>Ga0316222_1002224_pt1 | contig 21262 bp, 21 predicted proteins | sample TBH18011metaG_FD_206008 | JGI IMG/M metagenome (GOLD analysis project Ga0316222, IMG submission 206008) | Freshwater microbial communities from Trout Bog Lake, Wisconsin, USA - TBH18011 | ecosystem: Environmental > Aquatic > Freshwater > Lake > Hypolimnion/Profundal zone | place: USA: Wisconsin...
ATTGGTGCCAGTGGTGGTACTGGTGCCGACGGACAATGGATTTATTTTGGTGCTAATGCTGTGGTCTCGGGTAATCCAGGCAATACTAATAGTTTTGGCGGCATAGTAGTTTTTAACCACTTCTATTCTGGAGCAAATCAATTTGAAGTTTACGTTAACGGCACACAGACTAACATTCCATTTATATTAGAAGGATCTAGTTCATATAATCCAAGCGGTATCACTGTTTGGAACGCATCTTATACAAGTTTCTATAACTTGACATTAAAAATACGTAAGATACAAAACGGTAACCGTATGATGGAAGTATATCTAAATGAAGCATATCAAGGCGCTGTAAATATCAGCTCGTGGACTCCAGCAGGTAACTACTATGGAGTAGCGGCCTACACAGGCGGCAGCACTGCTCAAATGTGGGTGCGTCAATTGAGAATAGACTGGTAAATTATGCTAATAACCGGCGGCGTTCAAATCACAGGTGGTGTTCAAATAATCGACTTCCCAGGAATTGTCTACAGTTCCAGCGGATCCTTGCGTTTATCAGGCTCAGCTAACCAATACGTAAGTATACCGGCTAACTCAGCATTTACCCTAGGCCTAAACGACTTTACTATTGAATGGTGGCAGTATCAAACTGGATTCCTTGGTGCCTATGATGCACCTTGGTGTTATGCTGTCGGTGCTGTGACTTGGAGCACTAACTTATTTTATGTAAGCTGCGGCACAAACGGACTAACCGTTGCTATTGCTAACGGTGTTAGCACCTGGGCGTGGATTCCAACTGTTCCGGCACCAACGTTAAACCAATGGCACCATATTGCTATCACACGTCAAGGTACTACTTGGAAATTATTTGTAGACGGGCAGATCAAGGCCATGACCTCTGGTGTTACAGCCAATATTATCGCACAGGGTAGTTCAATGCTGATTGGTGCTGCAACTGGCAACCCTGGGGGCACAGCACCATTCAATGGTTATATCAGTAACTTTAGATTGATTAACGGTCGATCATTGTATACATATAACTTTACTCCGCCACCAGGTACATTAACCGCAGTAGCAAATACCGCAGTGTTATTATCAGAAACTACCAGTGCAAATGTGTTAACTGACACCAGCACAAATAATTTTACAATACAGGCCAACAGTGCTTCGGCCAGTTTCAATGGTACATCAGCAAACTTATCTGCGGCCTACAGTACTACTAACTTTGATTGGTATACTGCCGCCAACTACTATACTCTTGAAGCATGGGTTAATCCTACTACATTTACGGGCTGGGCAAGCAACGGTCAGCCTACACTAATTGGCAATATGGATTGGAACACAGCCAACAACTTCTGGAGTTTTGGCATTAACGGTACAGGTAACGTGGCATTCAGCTACGCAGCTTCATCGGGCAATAACATCATAACCAGTAACACCACAGTCACAGCTAATACATGGAATCACATTGCTATGACCTATAACACTGTCAGCAGTGTTATTACCTTGTACGTAAATGGTGTTCAAAACACCACAGCTAATCTCCGCGCCAACGTGGGTACTTTCTTATCTAACGTTAGCTCTAGACTGACTATTGGTGCGGCCAACAACACCTACATTGCGGGCAACGTAGCTGGTATAAGAATGGTCAAGAGCTCTACAACGTACACAGCTAATACAGTCTACATTAGTACATTTACGCCATCAACACAGCCTTTATTGCCTGTATATAACTCAGGTACGCCTGTTACTACATTATTATTACAATTAGCCGCAAGTACTACAGATACCGGTGGATTCAACAATACTATAACCAACTCAGGGGTGACTTATTCATATAACAACAGTCCATTTACCGTAATCTACAGTAATGTTACACCATTTACTACACCTACTATACCTAGTCAAGTTACTGGCAATGTCTTAATAAACCTCGACATGGCTAACTATACTTCAGGTAATGCTTGGGTTGACAGTGCCAACGGTTACGGATTTACTTTCTATGCTAACAGTGGCACTACTTACCCTGGAGCACCCCCAGTAACTAACGTTGGTACATCTAAGGCCTACTTCTCTACTAATAATACTTGGTGGGCTAAATCTAATACCAGTTCAATACTTCCGGGCAGTAGCACCAATTATACCAAGGGTATTGTTATCCGCGGCACTAATACATTTGCAGCACCATTTGGCTCTGGCTACGCACTATGTAGTAGTGAAGCCTATGATACCTTCTTGTACAACAAAGGTGCAGGTAACCACATGACTGGTAGTAGCAGTTATTCAGATGTTGTACAAACCTTAGGTAACGTGTCATCTAACCAATGGTATTATATGAGTGTAAGTTGTGATTTTGCCACAGGATGGACTTTTTATGCCAATGGACAATTAGTGGGCATTGCGGCACCCACTGCAGCTAAACCAGCATCAACTCCTGTAGTTGGTGCTACACAAACTGTGCCTGGTGTAGTTGGTAATATCGCTGCCGCACATATCTACACTAGAACACTCACAGCCGCAGAACATTTACAGAATGCCCAATACTGGCTAAGTAGATATAATGGCTCAACTCCAGCATAGGATACAACATGGCATTAATAATAGGCGCAGGAACATACTACAGCATGCGAGTCTATAACACAGCGTTGACCTACGGACAAATACAGACAAATTATCAAACTCTCAAAGGCACATACGGATTACCATAATGGATATTAGAGGTGTACACATCAGTGGAGCAAAAATAAATGGGTTAAATGCCTTATATGCTTTTACGAATTTTCTATTTACTACTGCTGGTATAACTGGCCCAACCGGCCCTACACTAGGCAATGTCTACACCAGCTATAGTAATGTAGGCAACACTTGGCTACAAAATACCAGTTTCTTTAACGTAACAACACCCGGATATCAACAGTGGACTGTACCAGCATCGGGAACATATAAGATTACGGCAGCTGGCGCTCGTGGCGGAATTAACTTGTATGCGGCATCAACTTATGGCAACACCTGGGGGAATGGAGCAGTTATCAGTGGATCATTTTATCTACAACAAGGTGCTAACGTAACTGTATTAGTTGGACAAATACCGCAACCAACTGCAACTGCTGGTTCATATAACGGAGCAGGCGGTGGTGGTGGATCATTTGTAGTTTTAAATCAATCAACTCCTTTGATTGTAGCTGGCGGTGGTGGTGGTACAGGAGCATACGCAAGTCCTCCAACTCCTTGGCCACATCAAGCCAACGGTGTTAATGGTACTACTAACATTAATGGTACTAACTCAGTTAATGGAGCACCAGGCGGTGTAGCTGGTACAGGTGGTAACAGCCATGTTAACGGTAACGCAGTAGTGAGTAGCAATCCTTATGATGGCGGTGCTGGTGGTGGGTTCTTATCAAATGGTGCTGGTGGTGTAGGTGGCAACATACGTACAAATACTCAACAGACATCTGCCGGTGCTGGTGGACAGGGTTATCAATCAGGAGCCATTGGTGGCTATCCTGCGTCTAGTTATCTAACATCAGAAAGTTATGGCGGTTTTGGCGGTGGTGGCGGTGGTGGACCTATTGCAGGTGGCGGTGCTGGCGGCTATTCTGGTGGTGGCGGTGGCTGGGCCAATACATCACCTGTAAGTGATGGCGGTGGTGGCGGTGGTAGCTTTATTGCCAATACTGTTATTAGTTCCGTAGCGACCAGCGACGGTAACTATAATGGATCAAATGTCTATAATGCTATTAGTATCACTAATCTAGCCGCGTGGAATTCAAATTCTGGTTATGTACAGATCACAAGAATATCATAATCATTGACAACTGTTGAAATTTAGTATATAATACATATATGCTGAATATCATCTCTGATTTCATTAAAAGCCTATTACCTGCAAAACGTAAAACAACTCCTAGTGGTTGGATTTCGTTCAATGCGCCTTGCTGTGTACACAACGGAGACTCAGCAGATACACGTGGCCGCGGCGGGTTAACTGCTAACGCAGATGGTAGCGTGTCATATCACTGTTTTAATTGTAATTTCAAAGCCAGTTATCAACCAGGTCGTCATTTAACATTTAAATTCCGTAAATTACTGTCATGGATGGGTGCTGGCGATAATGATGTTAAACGTCTGGTAATTGAAGCTATCCGTATTAAAGACCTAGTAGCACCAGAACAAGTAACAGAACCAGAAGAAAAAGTTGAGTTTAAGGTTAGAGAGTTACCGGAAGGCGCAATTAGTTTCCAAGCACTGCTCTCATTTCATTTGCTTGATGATTTACGTAATGTCCCGGAACTGTTAAATTCAGCAGTTGATTATGTTAAAGCTCGTAAAATTAACACAGACCGTTATGATTTTTATTGGACTGATTCAACAGATCATAGTCTACATCAACGTGTGATCATTCCTACAATCTGGGAAGGCCGCACTGTTGGCTACACAAGTCGTGCATTCGTAGACGGAGTAAAACCAAAATATTATAGCAGTTATGAACCTAATATGGTGTTTAACACTAACAATCAGCACCGTGATAATAAATTTGTTATCGTCTGTGAAGGCCCATTTGATGCTATGAGCATAGATGGTGTAGCAGTCTTAGGTAATGAATGTAGTGAAGTTCAAGCAGATATTATCGATAGCCTAGGTCGAGAAGTTATTGTGGTCGCCGATGCCGATAAATCAGGTAGTAAGTTAGTTGATGCGGCAATTAAGTATGGTTGGAGTGTGGCATTCCCCGTATGGCAAGAAGACACTGACTGCAAAGATATTAGTGATGCTGTGGTCAAATATGGTAAGTTGTTTGTGCTTAAATCTATCATTGACAGTAAAGAAACGAGCAAGTTGAAAATTGAACTCATGAAGAAGAGATTGTATAATTAATAATATGTCAAAAGAATATACCTCAGATTTACAAAAATTGTTTATAGAAATGATGTTGCAGAACCCAGAAAGCTATGTTAGGGTCCAAAACATCTACAATCCAGAAAACTTTAGTAGAGAACTACGCGAAGTAGCTAAATTTATCAAGTCACACAGCGATGAATATAAAGCTATGCCCACGCATGAACAGATTAAAGCAGTTACTAATGTAGAGCTTAAACATGTACCAGACCTAACAGATGACCATTACAATTGGTTTATGACAGAGTTTGAAGGATTCACTAAACAACAAGAATTAAGTCGTGCAATCTTATCAGCGGCAGATATGTTAGAAAAAGGTGATTATGATCCAGTTGAAAAACTAATCAAAGATGCAGTACAGATTAGTCTAACCAAAGACATGGGCACAGACTATTTCTATGATCCAAAAGCACGTATTAACAAATACTTTAACAGTGGTGGACAGGTAAGTACTGGTTGGCCACAAATGGATAAACTCTTATATGGTGGCTTTAGTCGCGGAGAATTAAACATCTTTGCAGGTGGATCTGGTTCAGGTAAATCGTTAGTAATGATGAACATTGCCCTAAGTTGGCTACAAGCTGGCCTAAGCGGTGTGTATGTATCACTTGAATTGAGCGAAGAACTTTGCGCACTTAGAACTGATGCTATGCTAACTGACATGAGTACCAAAGATATTCGCAAGGATATAGACACAACTGAGCTTAAGGTTAAATTAGTAAGTAAAAAATCTGGACAATATCGTATTAAAGGATTGCCTGCACAGAGTACAGTTAATGATATTAGATCATATTTAAAAGAAGTACAACTACAAACAGGTATTAGGATTGACTTTGTTATGGTAGATTACTTGGATCTAGTAATGCCAGTGTCAGTTAAAGTTAATCCAAACGATCAGTTTATCAAAGACAAATATGTAGCAGAAGAACTGCGTAATTTAGCTAAAGAATTAAATGTGTTGTTAGTAACAGCTTCACAGTTAAATCGTAGTGCTGTTGAAGAAATCGAATTTGACCATAGTCATATTGCTGGTGGTATATCTAAGATTAACACAGCAGATAACGTGTTTGGTATCTTTACCAGTCGTGCTATGAAAGAACGTGGACGCTACCAATTACAATGTATGAAGTCACGTAGTAGTACTGGTGTAGGACACAAGATTGACCTAACCTATAACATCGAAACTATGCGTATCACTGACGAAGGTGAAGATCTAAGCGGTGATAGTAATGGTGCGAGTCGTAATGTAAACAACGTATTAAACAACATTAAATCAAGTTCAACTGTAAATAAAGATACAGGTGAAATACTACCTAAGATCAATGCAGAAGTACAAAGCAGTAAACTTAAGAGTATGTTAGCAGGTCTTAAAAATTCAGAATGATAGTACCTGGTCACTATTGTGCCAGTTTACAAGCTGGGTTACAAATCACATTAGGACAGAATTCAACAATAAAAGTCAGTCCTTGTGTGCTAGATCCTGTTGAATTTACTGTCACTGATTATCAGGTCTTTGACCATCCTAAATTAGTAGAATTTAGACAGCGTAATCAACAATCACAGCAACTAGAAGGTCATTGTGCAGCTTGTGAAGAATGTGCCTGTACTGGCCTACGCGGCCGTAATCGTAGCAGTTCTAATATGCTGTATATTAAAGATGAGCTATTATATGAACAACAGGGTCCTAAACTAATAACATTCAAATTAGATTATGTTTGTAATTTAGCCTGTGTTACCTGTGGCCCGGATGTGAGTACCCGCTGGCGCAGTATAGTGCCATACAAAGGTCCTACTTATGCTAATGAAGACCTAATTAGATCTACTATTCGCAACATTAACCTAGAACAGTTAGAAACAGTACACATCTTTGGCGGCGAGCCCTTATTAACTCGCACACACGAAATTATCCTGGAAGAACTATCTGCCTATGGTAAGAATATAACTGTTTGGTATGATACTAATGCCACAGCCTATCCCAGCGAACGTATCTTGGAGTTATGGTCAAAGTTTCATTTGGTTAGACTAAAGTTTAGTATCGATGGTGTAGGATCTAGTTTTGAATATCTACGTTGGCCTGCTAAATGGTCGCAGGTAGAAGATAACATACTTAAAATGTATGAAAACTTACCAGTAAATCACATGCTAAGTGTGCGTCCTGCAATGGGATTCTTAAACTTTCATTTGGTTAAAGATATACTTGCATGGCAGCAATCTGTTATTCCTACTAATAGACTAGGTGATCTGACAGAGTTTGAGTATACTCCTGTATACGGAATTTATAATGCCAGCAACATGCCACAGGCCATGGTTGATGAACTGCGTACAATGTATCCTGAGAATGATCCTTTGTTTGATATATTACCACCACTAACAAACAATGATAATATATTAAATGATATCCGACAAAGTTTAGAAAAGTTAGATCAACAACGTAATCTTAATTGGAAGACATCATTGCCTCATCTAATACCTTACTTAACATAGGCAAATAGTCTTTTATGCTAATACCTTTGAGTTGATCTTGTAATTGGATTTCTTTATAAGTCAAAGGTAATAAATGACTGAGATTTTTATTAGTAAATTCTACTAAGTTTGGATAGAGTTCTTTAATTTTACTAGGTAATACTCCTGGACTAAAATACATTGGGTTACTTACAATATTATGTTGGTATGGTAACTGCATCTGATTAAACCAATCGATAGTTTCTTGATAGTACAACACATTAAGATTACTAATAGTGTAACTAACTGATAAGTTGATATTCATTTTTTGATATATTTTAATATTGTTTAATAAGGTATCCCATTTTAGTGGATATCGCATGTATTCAAAAACTGGGCCGACACCGTCAATACTTAAACAGAAATTTAAATTTTTAAATTGCATTAAAATAGTTAATTGCCGTTCAGTTAAAGTCACAGAACCATTTATAGTCAGAGATATAAAGCAATTTGTGTTGTTGGCATCTATTAATCTTTCCAATACTGTAAAATTTCTTTTTTCGTATAATGGTTCACCACCAACAAAAGATAACATTTTGATATTGGCGTAATCTAAATTATCAATAATATCATTAGGTAACTGATAATGAATTTTAAGATTCTTTAGTGTGCCCCATGCGCTGCTTGCACTGGGTCCACAGGTTACACAAGTACTATTACAAGTAGTTGACGTATACAATTTAACTATTTGTGTACTAAATTTATTATTAGCGCAGTCTTCTTTGATAAATTCTATATCACGATCGGCATAAAAATCAAATGCTACATTCTGTATTTGTCTATTACTAGATTGCCCTTGATCTTCTAAACTCCAACATTTTTGACAAGTCGAAGAACGATGACCTTTCAGAATATCTTGTTGCAATTTAGTAATATCTGTATAGTCTGGGAGTAAACAGCATGGGGTAGTGGTAGTAATACCACTAGGGCTATATTCTATACCATAAAATGGTAGTACACAAAAAGAATCATTCATTGTGTTATATTTAACTTTGTGTTATACTATAAGAAATAAATTTGTAATAAATAATATAAATTGGAGTAAGACCTTTGCAAAAGCGCACTCGTAGTATACTAACTGAGTTAGATGAACTCTTAGTACATAAGGACAAAGCGAATCTAATAGAGACTCGTGCTAATAACATCATTAATGGTGCTATTAACCTTATCAATCACATACGTGAAAACTATGACGCCGAACAAGCAGGCGAACTAGAACGTCGATTGCTTAATGCCATCAAAGGCCAAGATCCGCAGAAATTTAGCCGCGGCATTAGGAAGTTAAAAGATGAAGATTAATGAAGTTGCAGTAAACAAGAACCAGTACCTGTACGAAGGTCTAACACCTAAATACAAAAAATCTATGCAACTATGGGAAAGTGTTGGTTCTGTTATTGCTGAGGCACAGTTATCTCCACAACAAATTTCAAATCTATTTCAACAAATCGAACAAGGCGCAATCGCTGGTGGCAATAATAGAACAACTATCGGCAAGGGCAAAGACGTAGCCACAGCAGTACAGGCCGCATACAAAGACCTAGTAGGTAAAGTACAAAACAGCGGTCCAATGCAGAATGTAGATGCGGCATATAATGACGTTGCTAACAAATTAAAAACAGCTACTGGTGGTGATCAAGGCGTAATGCAATATGTACAAAAGTACAGAGACTTTGCTAAAGCACACCCTACAGCACAAAAATTAATCTATGCCGCACTAATTGCGGCCGCAGGTATCAGTGGTGCTGGAGCAGGCGGAGCAGCCGCGCTTGGTCTATTGAAGATGACTGACAAGTTATTGCAGGGTGAGAAATTTAGCACCGCAGTGGGACAGGGAATTAAAACTGGTGGTATGGCCTATGCCGCAGGCCAAGTTGGTAAGGCTGTACAGGGCAATCAACCACAAACAACTACTACGACACTACAACAACATACAACTGGACTACAGCCAGCAAGTCCTTGGGATATTCCAGCCGGTGTTAAAAAAGAATTCCCATTAGACAAATTTACATATAAAACTGACGGAATAGATCTTAATATATACAATCAAGCAGGTAAATTAGTAGCTACAAGACCCGGTGTTGATGCTATGAACGAAAGCATTGATCGTGATATGACTCTGCGTATGTGGTCATTGAATGAAAGCCTAGGACGTAGACGCAACAGTGTTCATCTAACAGAATCAGGTGTATTACAACTGTTTGTTTTAGTTGAAGGCGAGGGTTGGGATAAATTTAAAGCAGGTGCTAAACAGGCATTTGGTGGAATTGCTGGCATGGCTAAAGGAGCGGCAACTGGTGCTAAGAATATTGCATCACCTTATGCCCAAGCTGCAAAGGAAAAAGCTGCCCAATTTGGTCAAAATATGACTAATAAAATTACACTTGATAAACTACAATCAGCATGGAAAGCGGCTGGTAGTCCAACTGACAGTGATGCAATTGCTTCAGCGTTAAAATCTGCAGGTGTTAGTGACGAAGATATTGCACAAGCATACAAGTCAATGAATATACCTTATGCAACAGAAGTAGACCAGCAACAGGCACAGCAAGCTAAAGATCAGGAAGATGAATTGTTGAGCAACAAATTAACTGCTCAGGCCGCAAATGGTACGCCTCGAGCAGGCGGAAGCGCATTAGGGTCATTCCTTAGAGGTGCTGGTGCAGTTGATGCAGCTAATGCTGTTGATGCTAATAAACGTGCCAATACAGCATTTACTAATAAACCGCAAAGAGGATTAGATGCATTAGACAAACAACCAATAGCAGATCTGAATGTCCCTTATACAACCACATCTGCACCTGTCGATAGCAAGACTGGTGAACAAACGCCTAATGTGTCATGGGACCCAAATAAGAGCATGTTAGATATCGACGGCCAAAAATATCAAAAAACTAATAAAGGTTGGAAAGATTGGAATACTAAAGATATTATTGATCCTAAAGATGCTAGAGAACTTGATGCTGCATTTGATCAAGCAACAGGAAGAAAACCAGTTCCTTCTAAACCTAGTCCAACAGTTAAACCTATTCAAATCAAAACAAAAAGTGGTGAAACTATCACTAAGAATGACCAAGATGGTAAGTGGTACACAGAAGATGGTGGTGAAATAACTGATCAAAACACCATTGATACTCTTGAACGATTAGCAAAAACGCAATATCAGAATAGACAAATGTCTGGTGTTCAGAATCCCGCAAGTAGAGGAAGTGCTGGTGTGCAGACACAACCAGAACCCGCTGACACTGATGTAGAAGAACCAGAAGATGACGATGAAGAACCAGCAGTGTTTACATCTAATAGAAGAACACAGCAACAGCCTGAAAAGAAACACACAGGTGGTCGTAAGGCAGGGCAAGAACTAAGCCAAACTGCTAACGCTCAACGCAAACGTGAACAACGTAAAGCCGCACGCGATGCACGTAATGCCGCACAGACAGTAGAAAATCCGCCTGTTGACAATTCTGTACAGTCATCACAGGATGCAATTAAAGCCGCATTAAGACAGCGTCAATCACAGGGTCTTGCAGAATACGCAGAATTTAAACGTAAAGTATATAATGAAATTATTTGAAATTAGAAAAGAAACCCCTAAGTGGTTGTTAACTGAATCGGCAAAGAATGTTCACCTTGAACATTTAGAAGATTTGATCTTTAATAGTGGATATGCAGGTGCAATTGAAGCACTTAATTATGTAGAAAGCCTACGTCATATGTTAGCAGAAGGCACAGGTACAACTACTAAGCTAACAGTTAAATGGGATGGTAGTCCGGCTATTATCTGCGGTATTGACCCAGCAGATAGTCGTTTCTTTGTAGGTACCAAATCAGTATTTGCCAAAGGTGAACCCAAGCGTTGTAAATCAAGTAAAGACATACAGCACTGGTATGGGGAACAACCTGAATTAGCCAGCAAATTAGAACAAGCATTAAAATACTTGCCTAAATTGGGCATTGGTGGTGTAGTGCAGGGTGATTTAATGTTTACAGAAGGTGATATATCTACAGTAAATGTTAATAACGAAGATTGTTATGTGTTTACACCAAATACAATTACCTACGCAGTGCCAGTTAACAGCGTACTAGGCCAACGCATTGCACGTGCTAAGATTGGCATTATATTTCACACAGCCTACGAAGGTGATCAAATTGATACTATGCAGGCCACATTTGGTATAAATGTATCAGGTTATCATCAAAATGCTGATGTATGGTTTGATGACGCTACATATAAAGATTATACTGGTATTGCCAGTTTAACTCCTAGCGAAAACCAACATATACGAAAATATCAAGCGGCTACATTGGCAACTATGGAAAAGATTGGCCAAGAACGATTTGATATAATTTTAACTAATAAAGAGTTTGCTAAAAATATCAAACCATTTATAAACAAAATGATACGTCAGGGATCGCACGTAGAAGATCCTACACGTTTCCTTAAACAATTCTTAACTCATTATACAGATGAATTAATGAAAGGAATTGAGGAGTTATCGGGAGGCCCACAAGGGCGTGCGGCGCAAAATCGCTTAGCTAAGATTAAAGAAAAAGAACAATGGATGGCAGACAATAGTAATAATCTATTAGGTGTATTGGCTGTGTATAAACGTTTTATCGAAATGAAACATATTCTATTACGCAAATTAGCACAAGTAGAAGGTATAGGTACATTTCAAAAAACCAACGACGGTTATAAAGTAACTGCTCCGGAAGGATTTGTGGCAATTGGGCACGACGGAGGCGCTATTAAATTAGTAGATCGTTTAGAGTTCTCTAGGACTAATTTTTTATCGAAATGATAAATAAATGTAAGCGTCGTAAGACGTAAAATAATTTAGGAGATTTACAAAATGACAACATTAGCACGCACAAATGGTTTTCCACAACCAACCGATGGTTTAAATGGTAATTTAACCATCACAGGTCGTACCCTTACACACTACACAGTTACATTAGCTAACGTAGGTGTTGCACCGTATGCACCAAACAGCAATTTTGAATTGTTAATCCGTGCAATTGAACAAGTTGGTTCAATTGAGTTGATTGGTACTCCAACAACTAACGCTTTCCGTGTTGCTATCTCAGGTGCTGCACCTTCAGATACAACTGGTTCATACAGCCTACAAGGTTATTGCAATACATCAGTGAACGGTTCAGGTGTTTCAGGTACAACAGTAGCACTATTCACATACTAATTAAAACTTAGTAAAATGAGTCTTAAAAAGCCCTTTTTATAAGGGCTTTTTAATTGGCTATAAATATCTTTGTGAACAATCAATTATATCATTATCAAGGTTACACTTTAGTAGATATTACTCCGACTAGGCAAATAACCTATTCTGCAGAAAAAGAATTAGAACGCAATCAACAGCGTAACTGGGAAACTATACAACAAATCATTAGTTTACGAACACAGCCTACAATTATCTCTACGACAAACACTATTGCTGATATTTCAAATTATCAATTTGGTATAAATTATACCGGACAACATAAAATTTGGACATTTACATTTGGTGTAGATTATAAAGATGTATATACTGAAGGCCCTGATGTTCTTGGATTATTAAAATATGATTTTAAAATTACCCCTGTTATTATTAATTTAACTGAAACTGCAAAATTCAAAAACCCTATATTTTATCCAAGCGGACCGTGGAATAACATATACTTTAAAACTTTAGCAACCTAAATAAATATTAATTGATGCTATAACTCAACATCACGGCACATATTAAGGCACATTATTAAGGCACACAGCAAGCATCGCTTATTGGAAAGCGGATATGTCAGCACCTACACAGATTGAAAAAGAGAGCTTAGAAGCCCACGTTGAGTTATGTGCCATAAGGTACAACAACTTGGAATCTAAACTATCTAACCTAGAGCAACGTATGGATAAACTTGAACTACATTTAGTAGATATCAAGAACAGTCTTACGAACACGGCATTAAACGCAGAAAAAAATGTAATCGACGGCAACAAACAAACTATCAATATCTTTGTCACTATCGGTGGCGTTATCTTAGCAGGCCTAATTGGTTTTATCACAAACAGTATCTTCAAACACTAAATATAGTTAAACTAGGTTAACTGTATGAAAATCGTAGAATTAACAAATAACGTATTATTACCTATCACTAACGAAGAGAGAGATTTATTAGAACAATTTGTTGGTGGTGAACTAATTGCAAAATCTGAATTAGATGAGCGTGAACAAGTTATTGCTAACAACCTAACAGTCAAAGACGTATTACTTCGAATCAATGAAGCCGGAAAAATCTATTACAAAAAACTCGTTAGCTGATTTTGACGTTGAAAAGATACGTAGATTTGCCACGGATGAATTAGCCAGACTAAGTGATAGCCCGTTACCATTTTGTTATCAAATTGGTGCAGACACGTTAATAGTAGGTAAGTTTAAAGTAATTAAACAAAACGATAGATGTTGGACAGTATTCGAAGGACCTACCCAAATATTTGATTTTTTTACACGTAAAGATGCAATCTATTACTGTATTGTTCTACATAAAAAAGATTATACATTGGCTAAAGAAATTCGTGACAATGATAAATTATTAGGGCAACTGGAATTTGATGCTATACTATATAGGCATCGATTCAAGCAAGCTCAAGAAGCAAACGATGATTGGAAAATAGAACTATATAGTAATAGATATACAGAAACTATGACACGTATAGAACAAACCAAGAAGCAATTAAAGAAAAGTCTTAATTCGGCTAAATATATTAAAGTTTAGGAACTTATAACTATGAAACTATCTGAAATGTCCTTGACATCTCCAAAGAAATTAAACAAATTGATGGAAAGCCGTTTTGGTTTTTCGATTGATTTTGGCAAACTATCTATTGCTAAAGCAGAACGTTTAAGCGAAACTATTAATGCTAATCTAAACAAGATTCGTCATAGTTCAGCTTTTCACACAGCAGAACAAAATCCACGTTATATGGAATTGTTAACTGTTCGTGAAAGTTTAGCTCAATGGATTGATTCACAACGTCACCAACTTAACGAAGGTGAAGTTAGTAATGCTGAAGTACTATTAGCTGCTAAAGATATGGTTGACAGCGTACAAGATACAATTGAGAAAGTTGGTAAAATGCAAAATGAACAACTTCCACAATTACTTGACAGTATCCGCGATCAAATCGGTAGTGAACAAGCTGATGCATTTAAAAATGCGGTAGGTGAAACATTAAACCAATTAATGCAAAATCTACAAACAGCACGTGAAGGAGTTGACACTGGCGTTCGCGTACTAAGCGGTGAGCAAGTTGACAATCCAATGTCATTGGGTGGTGAATTACCTCCTCCAGGGGGTATGCCAAGTAGTGAATTACCTCCTCCATCGAGCGATTTTGATTCCGAAGAGTCAGATGGCTTTGCTGCAAGTGATGCGGCAGCAGGCGGAGCAGAAGAATTGGGCAGAGAAAAACGCTAATGCGTTTACGCGAGTTTCAAAACGGACACCATGGTCCAAACAATGTTCCAGAGGCGAATTTAGTAACGGCTCTGGAACTTATTCGCAACCGCTACAAAGATCTACCAACTCCGGCAAAGATTCGTACGCAATCATTAATTAATATGGTTACTAATACTGACCGTACATTTGACTATGATGCATTGGTAGCAGCAAACAGTGACAATCCAGCAGTAAAAAATCTAATCAAAAGTTTCAATCGTGATTCAGTAGAACTTCAACCATGGGGTGATGAAGTTGATGCTGACAGTGATGAAACAACTACAAACACACCCGATAGTACCAGTACACCGGATGTTACACAAGAGCCTGTTATATCAGTTGACGATATGGCTAAACGTGCAGCTAAGAACCGCGGTGCTCCTATTGCTGAACCCGAAGACGACGATCAGTTTTAATATTTGACCTATTATAGATATTAATATATACTGTTACAGTATATGACAAAAATTCTATTCTATTATGCTTCTCCTATAGAGATATCAAATCGTGTTTTTCTAGGCACGTCGATACTTTATTTAAAAACATACATTGAAAGATATAATCACAGTTTATCTGATAGTTTAGAGTGGCTATTGCCTCAGCAGGTCGAATTAACCGACAACGAATTAATCAAATTGTGTCAAGGAACAGATATATTGTGTACCAGCCATTATATTTGGAATGACAAAACTATATTAGATCAATTAGCAAGAATTAAACCGCATATTAATCCTTCTATAAAAATAGTTGTGGGTGGTCCTGCAATATCAGTTAATATAGATCCAGAATATTTTCAAAAATATCCATTTATAGATTATGCAGTATATGGCCCAGGTGAGCAAGCATTTAATGATCTAATCGATTCTATAGTCAATAATAAAAAACTACATTCAATTAACACGTCAAATATTGCTTGGCAAGATGGTACTAAACAAGTAATAGCAAAATATCAATATGTATCTATGCTACAAGATAGTCCATTTATACACAATCAAGAACTGTTTACACGAATGGTTAATCAAGAATATCAGCATAATAGACATGTTGCAGTCCCTTACGAATTAACTAGAGGATGTCCGTATGCCTGTACTTTTTGCGATTGGAATAGTGGATTTGGTAACAAAACTACACGACGCAAAGGAACATTTAAAGATGACATTGATCTATTCTATAATTTAAAAGTATATGATATCTATCTATCAGATGCAAACGTTGGCCAATACGATGAAGATATTGACATTATAAAATATTTTGCTGATAAAAACATTAACCATGGTGCTAAGTTTAACTTATTAGGAAACTACAGCAAATTAAAAAAAGTTAATAATCTAAAGATATATCATCAATTGGCCCAAGGCAACTTAGTTAAACAGGGATTCACTATGTCATGTCAAGATATAGATCCTACGATACTAAAGAACATCGATCGTCCCGATATTACTTGGCCCGAACACGTTAAAATTATTGATGAACTACAGGAATATTATCCTACTATCCCTTCTAAGATACAATTAATACAAGGACTTCCGGGCCAAACTGTAGAATCATGGCGAACTACACTAAGCGAAATATCCAAAAAACCGTTATTGTTGCAAGTTTTTATGAATGAACTGTTAGCAACGTCACCGGCAGCACGGAATCCTGATTATCAACAAAGATTTAATTTTGTTTATAGTAATAGTCTACGTTATGGTTCTAGAAAAAATGAAGGTGTATATTTTAAAGGACAATTTCCACAATCGTGTGTTAGTTTTACTCAACGTGATTTTGTAAAGATGTCCTTATTATCACATATATATTCAGTAATATGTACTACTAAATTTGCATTTAAGAAATACTATGATAGTTTTGACACAGAATCAATTGTAAATAACTTTATCAATTCATCATATGCAATTGAATTAGAGAATAATTTATATAATAATTGGCTTGAAGATAAATTTTATTATACTATAACATTTGGTGGTAATGAAAAAATTATTTCTGCATGTAGTGCCGCAGAAGTAGTAGAAGAATGGACAATTTCTAAAGAATATCATAAATTTATATTAACACAATTAACAAACAAGGATTTGAAAAAAGAATATTTGTTAGCCATCGATGAACATAGGCTTAATAATGTAGTACAAGAATATTAAAGTTGACTGTTGACAAATAACCTTATATACTAATAAGATGCTGATAAAACGATACGATTACACCCCCATAAACAGAGAAACAGTAGATGGCAAACGTCACTATTGTTTACCAGACGGTAGTAAGGTTCCAAGTGTTACTACTATTCTAGACCGTACTAAACCCCAAGAAAAACGTGAAGCACTTAATAATTGGCGCAAGTCAGTTGGCGAAAAGAAGGCACAGGAAATTACTACCGAAGCCGCAGGTCGCGGAACACGTATGCACAAGTTCTTGGAAGATTACGTACAGAACAATCGAACATTAAACGATCCAGGAACTAATCCCTACAGTCAACAGGCGCATCGCATGGCCAAGGCTGTCATCAATGAAGGCCTAGTACATGTTGACGAAATTTGGGGTATTGAGGTTCCTTTATACGTTAGTGGTCTTTACGCTGGTACTACTGATGCCTGCGGAGTTTACAAGTCAAAACCTGCTATTTTAGACTACAAACAGACTAATAAACCTAAGAAAACCGAGTGGATTGAAGACTATTTTCTCCAGTTAGCGGCATACGGTCTAGCACACAATGAAACCTACGGAACTGATATACAACAAGGTGTTATCCTAATGGCAGTGGCCCCTAAACCCAACGAGGATGTACAATATCAAACATGGACTGTAGAAGGTGCAGATTGGGAACATTGGACTAATAAGTGGTTAGAAAGAGTTGAACAGTATTACAAACTCAGCTAAATATAAAATATAGATAAGGTTGAGAACATGGCTGTAATTCAAATTTCCAGAATACAAGTACGCAGAGGTCTAAGCGAAGATTTACCACAACTTGCCAGTGGTGAATTAGGATGGTCAATTGATACACGTCAATTGTTTATCGGCAACGGTACATTAGATGAAGGTGCACCAGTAGCTGGTATTACTGAAATTCTTACTGCCTACAGTAATGGAGCCGACCTATCTGCAATAAAAACAAACGTAACAATTCTACAAAGTAATGTTTCTACCCTACAGGCTAATGTAGCAACACTGCAATCACAGGTTGGGTTCTTTACTGCAACCTTAGCTGATAATACATCAACTCTTACTAATACTGCTATTATAATTAATTCGTTAGGTACACAGACGATTGATTATAATATTGTTCGTGGTACTACAGCTCGTGTTGGTACACTTTGTGTAACTCAATACAACGGTGGTAATGTTGCGTATCAAGATGACTATTCAGAAACAGCTAATACAGGTGTTATCTTAGGTGTATCAACTTTTGGTAATATAGCAAAAGTAACCTATGTAACTACCAGCACAGGTAGCAGTGCTAATGTAACCTACTACGTAAAACAATACTCATAATATGTGGTCAAATTTTTGGATGCTTAGGGTTAATGAACGCTTAATCCAATGGAAGGATTTTCGTCACAAAATCAGCAATCTTTCATTAGATAAGGCCATTGCTGAAGTGAACGCTATGTGGAGTACTGCTCCATTTGTTACCTATTACCTACCGCCTGATCAACCAGATATGTGGCTTGATCCATGGGAATTGTTAGCCGAAAACTACTATTGTGATGTTGCTAAAGCTCTAGGAATCCTGTACACTATATACTTTAGTAGTCATAAAAATGTAGACTTAGAGCTACGTATCTACTACGACTATCAAACAAAAACACGTTCCAACGTAGCATGGATTGACGGTGGAAAATATATTCTTAATTACTGGCCGCACGAGACAGTAAATACAGAACTAATAGAAGAAAAACAATTACAATTACTGTACAGTTACACAAGTAAAGATTTACAGTTAGACAAATACTAAAATAAAGAGGTTATCAAGTGAGTATTATTCAAGTCACAAAACGCAGTGGAGCACGAGTGCCTTTAGCAATTGAGAAGTGGCAGGCTCAAGTTACTAAAGTATGTACTGGTATTGCTGATGTTAGTCAATCAATGATTGAAATTAAAGCACAGCCACATTTTTACGATGGTATCAGTACACGTGAAATTGACGAAATAACACTAAGAGCAGTTGTAGATCTTATTGACGTAGAATCAAATCCAGACATCGGGCACGTAAATTATCAGTACGTAGCAGGTAAACAACGTTTGAGTATGTTGCGTAAGGATGTATATGGTGACTACGAAGTTCCGCATTTATATGAAATTGTTAAAACTAACGTAGCTACTGGATTGTACACAGAAGAATTACTTAATTGGTACACTGAAGATGAATGGGATAAGATGAATTCTTTTATTGACCATTCAAAAGACGAAGAATATAGTTATGCTGCGATTGAACAGTTAATCGAGAAATACCTTGTACGTAACCGCAGTACTAAACAAATTTATGAAACACCACAGGTCCGATATATAGTTGCTGCCGCAACAGTAATGCACAAAGAAGAAACAAATCAAAGATTAAAATTTATTAAGGAATATTACAATGCGGCTTCTGATGGGTTGTTCACTCTTGCTACTCCTGTGCTTGCTGGATTGGGCACGCCAACAAAACAATTTAGTAGTTGTGTGCTTATCCGTAGTGATGACGATTTGGATAGCATCTTCGCTTCTGGAGAAATGATGGCCAAATATGCCAGCAAACGTGCTGGCATTGGTCTAGAGATAGGTCGTTTGCGCCCTTTAGGGAGTCCTATACGAGGCGGGGAAATCATGCACACAGGCATGATCCCCTTCCTTAAGAAATGGTTTGGGGATTTACGTTCATGTTCACAAGGTGGTATTAGAAATGCGTCAGCTACTGTGTTCTATCCGATATGGCATCATCAGTTTGACGATCTCATTGTGCTTAAAAATAATCAGGGCACTGAAGAAACTCGTGTTCGTCACATGGATTATGGTGTTGTACTTTCGGCATTCTTTTGGAGACGATTCAAAAACAAAGAAATGATCACTTTCTTTGACCCTAACGAAGTACCAGAGTTATATGAAGCATTTTATAACAATACAGAATTATTCGAGGAGCTCTATGTTAAGTATGAAAAACGTCGAGATCTAAGAAAGAAAGTAATGTCAGCTGAAGAAGTATTTAAAAGCGGCATTCTAAAAGAACGCACAGACACAGGGCGCATTTATCTTGTGTTTATCGATAATGTTATGAACCAAGGACCGTTTGATCCTGAATATCATACCATTTACCAAAGTAACCTATGCTGTGAGATATTACTACCCACCAAGCCATTCAAACGCTTGGACGACTCAAATGGTAGGATTGCTCTTTGTACACTTGGTAGTATTAACTGGGGTGCTTTTCGGAATCCAGAAGATATGCGTCGCGCTTGCCGAATCCTGCAGCGCAGTCTGTGCAATATTTTAGATTACCAGGACTTCTTGAGTATTCAGAGTAAACTAAGCAACGATGAAATACAACCATTGGGTATTGGTATTACTAATCTTGCTTATTGGCATGCTAAGCGTGGTTTTAAATATGGAGAACGAGATGCCTTACAAGAAGTTAAATCATGGCAAGAGCATCAGGCATTCTATTTAACAGAAGCCACAGTCGAGTTAGCTCGAGAACGCGGAGCATGTAAAGATTCAGCAAAAACACGTTATGGCCAAGGGATATTTCCTTGGGAATTGCGTGCCAAGGGTGTTAATGAACTTGCTGACTTTACTCCAGAACTAGATTGGGAAACTCTACGCACCGATATGAAACAATATGGTGTACGTAATGCTACCCTAATGGCAGTAGCACCAGTTGAAAGTTCTAGTGTTGTTATTAACTCAACCAACGGTATTGAAATGCCAATGAGCCTAATTAGTGTTAAAGAATCAAAAGCAGGCTCGTTTATTCAAGTAGTTCCAGAATATCATAAATTGAAAAACAAATATCAATTGATGTGGGAACAAAAAGACTGTGATGCTTACTTGAAAACTGCGGCTGTTATTGCGGCCTATGTAGATCAAAGTATTAGTACTAATACATTCTACAATCCAGCACACTGGGCAGATCGTAAAGTACCAACAACACTAATTGCTAAGAATTTAATGCAAGCACATGCATGGGGATTGAAAACATTCTACTATAGCTTGATCAACAAGAAAGGTGCTAAAGCAGACGTAGAAGCAACACCGTCACAAACTGCACAAGTAGAAGAATACGAAGATGCTGATTGTGAATCATGCAAACTTTAGTGATAGAAAAATAGTGTCGAGCCCCAATTTACCGTTGAGCTACATTAGCTGTGCTATAAGAAGAAATAGGGAAAATTCTTTGCTTGCGGATCCTTGGGAACCCTAT
>Ga0316222_1002225_pt1 | contig 21257 bp, 8 predicted proteins | sample TBH18011metaG_FD_206008 | JGI IMG/M metagenome (GOLD analysis project Ga0316222, IMG submission 206008) | Freshwater microbial communities from Trout Bog Lake, Wisconsin, USA - TBH18011 | ecosystem: Environmental > Aquatic > Freshwater > Lake > Hypolimnion/Profundal zone | place: USA: Wisconsin...
TGGCCGGGCTGAACACGATCGGCAAATTCGAGCTGCTGTTGTAAGTGAACACGCTGCCGCTGTTGATCGACATCGTCGTACTCGGCCCGCTGCCGCTCGGCGGCCCCACTTTCATCGCGCCGGTTTGCACCCAGCTCCCGCCGCTGTTCAGGTTGAAGACCGCGTTGCGCTGCACATTCAATGCCCCCGCATTCGTCACCGTGCCCGCCACATTTAAAGTCGCGGCCGCTCCCGTGGCCGCCAGGTAACCCAGCTGGAACGTCGCGCCGCTCGTCACCATCACCACCGAGCCACTGTCAAAATAAACCGACTCCGTGGTGACATTGTTGCCATTGCCGATGAACCAGCCGCCATTCGCCGCCGCCTCATTGCCCGTCACATGCACCGTCCCGTTCGTCACCGCCGTCACGCCGGTGTACAGATTGTTCCCCACCAGCATCACTGTCCCCGTCGCCGCCAGCGTGAGGCCATAGCCGCTCCCGCCATCGCTGATCGGACCGCTGAAAATGCCCGTCGTGCCCGTGAATGCCCCCAGCCAGGTCGCCCCTTGCAAAATCACCGGGCCGGCCACCGTCGCATTGTCCGCCCGCACCGCCCCGTAACCCTCGCCATTGCCGGAACCGGAAACCTTGACCGTCGCCGCCTCCGTCACATTGCTCAGATAAAAGGTCCCGCCGACCGCCACGTTCACCGTGGCATTGCTGCCGAGATTGACCGCGCTGTTGTTGATCACCGTCTTCGCCGTGCCGCCCGGGCTGGCCGGCAGGTTCAGCGTCCCCGTGAACGCCGCCAGCGGTGAACCCAGCACCGTGTTCGCCCCGGAAGTTTCCGTCACATTGATGACGCCCGCCCCGGCGACCGGATTCGTCAGCGTCCCGGCACCGATGTTCACGGTCAGGGTCGCCCCCAGATTGATCGTCCCGGTGCCCGCCGCCGCCGCGTTATCCAATTCCACCGTTCCGTTGGTCACCAGCGTGCCGCCGCTGTAGGTGTTGGAGGTCTGCAAATAGAGTGTCCCCGTACCGCTCTTGGTCAGGGCCGTGGCGCCCGCCAGCTGGCCGCTGCCGCTGAAGGTGTAATTCTGCGCCGCGTTCACCGTCAGCGTGACCGGCGACACCGCCGCCGCCAGATTGATCGCCGGCGAATTCGACCCGGCCGACGTGAACGTGACGTTGTCGCCCTGGTAAAACACATCCGGACTGCCCGCGTTCAGCCAGTTCGTCGTCGTCTGCACATCCCAGGTGTTGGCACGGCCATCGCCCTGCCAAGTCAGGTTGGCCCCGCCGTTGGTGCTCGTGACCACCAAGGTCAGATTTGTGCTGCCGGCCACCATTGCGATGCCCCGGCTGGCGGATGAAACGAACGTCTTGCCGCCCGCCAGCGAAGCATAGCTCATCAGCGTGTAAGTGCCCGGCGTCAGCAACCCGTTCAACGCGGAGACATAAACGATCGAGTTCGAGTTCAACGTCAGCACCCCTTTCACATTCACCTGGTCGTTACCGCTTGCCAGATTGGTGCTGAGATTGAACGTCAGCGACTGCCCGTTCAGCGTGAGCGCATTGCTGAAGGTCAGCACCCCCGCCGTCGCCGTCCCGCCCGGCATGATCTGCGCCCCGGCCGGAGCGGTGACACTGCCATTCACCCCGCCATTGCCGCTGATCGCCTGGCCCGCCCCCAAGGCATAGCCGCTGATGGCCGACACATCAAACACCCCGTTGGAAGCGAGCACCACTCCCGGCGATGCCGCGAGGGACCCGGTCGCCCCCAGCCGCAGCGTCCCGGCGTTCACCGCCGTGAGGCCGCTGTACGTATTCGTGGCCGTCAACAACACCGCCCCCGGACCGGAAGCCGCCAGCACCCCGGGACCGCTGATGACCGATCCCACCGTGGCGGTCTGCCCCGCGGTGACAAACACCGAATTGGTCAGCCCCGCCAAAACCACGCTCACATTGCTGACGCTCAGCCCGCCCCCGGGAATATTGCCGATGGTCCCGCCGCCACTGATCAGTTGCGAGGTCACCGTCGCCGCGCTGGCGGCGGTGCCATTCTGGATGACGGCCGCGTTCAGCGTCGTCCCGTTGGTCAGGCTGACCGTGCCCGTGAGGGTCAGCACATTCGCCGAGCCGGATAAATTGTTGTTCGCGAAGGTCAGGTTCGTGATCGTTGCCGTGCCGCCATTCGTGAGACTGAACAGGCTCGTGATGGTGATGGTATAACTGGCCGTGCCCGCCGCGCTGTTGATCGTCCCCACCGCCAGGCTGGCCGCGTTCAACGCGCCCGCCCCCATCAGCAGGGAATCCGTGATGGTGATGCCGCGTCCGGTCGAACTGGCCGTGGGCACGGATTGCCCCAGGAGAACATTGCCCAATTGCGCGTTCAGCGTGCCCGCCGTGGTGTCCATCACATCCACCGGGGCATCGGCGGGCGTGTAAGAATCATGCCGGCCAATGGTCAACGCCGCCAGGCTGCCCGCGCTGCCGTTCCCGGTGATGGTCAGCACCGGATTCGTGAGGCCGGTGGCAAACTGCAAAGTTCCCTGGGACCGGCTGCCGCTGCTGCCCACGCCGATGAAGCCGGCGGCAAACGCATTGGCCTGGCCGAGGTAGAGGGCCGAGGCCGGCATCACCCCCGAGCCGCCGCCCACATCGCCCACGCCCAGCGTACCGGCGACAATCTTGTTGGTCCCGCCCGCCAGATTGACCGCCACCGTGCCGCCGGACCCGCCGGTCAAAGCCGAGGTGCTGGCCACGGCAAACGTGCCGCTGCTGTTGCTATAAGTGAAGAATGTCAGACCGCTCAGATCCACGGAGAGATTCAGTCCGCTGGAAAAGGGGGCGATCGTGAGCGTGGCCGGAGAAGCCGTCAGCGCCGAATTGTTCGTGCCGGTGATCGTGATGCTGGTGGCAGCGGCGGTATTGGTGAAGATGAGATTGGCGACCGTTTGCGTGGAGCCCTGCAAGTCCAGCGTCGCGGCCGTGGCGGCGTTGAAATTGATCGTGCTGGCGGCGGGCAAGGCCCCGGCCACCGTGGCCCGGAGGGTGCCGGCATTGACCGCCAGCGTGCCGCTGAATGTGTTGGAATGGGCGAGCGTGAGCGTGCCGGGACCATTCTCGTTCAATGTGCCTGACCCGGAAACGGTCCCGGTCAGTGTTTGCGCCGCCGAACTGGCATAGCTGAACGTGCCATTGTTCGTGAGCGCCCCCGCATACGTGCCGCTGCCCAGCGACCCCGCCCCGCCCACCGTCAGCGTGCCCGCGCTGACCGCCGTGCCGCCGGTCGCCGTGTTCGTCGCCGCCAACGTCACTGTGCCGCCACCGGTCACATTCAAAACCCCCGCGCCGGAAATCACGTTGCTGAAGGTGGCGGTGCCGGCGATGTTCGCCATCAGCACGTTGTTGTTGATGATGGGACCGGGGCCGGTCGAACCAACCCCGGTCAATTGCAGCGTACCGGCGTTAATGGTCGTAGGCCCCGTGTAGGCATTGGCGCCCGCCAGCGTCAGCGTGCCGGTGCCATACTTGGCAAGCCCGCCAAAACCGCCGATCGCCCCGCCGCCGAGGTTGTAACTGAGCGCATTGTTGCTGACAATCACGCCGGCGGGAGCGACGCTCGTCGTCACCCACACATTGGGCGTGCTCGCCGTGTCATTGAACAGCGCCGGATTGCCGTTCGTGTAAGTCGCCCCGCTCCCGTTGAACGTCCAGTTCGCCGTGGCGCCGATGTCCCAGTTCGTGTTGACCGTCCCCTTCCACAATTCATACGGCGCGGCCGTGACGTTCAGGACAATGTTGCCGCTATTGGTGGCGATGACCGCCGCGACCCCGGCGGGCAGCGTGCCCACCGCGAACCCGCCGGCCCCGCTGAGACTGCCAAAGGCGATCAGCGGATAGGTCTGACCCGCGGCCAGACTGCCGCTCAAAACATTCACGGCCACCTGGCCGTGCAGCACCAAGGCCCCGCAACTCACCGGTGCCACCGTCAGATTGGCCAACCCCGTGAACTCGTTGGTCACCGGTCCGGCGCTGCCACCCAGATTAAGCGTGAACGGCGACAGCTGGCTGGTCCCGGAAACCGTCACGCCCAAAACCGCGTGGTCGGCCACCGAAACCGTGCCCGTACCGGTCTGCGCGGAACTCAGCACCAACCGGCCCGCGTTGACAGCCGTACTGCCGCCATAAGTATTCGCCCCGGTCAGGGTCAGGGTGCCGGTGCCGTTTTTCACCAGACTGCCCGCGCCGGTGATCGCACTGCCGCCGATGATAAAGTTCTTCGCATTGTTGGTGGCCAGCAGCAAGCCGGGCGCCACCGTGGCCGCAACCCACACATTGGTAACACTGGCCGTGTCATCAAACTGGACCGTGCTGCCGTCGCCATAGGCCGCGCCGCTGCCACTGATGGTCCAGTTCGCGGTCAGGCCGATATCCCAATTGGTGCTGACCGCACCCTTCCAGACCAAGGGCACGGCGGCAGAGACGCTCAGGGCGATATTGCCGCTGTTGGTGACCAGCGTGGCCGTGAGACCCGGCGGAAGCGAGCCCAGCGCAAATCCGCCGGTACCGCTGATGCCCGTGTAACTGATCAGCGGATAAGTCTGCCCGGCGGTGAAAATGCCGCCCAGGATATTGATCGTGACCGGACCGTTCAGGATCAGGCTGCCGGTCTTGACCGGCGCAACGGCCGTACCGGTCACCCCGGTGAACTCATTGGTCACCGGGCCGGCGCTGCTGCCAAAGGTCAGCGACGACGGCGTCACCTGGTTCGTCCCGGATTCGATGATGCCCAGGATGGCGCGGTCACTCACCGTGAGCGGCCCGGCAATGTTCTGCGCGGAGAGGAACACCAGCCGCCCGCCATTCACCGCCGTGCCGCCCGTGTAAGCATTGGTGCCGGCCAAAGTCCAGGTGCCCAGGCCATCCTTGGTCAGCCCGAAGGGAATGGCCGGACCATCCGTGATGCTGCCGGTGACCGTCCCGTTGCCCGCGCCATACAACCCGACCCGGCGAAACGTCAGCGTGGTGCTCACCGGCCCGGCGAGCGTCAGCAGCCCGGCATCCGATTGGACCGAAACACCGTCCCCGCCCGTGCCGGTCACGATCAGGCTGCCGGTCAGCGTGTTCGTCCCGGCCACGTTCTCGATGTCCGGCACCGTATTCGTTCCCGTGGAATTGAATCCGGTGAACGGGCTGGCCAGAGTGTTCACGCCCGGCAGGTTCAACTGCAGCGTGCCGCTATTGGTCCCGCCTTTGGTGACCGAGACACTGCCCGCGCCCAGCGCACTCACGCCGGTGATTTGCAGCGTGCCGGCGGCGACGACGGTGCCGCCGGTGTAAGTGTTCGTTCCGGCGAGGATGACCGGACCGCCGCCGGTGTTGGTCACGGCAAAATTGCCGCTGATGGGACCGTTGAAAACCACGTTGCCGGTGCCGGCATTTTGCAAAGCCACGTTATTGCTGAGGATCATCGGCCCGGAGAATACCGGCGCATAACTCCCCGCCACATCGGTGCCCAGCATCACCGCCGCCGGCGGATTCGTCCCCGGATCGGCCACGATGACCGTATTCGTGAGCGTGGCGTTGGCGTTCACAAACAGTCCATGGTTGATGTCATCCCGCCCCAGAAAGATTGCGCTGCCGGCGATGTCCGCCGGGTCATTGATGATATCCAACGCCCAATGATAACCCGCCGGTATGGTCGGCGAAACGGACGGGACGCCGGCGAAAGCCGGCAGGCTGACCGAGGCGCTGGCGGTCCCCAGATTGCTGAACAGAAAGCCGAAGTTCGTCCCGACCTCATATCCCGACCACTGGAAACCGGAGGCCTTGGCCGTGGTCAGGTTCAGCACCGCATTGCTCCCGTTGCCGTTGACCAGCCAGTCCCAGTCGGTCCAACCGTAGATGCGATCCACCATGCCGCCCAGATCGTTGAAGCCGTTGGCCCCGCGCAGGCGGATCTGCCCCAGCAGGGCGACATTGTCCGCGCGCGTGGGGCTCAGCGTGGAAGCATCCAGCGTGTTGTCCACCCACGGAAAATCCAGATGCCCCACCGGCAGGTTGGACTGCACATAGGAAACAATCTCCAAATCCGACCAGAAAAAACCCGAGCGCCAGGTCGGGCCGTTGTTGGTATAAGCACTGTAAGGATAAGCATTTGGCAAAGCAATGGTCAGACCCAGGCCGCGATACATCGCATCGCCGCCGATCCGGGCGCTGCCGCTCAGGAGCGGGTCCGTGCCGCCGGGATAGACGGCGTAATTGCCGATGGCCGCCTGGCTCACATTCGTATTGGTGTTCTGCCGGATGAGGGCGATCTCCTGCACCAGCCCGTTGCTCACCGTGGTCAGGTCGCCGCTGGACCCCGCATACGGCTCGTCGTCCGACATGACATAGTTCAGCGGAATCCCCGCCGCCACCGTGTTCGTGGTGAACCACGTGAGCGTGTCCGCCAAGGCATTGCTCTCCACGTAACCGGAGCCCGAGACATTCGTGGCATTCGGCGTGGTGTTGTAGAGGTAATAGGAGACCACGGGCAGCCCGCCGCCGCCGTTCGTCCACTGAAAATTCCAGGTGGCGGTGTAGTTGGTGGATGCGGGGTTGGAACCGTTGCCCGCAAACGGCATGTAGCTGATGATGCCCGGGGATGGATTGACCGACCCGGACACCGTCTGGATGCCGTAATTAAAAATCAGCGGTGCTGTGGGGCTGATGTTCCCGTTCAAGGCCGCCCCCGGCACCGGCGGCACGTAGCTGAGGCCCGTAAGATTCCGGACCTGCAAGGCGTTCAACTGGGTCGATGCCGTTCCGATCAGCGTGAAACTCTGCGTGGTGCCGGTGGCGGTAAAAGTGCCGACGGCATATTGGCCGACCCCGCCGGCCATCTCCTGGTAATTATGGACCAGCGTCACCCCCACCCCGCCCGTGCTGTTCGCCGTGGTCGCCCGGTTGAGACCGTTTACCCGGGGATCATTCACCCACACTTGCACCGCATAAAACACCCCCGCCGTCAGGTTGGAAAGGGTCACCGTCAGGGTCACCGCCCCCGAATTGGCATAATCCCCGCCGGTGAGCAGGGTTTGGTAACTGCTGGAAAGAGAAGTGAAGGGAGCCGACGCGCTGGTGTAAGTGGTGGTGTTGAGAAGGCTCCCGCTGGCGCTTTTCAGGCCGACATTCCCGCCAATATTACCGGTGGCGGCGGTGCCGGTGAAACTCACCCCGTTCACCGTGGTTGCGGCCCCATCCCAGTCATAGGCATACACCGCCGTGCCATTGGTGAGAACATCCGTATCGCCCGCAACCGTGCCACCCCCCCAGGTGATGACCGCCGCCCGGCCGGTTTCCGGACCGGTAAAAACAGCCAAAAAGGCAAGCATAGACCCGGCAAATACCCGGGCCAGCCGGGGAGCGGCGAGCAGACGATGATTCAGATGCATTTTAAAAATATCCGGCCGGCCGGCCCCGTGAAACCCAGGCGCCCACCGCACAATATATCACCATCCCGGCCCGACAGCCATTACTAAGCCGGGTCGCCCGCGCCAGTGCAACCTCCCGTTGCCAAACGACCAGACTCAGGGTACCGGAGTGAACTTCAAGGTGGCCAGTTGGTTGGCTGGAATGGAAGACAGGTCGTCCTGATAAAAATACAGGTAGTAGGACATGTTCCCCCAGCCGGTGATTTCATACATGTTTTCCACTTTGATCCAGTTCACCGAGCCGTCACAAAACAGTTCATTACCACCGTCCGGAAAAGCCGCGCCCTTGCGCTGATGCACCGGACGTGCACCCCACGTGCCGGGTGAACTGGTGTTGACATAATCAATCAATTCCGCCGCCATGCACCAGGATGGTTTGGCCAGTCCCAGCTTCACCGGACTGCACGCCGCAATGTTCTGTTGCAAATGGTTATACCAGTTAGTGATGCCGCCAAAGTATTGGTAGCCAAGTGTCCATTGCTGCTGGCCAGAATTCCAGATCGCCGTTCCGGCCCCGTTGTTGAACTCAGGGCAGGCCCAGATCGCCGCACTATTCGTCTGGGTCGGGTCCAGGTTACACTCCTTGGCCAACGCTGCTTGCGGAGGATTCAAGGCATTCTGATTGAAGTTGCCACCTACCGGCCGCACGTCCACCACGTAATCATTCGAGTCCCCCGCATAGATGGTCATGCCCACGCCAATTTGCCGGAGATTGTTCAGGCACGAAATGCGCTTTGCCCGCTCCTTGGCCGAGGCCAGGGCCGGCAGCAGCATGGCGGCCAGAATCGCGATGATCGCGATCACCACCAGCAGTTCAATAAGTGTAAATGCCGGAACCCGGCGCTTCCCCTGTGTTTGATGCCAATCTGTTTTCATCATAAATCACCCCGTTTCGGTACGGGTGATACCGACATTGATATCACCGTCCCGAAGCCAAAGATAGAGCATGAAAATGCTCCTGCCGGTCCCGACCGGGAGAAAAAACGGCCGCCGGGCGCGCGCCTGTGCGCCATGCCCGGCGGCCGGAACAACAACACCGGTCACGGATAAACCAGACGGTAGAACTCGGACGGCAAGGCCGGATTGATCAGCATGTTTTCCAGGTTGGTGGTGGCCGAACCCGCCACCGGGCTCCAATCCGCCGGGTTGCCGCTGATGCCGTTCGTCAGGTTGTTGGTCTGCACCTGCAACCGCCAGCCGATGTGGTCCGCCGGCCAGGACAGTGCCAGGTTGGTCCCGGCGGCCCCGGTGACCACTGCCGTGAGGTTCGTCGGATACGTGGCGACGGACGGCGTGATCAGCAGAAAGCCGGTGCCAGCCAAGTAAGGCGTGCTGGTGGCGCTGCCGTAGAGGCCCGCCGCCTGGCTGACCCCGTTCAACACCAGGGCGGCCACCTGATTGGTGCCCGTGAAGCTCAGATTCAGCACCGCCCCGCCGGCCACGGTGACCGTCGAGTTCGTCGCGATCGACGCCGCGTCCATCACCAGCGTGCCGCCACTGATGGTCGTGTTGCCGGTGTAGGTATTGATGCCGGCCAAGGTCAGCGTGCCCGCACCCGCCTTGGTGAGACCGCCGGTGCCGCTGATGCCAGTGTTGATGCTGCTCAAGGCCGAGGAGGCATCGATGTTGAAGATGTTGGACGTGCCGGTGCCGGCAGCCACCACATTCACATTGCTGATCGTGAGGTCGGCACCGGGGATGTTTCCGACCGTGCCACCGGCGAGGACGACCTGGGCGGTGACCGTAGCCGTGCTGTTGGAATTGCCGGGGAAGATGGTGGTGGCATCCAGCACGCCGCCATTGGTCACCCCCACCGTGCCGCTCAGGAAGAGCGTATTGGCGGTGCCGGTGGAAGGCGACAGGCTGTTGTTCACCACGGTGATGTTGGTGACGGTGGCCGTGCCGCCGTTGCTCACGTTGAACGCCCCGGTCACCCGGATGGTGTAATTGGTGGTGTTGGACTGGCTGTTCACCTGGCCCAGCGTGAGGCTGGAGGCCGAGAGCGTGCCCGCGCCCATGTTGAAGGTGGCGTTGATGGTGATGCCGCGGCCCGTCGAATTCGCGGTCGGGACGGAATTGCCGATCAGCATGGTGCCAAACTGGGCATTCAATGTGCCCGCCGTGGTGTCAAACAGGTTCACCGGGTGATCGTTCGTCTCATACGAATCATGCCGGCCCTCGACGAGCGCCGCCAAGGTGCCCGTCCCGCCGCTCCCCGCCACGGTCAGCACCGGATTGGTCAGACCCGCGGCGAACTGAAGCACGCCTTGGGACCGGCTGCCACTGTTGCCGATACCCAGATTGGCCACATCCAAGACGTTCTGCAGGCCCAGGTTGACCACGGAGGAACCGATGTTCGGGGCGCCGCCGCCGGCGCTGCCGATATTAAGCGTGGTCGCCGTGATGGAGTTGGTTCCGCCCGCCAAGGTCACCGTCGTCGCTCCACCCTGACCGGCGTTGGAACCGCCGGCGATTGTCGCCACCGCCATCGTGCCGGCGGCATTGTTGTAGGTGAAGTCGGTCAATCCGGCCATGTTCACCGTGAGGTTGGTGCCGGAGGCGAACGGCGAAACCGTCAGCGCCGGACCCGTGACCGTGAGGGCCGAACCGGCGGTGCCGGTGATGGTAATGTTCGGCGCCAGGGTCGCGTTGGTGAACAACAGGTTGGCCACGGTCTGGGAGGATGCCGCCAGATTCAAGGTGGCGGCCGTCGCCTGGTTGAAGTTGACCGTCGTGGTGGCGGGCAGCGCCCCCGTCGTGATGGCGTTCAACGTGCCCCCGCTGACGGTGGTGGCGCCGCCGTAGGTGTTCACATTGGTGATCGTCAGCGCGCCGGTGCCCGACTTGCCGAAGCCAAGGTTGAGCCCGCCGTCCGCGATGACCCCGCCCACGGTAAGGTTGTTGGTGCCGCCGGTCGCCACCACACTGCTCGCCGCCAAGGTCACCGCCCCGGCGCCCAGGTTCAGGCTTTGCGAGCCGGTGTAGGCGAAGTTGCCGTTCACATTCAGCGGATTGTTGTTCACCAAGGTAAGCGCGCCGGCCGTCGTGTTATCAATGGCCCCGCCATTGATCGTGACCGGGCCGGTGCCGACGGCCGCCGCATTGTCGATGTTCAGCGTCCCGGCGGAAAGGACCGTGCCGCCGGTATAGGCATTGGCGTTAGAGAGGGTCAGCGCGGCCGTGCCGGACTTGGTCAGGCTGCCGGCGCCGCCGATGCCGCTGCCGCTGAAGACATAGTTCAGCGTGCTGTTGTTCACCGCCATGCCGAACGGCGTGACCGCGGACGGCACCGCCACGGTGGCGTTGCTGGCCGTGTCGTCAAACTGCACAAAGTTGCCGGTGGCAAAATCCGCCGGGCTCCCCCCGGACGTCCAGTTCGTGGTGGTGGTATTCCAGGTGGAGTTCACGATGCCGTTCCAGATATCCAGTGAACCGACGGAGATGACGCTCAGGGCGATGGCGGTGCCGGTGTTGGTGATGACGGCATTGACGCCGAAGGGCATGGTGCCCAAGACCAGCACGGGGGTCCCCCCGGAAACACTGTCGTAACTGATCAGCGGGTAAGTCTGACCGGCGGTGAACGTGCCGCTCAATATGTTGAACACAATCGGGCCGTAGAAGTCCAGGTTCCCGGTGTAGATCGGAGCGATGCTCGTGCTCGACACCCCGGTGAATTCATTGGTCACGTTGAGATAGGCGCTGCCCTCACGGAGTGTGGAAGGCGTGAGCTGGTTCGTGCTGGTGATGAGCACTCCCAAGCCGGTGCTATCATAGATCTGCCACAGCGAGGAGTTGTTGGTCAGCGCGGAATTGAGCACCAGTTTGCCGGCTTCGACGGAGATCGAACCGGTGAAATTGTTGGTGGCCGTCAGGGTCAGCGTGCCGCCGCCGGCGAGCGCGAGGCCGGCGCCATTAGTCCCGGTGACCGGGCTGCTGATGGTGAGCGAGGCGTTGCTGACCACCGTGAAGGACGGACCGTAACTGCCCGGCATGGACACCGGGCCGGCGATGAAGTTGCTGCCGCTCGAGACGCTCAGGGTGGAACCGTCCTGCAGAACAATCTGTTTGTTCAGCTTGTTCGTGGCCGCATACAGGTCCAGGGTGGCGGTGTTCTCCACGGAGAGCGTGGCGGCGGGATTGCCCAAACCGGTGGTGTTCAGCTCCACGCTGAAGATGCCCGAGCGCACGTCGATGTTCGCCAAAGCGGCATCCACGGTTGCACTGACCAGGCTGATCTGGCTGGAGCCGACGAGATACAGGTTATAAGCATTGCCGCCGGTGGAAAGCGTGGCGGCGGGATTCGCCCGGATATCCCAGCGGGAAGTGCCGCCGAAAGCGGTGTCACCCTTCAGCGTCACGTTCTGCAAGGCGTTGATGTCCGACGCCCCGGAATTGACGATGGCGCCATTGGTGGTGCCCGGGGTGACAGTCAGGTCGCCAAAGCCCGAGACCCACACCGGCTTGGTGCTGAGGGCGGCACCGCCCAGATCCAGCGCCCCGCCGTTGATGATGACCGGCGAGGTGACATCCGTGCTATACACGGCAGCGGTACCAATCCGCTCCACGCCCCCGAGGATTTGATTGGTGCCGGTGAGCACTTCCTGCAAGGTAAAATAGAGTTCGCCCGCGCCGGTTTTGGTGAAGGTGTTGCCGCCGGAAGTCCACTGGCCGCTGTTGGTGATGGCCAGGATCGTGGTGGCGCTATCCACGGAAACCGTCCCGCCATTGGCGCCGACACTCATCGCGAAACCCGTGTTCAGACTGGGGCCGGTGTATTCCAGCGCGCCGCCGTTGAGCACTTGGTTGGCGGCGGCATTTGGTGCCGCGCCCAGCGGACTGGCAATGCCACCACCGCCGATGTTGCCCACACTGATGCTGCCGCCACCATAGGTGGTGACCCCCGTGTAGGTATTGTTACCGGTCAGGGTTAACGTGCCGGTATTGAGCTTGGTCAGACCGATGCTGCCGGAGATGTCCGCGCCGCCAATGGCATAATTATTGGTGGAATTGACCGTGACCGACCCGGGTGTGACGGTAGTGGCGATGTTGACGGTGAAATTGGTGGCCGTGTCGTCAAACGTGACCAAGTCATACTGGTTGTAGACCGACTGCAAGCTGGTACCGGTATTGAACCAGTTGGAGGTGGTGGTGATGTCCCAGCTATTGCCCGCGCCATCACCGCGCCAAGAGAGCGTGGAGGAAGCGGTCCCGGTGACCACGAGACTGATGTTCGTGGTGGTGGCGACCAGGTAACCGTTCTGGTTGATCAGGCCGCCGTTGAGAAAGCCCGACACCCCGAAGTTGGTGACGTTGCCGGTAAAGGAACTGAAACTGATGATCGGGTAGGTGCCATCGGCAATGTTACCGTTCAGGTAGGTGCCCAGGACGATGGCATTCGAACCGGACGCGGCCAGCGTGCCCGCGACGGAAATGATATCGCTGGGATGGACCAGCCCGGAGGGATCGGAAGACAGGTTGAAATTGATCCGGGTGCCGCCACCCAAGGTCAGGTTGCTCTTGAAGTTCAGCGCGCCCTGCGTGGTGCTGGAGCCGGGGGTGATGGTGCTCGTGGCGGAAGTGGCGGTGATCACCGTGCCGGTGACGGTGCCGCTGCCGGAAAGGGTCTGGCCGGCCAAAAGGTTCCAGCCACCCGGAACCTGGGACACATCAAAAGTCGAGCCGGATGACAGCGTAACGGAGGGTACGTTGGAAATCGATCCGGTGGCCCCCAATGCAAGCGTGCCGGCATTAATGGTTACGGCACCGCCAGAGGTGTTCGTGCCGGCCAGCGTCCAAATCCCAGTGCCCCATTTTTGAATCGGGAAAGTGCCGGCGGAAGAATTGGTGATGGAACCGCTGACCACGCCGTTGCCGGCACCGGTGAACTCAACATAGCGGGAGGAGATGGTGACCCCGACGCTGCCGGCCAGGATGAGCAACCCGCCGTCGGATTGGAATACCGACCCGTTGCCACCCAAGCCGGTCACAATCAAACTGCCGGTGATGGTATTGGTGCCGGAAACGTTCTCTATGTCCGGCGGAGCGGTGGCGCCGCCGGTGGTCGAGGAAAACCCGGCAAAGGGGTTGGTGATGGTATTATTTCCCGTCATCTGCAATTGCAGCGTGCCGGTGGCTATGCCGCCCTTGGGAATGGAGACCGTGCCGGCCCCCAAGGCATTGGGGCTGGTGATGATCACCGTCGGGCCGCCGGAGGCAACCGTGAAAGTGTTGGTGAAGGTATTGTTGTTGGTCAGGACGATCACCCCCGCCCCGGCGGTGGTGATACCGCCGATCCCGCTGAGCACGCCACCCAAGGTCAATTGGCCGGCGGGGACATTGAGCGTCCGCACGGCGGTCAGATTCGCGTTTATATTCAACAAGTTCGTACCGGTGGTGTTCGTGATGTTGCCGCCCAGCACCAGCGGGTTGCCGGTGACGGACCAGCCGCCGGTGGAAAACGTCAGAGCGCCATCCGCGAAAGCCGCGAAATTGTTGGAATTGCTTTGGCGCGTGGAGCCGCTGAACACCAGCTGCGCGGCGGAATTGGTGGCGGGCACGGTGCCGCCCCAGTTGCCGGCGGTGGCCCAGTTGTTGTCCGCCCCGGCACCGCTCCAGGTGGAGACGGCGGCGCGGGTGTTGCCGGCCAGCAGCAGCAGGGCGGCGGAGGCACAGGCAAGGGTGGTTTGCAGTTGTTTCATAGGTTTGATCATGCTGGGTTTAAAGGGTGGATGGGCAATGCGGGGGAAACGGGTTTGGGTAATGGCAAGTGGGTCAGTGGTGTCGGGGGAGAACCGGGACCGGCCGGCGAGACAAGCGAAGAATTGCGCCCCGCCCGGTGCAGGCAAAGCGGAAAACCGGCGGTTCCCCGCCTGCTTTCCCGGCATGTTCGCTTAAATTCATCCCATCCACTGGCACGTGTACTTGTTCCCTTGACACTGATTTGTAACACGAAGACGGGTTCATAGATAGGGCATGAATATGCTCCTTTCTGAACGGCCGATGACAGGAAACCGCAAACCGCTTCCGCCAAATCACTTGGAGGATTCAGCCCGACCCGGGCGGGTCAAAAATAGTCCGGCTCATTGCCGGGCAGCCACTTGATATTGCAGCCCAAGCTGGGCTTTTGCAGGGCGGCCGGGGCTTGGCCGGACAACACGGCGTCCAAAGCGGCGCGCAAATCCCGGCCGGTGACCGGCACTCCGTTGCTGGGCCGGCTGTCGTCAAACTGCCCCCGGTAAACCAGTTGCCGGTCGCCGTTGAACAGAAAGAAGTCCGGGGTGCAGGCAGCCCGGTAGCTTTTGGCGACCCCTTGGGTGGCATCAAACAGATAGGGGAAGACGTAGCCGGCGGTCTGCGCTTCCACCGCCATCCGTTCCGGACTGTCGGCCGGATAGCGATCGGGGTCGTTGGCATTGATGCCCACGATGCCGACGCCGCGCGCCGCATAATCACTCGCCAGTTGCGCCACCCCGGCACGGAGATGGATGACGTAGGGACAATGGTTGCACAGGAAAATCACCAGCAAGGCCGGGCGGCCGGCGAAATCCGCGAGGGAAACGATGCGCTGGCGCGTGTCCGGCAGCCGGAAATCCGGGGCCGGCGTACCCAACGGCAGCATGGTGGACGGAGTCAGCGCCATGGGCTTAATGTGGAACGGAAAGGCGGATTTCGCAACGTGTTTTTGCCGGCACCCGGCCGACAGGGAAATCTCCGGGCCAGCCTAGGCGGAGCGGGGACCGGCCAGCTTCAGGGTGCGGCCCTCGCGGGCGGCTTCCACGATCAAACGGGACTTGGCCCGGGCCACCTGCCGGCGGGCCTGGCTCACCAAGGCGTCAATCCGGCGGTCGTTATGGTTCGGGTCGTGATGAAACAGCACCAGCCGCTTCACGCCGGCGGAAATGGCGAGCCGGACGGAATCTTTCACGCATCCATGGCCCCAGCCATGGTGATGCTGGTATTCAGTGACATCGTATTGCGAGTCGAGAATCAGCACATCAGCCCCGCGGATGAACTCGACCATTTCGGCATCATCTCCGCCCGGACGGGGTTCGGTATCGGGAAAGAAGACGATCTTGCCCTCGGGGGTGGTGAGCCGGTAGCCCATGCACACGCCCGGGTGATTGGCGCGCTGAGCCTGGATTTGAAACCGGCCCAGCTTCAGCGCCGGCTCTTCCAGCTCGGTGATCTCGATGTTGCCCGGCAGACGGGAGAACGGAACGGGAAAATACGTGCTTTCCATCTGGCCGGTCAACGCGGCCACAAGGCCTTTGCGGGAACCTTCAAAACCGTAGATGTGCAGATGACAGCGGGCATCATACAGCGGCGCAAAAAACGGCAGACCCTGGATATGGTCCCAATGGGTATGGGTGATGAGAAGGCTCAGATCCAGCTTGCGACCGGCCGGCTGGCGGGCCAGCAGGCTGCGCCCGAGCGCCCGCAGACCGGTTCCCGCATCCAAAATGATCAGCTGATCTCCGCGCCGCACTTCCACGCAAGTCGTATTGCCGCCATAGCGGACCGTCTCCGGTCCGGGCGAGGGAATGGACCCGCGAACGCCCCAAAATCGAATTTGCGTAACTGTCTTTATGGGACAAACATTACCCCCCCCGCCCGAAAAATTCAAATTGAGAATATGAAACAATCAAAATTAAACCGGCTGAACCAGCCGCCCGCCCCCGCCGGAAATCCGGCCTTACCGGCACCGGGACAGCATTTTACCGTCCGCGCCAAACCGGGACCGGATGAATTCGCCGCGTCATCCCGCCGCTTCCGCCGGCGGATTTACCAAAAAACCGCCGGTTTTCTCCAAAAACAATCCAAGGTGAGTTCCCGCCAATATCAAATTATCCACCGGGGAAGTTGAATTTTGCCGTCACTTGCGGCATGGTGTCACCGTGAATGATTCAATTCCAACGGAATGCGGCATCAGCGACGAGCGGAAAAACCTCGATGCGTGCACCATCGTCATCTTCGGGGCCAGCGGCGACCTGACCTCGCGCAAGCTGATCCCCGCGCTGTACCATCTGTTCAAGGAAAAGCAGATGCCCGCCTCATTCCGCGTGGTCGGCTTCGCCCGCCGCGAAAAGACGGACGCCTCCTGGCGCGCGGAGCTCCGCACCGCCCTCGACCAGTTCTCCCGCACCAAACCCGTGGATGAAGCGGTCTGGACCGCCTTCGCCGCGAACCTCTTTTACTGCCAGGGCGATCTCACGGACACCCCGGCCTACCAGAAACTCGCAACCCTGCTCACTTCCTTCGGCAGCCAGCCCCTGCGCGAAAATCTCCTCTTCTATCTCGCCATCTCGCCCAGCCAGTTCGGCGAAGTCGTCGAGCAGGTCCACAAGACCAAGCTCCTCACCCGCGAAGGCCCCGGCTGGCAGCGCGTCGTCGTGGAAAAACCCTTCGGCCACGATCTCGAGACCGCCCGCCGCCTGAACCAGGAGCTCACCCGCTACGCCCACGAGCAGCAGGTCTATCGCATCGACCACTACCTCGGCAAAGAGACCGTGCAGAACATCCTGATGTTCCGCTTCTCCAATTCCATCTTCGAACGCCTCTGGAACCGCGAATCCGTGGACCACGTCCAGATCACCGTCAGCGAAAAGCTCGGCGTGGGCGAACGCGGCGGCTACTACGAGGAATCCGGCGCCCTCCGCGACATGGTGCAGAACCACATGCTCCAGGTGCTCTCCCTCATCGCCATGGAACCGCCCGTCTCCCTCGAGGCCGAGTCCGTGCGCGATGAAAAGGTCAAGCTCCTCAAATCCATCCGCGCCCTCACCCCCGCCGATGTCGCCCGCCAGATCGTGCGCGGCCAGTATTTCGCCGGCGCCGTGGACGGCCAGCCGCGCCCCGGCTACCGCCAGGAAACCAAGGTCAATCCCAGCTCCAACGTGGAAACCTTCGCCGCCCTGAAACTCTTCATCGACAACTGGCGCTGGAGCGGCGTGCCCTTCTACCTCCGCACCGGCAAGAACCTGCCCATGAGCGCCAGCGAAGTGCGCATCCAGTTCCGCCCCACGCCCAACGTGCTCTTCGCCGCCAAGTGCGGCGACAGCCTCCAGCCGGACGCCCTCACGCTGCGCCTCCAGCCGAACGAAGGCATTTCGCTCCGTTTCAACGGCAAGATCCCCGGCAGCTCCCTCGGCGTCCGCCCCGTGCGCATGCACTTTAGCTACGATTCCGAGTTCGGCGCCTACACCCCTGAAGCCTACGAACGCCTCCTGCTCGAAGCCATCGCCGGCGATGCCACCCTCTTCATCCGGCGCGACGAAGTGGAGACCGCCTGGCAGATTGTGGATTCCATCCGCGCCGGCTGGAACGGCAAGCCCCTCACCAACCGGGAATTCTATTCCGCCGGCACCTGGGGACCGATCGCCGCCGATGACCTCCTCGCGCAGGCCGGCCACACCTGGCACGAACCGCAGGTGGTCAAGCCGTAGGCAGCCAGGGGGCGCCCCGGGCGCCCCTCACTTCCGCGTCACTTTGAACGTCCCCGTGGTCGCGTCGTAACTGATCTGGTAGCCGTAGGGCACATCCGGCATCTTGCCGAGGTAATGCTGGTCCACCAGTTCCTGCAGGCTGGCGGGAAACCGGCCTTCGCTCGCCTGGAACAATTGGATGGCTTGGTTCACGTACGCGAGGTCAATCTGCTTCTCGGAGTACTTCTTCGCCTGATCCACCGCGCCCACGTAATCCGCCGGTGCCGTCAGCGGATTGCCGGAATCGTAGCGCGGCGGCGCATTCGTCGCCGTGGTGGCGGACGATTTCTTGCCACAGCCCGCCAACAGCAGCGCCGCGCCTAGCATCAAAATGGGTCGCACAGTTCTCATGCCAGCAAACTACGCTTCGCGCGCCAAAAATCCAAACTGAATTTCGATACATCGTTGCCCCGGCGCGCGGCTGTCCCGGCCACACCGTTCCGCCAGCCCAAAAGACTCCCGCATACCCATCGCTCCGGTCTCCCTCGCCCCCGACGTTAGGGAGGCAGGGAAGGGGCTGCTCCACTTTCCCCAACTCAAAACTTGAAACTCATCACTCAGAACTGCTTTACGCCCCCCTCGCTGCCGCCAACCCCATATGCCCGTTACCTGCGCCAGCTTCCCCCGACTTTGGACTTTAGACTTTGGACTCCGCCCACCGCTTCCCCTCCGATGCAACTATGCAACGTTTCAACGAGGCAACGCGCTTAAACCTTTGACCTTTGCCCGATAACCTTGCTTCAATATCCCCGTGATCGCAAAACGTGTCATTCCCTGCCTGGACGTCCACGACGGCCAGGTCACCCGCGGCGTCCAGTTCGGCGTCGCCGAAAAAGGCGGTCTCCGCAACGTCGGCGACCCCGTCGAACTCGCCCTCCGCTACAATGAGCAGGGTGCCGACGAAATGGTTTTCTTCGATATCACCGCCACCGCCCACGGCCGCGGCACCATGGTCGCCGTCATCGAACGTGCCGCCGACCAATGCTTCATGCCCCTCACCGTCGGCGGCGGCATCAAGTCCGTCGATGACATGTTCACCATGCTCCGCGCCGGTGCCGACAAGATCAGCATCAACTCCAGCGCCATCGCCAATCCCGAGCTCATCCGCCAGGGCGCCGAGAAATTCGGCAGCCAATGCATCGTCGTCTCCATCGACGCCAAGAAGATCGCGCCGGACAAGTGGGGCGTCTTCTCCCACGGCGGCCGCAAAGACACCGGCCTCGACGCCCTCGAATGGGCCAAAAAAGCCGTCGCCCTCGGGGCCGGCGAAATCGTCCTCAATTCCATTGATGCCGACGGCACCAAAGCCGGCTTCGACCTCGTCATCACCCGCCGCGTCAGCGAAGCCGTCGGCGTCCCCGTCGTCGCCAGCGGCGGCGCCGGCACCCTCGACCACATGGCCGAAGTCCTCCTCACCGGCCACGCCGACGCCGTCCTCGCCGCCAGCATCTTCCACTTCGGCACCTTCACCGTCGGCGACGTGAAACAATATCTGAAGGGGAAGAACATTCCGGTGAGGCTTTAAATGATTCCCGATAACACACGGCAGTTGATGGAAGAATTGAAAACGCATCCGGTCGTTGAAGTTCTGGGTGTTGTTCAAGCAAGCGGCGCTGGTGGCGTAAAAGCCGGGCCAACGGGGGACTGGATACTGAAATTTTCTTTTGAAGCTTGGAAGCACTCCGCCGGTGAAGTTCAAAACCGGACACTCGCCATCTGCAAAAATGTCAGCAAAGAGGAACTCCGCGCAGCCATGGGCCAAATTAAACCGTTTGATGTCATTCGGATTCATGCTCGCGTGGCGGAACAAAATTCATCCGGCAGCCCGCAGGGCCTGCTGGTTTCCCTTGTTGGGAAAGACAATTCTGATACCAGTTTCAACCGCCTTGCCTTGAAATTGCAGGAACCAGTTACGTTTGAAGATACTCGGTTCGGAACATTCGCGTTGAATCGCCGACTCAATTGGTATGAGGCTAAAACCTCCTGGGGTTCTACCCGTGTCAGCCTGATTCTTTACACGGACGACCTCGGGGAAATCAAGGAAACCCTTTCCAGCGCCTACCTCCTCTGGGATTTCCAGAAATCTTGGAGTGAACAAATCTACAACTGTGCGGCAACAAAACTCATTGGCATTAAGAACAAGAGCTGGCTTGGCGAAGACGAGGCGGAACTGAATGCTGAACAATTCAAAGACAAAATTGAATTGGATTCCATCTCGGTGAAATCTGACGGAAAATTTGCTTTTTGGTTTAACGATGTCGATCTTTTTTGGGGACACTCCATAAAAGTGAGCGGCAGTCTTTCAGGCGGAGCAACCGATGCCAATATTGAAGGGTGAATTTCAAATATTCCACACCCCCGGTGCCATAAGCGCGACCCCTCTAAAAAACACCTGTCAAGACGGCGTGAACCCCGACCTTAGGCCGGAGGCCGGCCCCTGATCGAGTAGGTGACGACGTGAGGAGTCTCTAAATAAAAAAACAGCCCGCCACCCCCACCGCACGATCTCCGTTGAACCGGGCGTTTTACCTGCCCCGTAAGATTTCAGTCAGAGACTCCTCACGTCGTCACCTACAATAAACGAGGCGGACGCTGCTGGCGGGATTCGAGTGATGGTTTCAAAAGCACGGGGGATTTGCATCGCCGTCCACGGCACTTGCGAACCCGCCGGAATAGCGTAATATTTTGAAGCCTGTAAACTTGGTGATGAATCTCCGCGCGCGATTCGAGAAAACCGGAATTAGGCCGAAACAGGCAGAAAGAAGCGGAAAAACAACGACTTACGGGGATTCAGGCCGGAGACGGCCTTTTGAGAAGAAATCGGCTGGAAGTGCCGAATTTGAATAGCTTTGAGAACTTTTTCACGGTCCGTCAAAAGAGGCTTAACTGGTCTTTAACGGGCGGTTGGAGGGCCGGTTTTGGGGTGGCCGGGAGCGGCTTTTCCGCCTTCTTGGCCCGCTTGGGGACCGCCAGCAGCTTCTGGGCGGCTGCCAGCGCCGCCACCGGATCAGGGGCGGCCTCCCGGCCTTGCTGGGCGATCAGGAGGATATGGTCGACCTGGGCGCGCAATGCCTTGGCCTGGTCATAATACTCCTCGCCGTGGTGGGCGAAGTGAGACTGGATGACATGTCGTAGATAGGCCGGCCGGTACTTCACTTTGCTGGTCACGTGCGCCGCCGCCTGAAGGAACGTCTTGACGAATATCTTCCGGTACTCGTCCCCGTGGATCGTGACCGCCCGGCTGTTGAGCCACCACGCCGGCCAGAGCACAACCCATTTCAGCAACCGCGTCCGATCCTGGGCAAACGCCT
>Ga0316222_1002229_pt1 | contig 21229 bp, 22 predicted proteins | sample TBH18011metaG_FD_206008 | JGI IMG/M metagenome (GOLD analysis project Ga0316222, IMG submission 206008) | Freshwater microbial communities from Trout Bog Lake, Wisconsin, USA - TBH18011 | ecosystem: Environmental > Aquatic > Freshwater > Lake > Hypolimnion/Profundal zone | place: USA: Wisconsin...
AAACCTTTGCAGCGGGCGATGTACACGGTCTCGCCATTCGCTATACCGCCAGCCTGTATAGCTGGGGTTCCAATCTCGATGGACAACTGGGCACCGGTACGGAGACATCGAGTCTGATTCCGGTGCAGGTGCCTTCGACCGTGAACTGGAGTCTGGTCAGCGCCGGGGGCCTCTTCACGATGGCACTGCGCTCCGACGGCACGCTGTGGACCTGGGGCTCCAACCAGGACGGCCAACTGGGCCTGGGCCTGCTCAGCAATACGATCCTGCCCACCCCCACCAAAGTCACCCTGCCATTCGCGCCGCGCGACATATCGGCCGGCGGATCGCACGCCATGGCGGTGCTCACCAACGGCGCTTTGTGGGCCTGGGGCGACAACGACTCGGGCCAGCTCGGCATCGGAACCAACTCGGACCAGAACAGCCCGGTGGAAGTCGGACTGGCGAAAAACTGGGACTCCGTGTCGGCTGGCGGCAGCCACACGCTGGCCAAGCAGGCCGTCACCAATTACCTGTACTCCTGGGGTGCCAATGCCAACGGGCAACTCGGGCAGTTCACGACCGCCAATTTCACGACCCCCACGCAAATCACGCTGCCCGCGTTGACCGTGAGCGTGTTTTCGGCCGGAGGCGCGCACTCCATGGCGATTGACACCAGCGGCAACCTGTGGGCTTGGGGCGCCAATGGCTCGGGCCAGGTCGGAGACAGCACCTCGACCACTGACTACACCTGGCCGTATGAGGTCAGCGCCAACGGCAGTTGGGCGCGCGTCGCAGCGGGCGGCCTGCACAGCCTGGCGCTCACCACCGGCGGGGCACTCTATTCCTGGGGCGACAACACGTACGGGCAGCTGGGCAACGGCACCACCACCAACAGCAACGTACCGACCCAGGTGGGCACCGACACCCACTGGGTTGCCATCACTGCGGGCCAATACACGTCCATGGCGGTCAAGTCGGACGGCTCCCTGTGGATCTGGGGCCGTAATGACTCCGGCCAGTCCGGCAATGGCACCACCACCAGCCCGATCACCACGCCGACACAGCTACCGTAACCGGCGCGCACGTCCACTATTTTCAATTGACCGGTAAAACCGGCGCTTTTCGGCCTAATGTTTTGCGCGCCGGGTCAAATAATCGGTCGCAGTACAAGGCAATGTATGCCTTGTTGCATTGGAAATGATCATGTCGGCTGTAACTGCGATACCGGTAAACCCCACGTTGGCGCAACGCTTTGCGGCCCTGGATCAGGGTCAGCGCATGCGTTTGGCCCTGGGGCTGATCCTGCTGGTAGCCATTGCTGTCGTTGGCATGGTCATGGGCCGCCAGGCCGACTACCGCGTTTTGTACGCCAATCTGGCTGACAAAGACGGTGGCGCCGTGATTGCCCAACTGGCCACCATGAACGTGCCCTACAAATACACCGAAGGTGGTGGCGCCATCCTGGTGCCAGCCGATCGGGTCCATGACGTGCGTCTGAAACTGGCCGCCCTGGGGCTGCCCAAAGGCAGCGTCAACGGCTTTGAAATGATGGACACCAATCGTTTCGGCATGACCCAGTTTCAAGAACACCTGACGTTCCAGCGCGGCCTAGAAGGCGAACTGACGCGCTCCATCGAGTCCATCTCCTCCGTGGCCAGTGCCCGCGTTCACCTGGCCCTGCCCAACCAAAATGGTTTCTTTCGCGAACAACAAAAGCCCACCGCTTCGGTACTGCTAAGCCTGCACCCCGGCAACACCCTGGACAAGGCGCAACTCGCTGGCATCGTGCACCTGGTGTCTTCCAGCGTGCCGGAAATGGACCCGACGGCGGTCAGCGTGCTCGACGACACCGGCAAACTGCTGTCCAACCCGCCCGACAACACGGGACTCGACGCCGATGCCGAACAGCTCCAATACACCCGCCAGGTCGAGCAAAGCTACAACCGCCGCATTCTGGACATTCTGGAGCCGCTGGTGGGCAAGGAAAACGTCAAGGCGCAGGTGACGGCCGAACTCGATTTCTCGCAAACCGAATCCACCACCGAATCGCACAAGCCCAACCAGACCCCCGACAGCGGAGCCGTGCGTAGCCAGCAAACCGTCGAAAGCCTCAACGGCCAGCAGCCCACACCGCCGAGCGGCATTCCGGGCGCCACCACCAACCAGCCCCCGGCACCCGCTGCAGCGCCCGTCAACGGCCAGGCCCAGACCCTATCAGCGGCCGGCCAAAATGGCGCCAACCCCAACAGCAGCAGCAAAAAAGAGTCCATCATCAATTACGAAGTGGACAAAACGGTGCAAGTCGTCAAGGGCGCCTCGGGTGTGGTCAAGCGCATCAACGCCGCCGTGGTCGTGAACCACATGGTGAAAACCGACGAAAAAGGCCGCACCACCACCATCCCACTGACGTCGGCTGAAATCGAGAAAATGACCGCCCTGGTGCGTGAAGCCGTGGGCTACAACAAAGACCGGGGCGACTCCGTCAACTTGATGAACGCGCCCTTTGTGGCGGAAAAGACGGAATCGGGCGAAGTGCCGCTGTGGCGCAACCCGGAAGTGCTCGACACCGCACGCAGCTTCGCCTGGCCCCTGGGCATGCTGGCACTTGGCGCCATCGTGCTGCTGGGCGTGGTGCGTCCGGCTATCAAGGCCATGACACAGCCGCCGCCGGTGCAAAAACTCGACGCATTCGATGACCAGGGCGGACAGCTCGATGCACTGGAAGCCGAGCAACCGGCACGTCCGCAACTCAGTGCCCCGGGCGCCAGTCAGGAGCCCGACGAACCGACGGCTTCCGAGCTGCGCATGGAAGAAGCACGCAAATTGACGCGTGACAATCCTGCCGCAGTTGCTAATATCGTGAAGGCTTGGATTAACGGTGAGGCGCCGGCCTGATGGCGCCCCCCATGGACGCCTACACGCTGAGTAAACACAATGGCTAACAACGACGACGGTCTGCAAAACGCTGCGATTCTGATGATGTCTCTGGGAGAAACCGAGGCCTCGGAAGTATTCAAGCATCTGTCGCCGAAAGAAGTGCAAAAGCTCGGGGAAGCGATTGCCAAGACCACCCAGGTCACGCGCGAGCGGGTTGACGAAGTGGTGGCCAAGTTCCACGGCGTCGCCGCCTCGCAGAGCCTGCTGGTGTCGAATTCGGGCGACTACGTGCGCTCGGTGTTGAAACTCGCACTCGGTGATGACAAGGCCGCCCTGCTGATCGACCGCATCTTGCAAGGCGGCGACGTCTCCGGCATTGAAAGCCTGAAGTGGATGGACCCGCTGTCGGTTGCCGAGTTGCTGCGCAATGAACACCCGCAAATCGTGGCCGCCATCCTGGTGCACCTGGAATACGACCAGGCCGCCGACGTGCTGAAAAACCTGACCGAACGCCAGCGCAACGAAGTCATGCTGCGCGTAGCCACCATGGAAGGCATTCAGCCCACAGCACTCAAAGACCTGAACGAAGTGTTGTTCAAGGTGCTGGCCGGTGGCGACAAGATCCGCAAGGCATCGCTGGGCGGCGTCAAGACAGCGGCCGAAATGATCAACCTGATGGGCACCGCCATCGAAGGCACCGTCATCGAATCGATTCGCAGCCACGACGCCGATCTGGCCCAGAAAATCATGGACAAGATGTTCGTCTTCGACGACGTCATCAAGCTCGACGACAAGGCGATTCAGATGGTACTGAAGGAAATTTCCTCCGACGTGCTGATCGTGGCACTCAAAGGCGCTGCGCCCGAACTCAAAGACAAGATCCTGGCGAACATGTCGTCGCGTGCCGCCGCCACGCTCAAGGAAGACCTGGAATCGCGCGGTCCCATGCGGCTGTCTGAAGTCGAAGCCCAGCAAAAAGAAATTCTCAAGACGGTGCGGCGACTGGCCGATGAAGGCCAGATCGTCGTTGGCGGTGGAGGTGGCGACGACGCCATGGTCTGATGTCCCGCGCACACTCCAACTACATCCCGGCCGAACAGGTCGAAAACGCCACCGACTGGAATTTCGCCGCCGTCGATCAGGCCGCCCTGCGCTTTGCCGCCAAACTCAAGGCCCAGGCGTTGGCCGAAGAGCGCGCGCGTGACGATACCGCGCGCAAATCGGGTTACGCCGAAGGCCACGCTGCCGGCTTTGCCAAAGGCCGTGCCGAGGGCCATGCCGAGGCCACCCTGCTCGGTCAACAAAAGCTCGACGACTACGTCGCCACGCAAGGGGCGGCGGCGGCCCAGCAAATGGTCGCCCTGTTTACCAGCGCGCAGGACCAACTCGCCGAGTGCGAACAAGCCATGGCGCGCGGGGTACTGGAACTAGCGTGTGAGGTGGCGCGCCAGGTTTTGCGCCGTGAACTGAGCGTCAACCCCAATGTGTTGCAGCCGGTCGTGCGCGAGGCGCTGGGCATGCTCAGCGTCGACCACAAGGCCGCCGCGCTGCGCCTGCATCCACACGACATGGACGTGCTGGCGGACGATCTGCAGCGCGAATTCACCAACCTCGCCATCACCCTGGTGCCCGACAGCACGCTGACCCCCGGCGGCTGTCTGGTGGAATCGAGTGGCGCGGTAATCGACGGCAGCATTGAGCGGCGCTGGCAGCGTGCCGTGGCGTCACTCGGGCTCGATGCCGCCTGGGAACAACCTGCAAAGGCTTCCGATGACGTCGCCTAACATGACCGCCACCGCCTGGGGCGATTTTTTCAAAACGGCGCAGCAACGCGTGGTTGGACATTCCGATCTGGAAGTGCGCGGCACCCTGACGCGTCTGGCCGGCCTGGTGCTCGAAGCCAGTGGCTTGCGCGTTCCGGTTGGCGGGCAATGCGTGGTGCGGTCCAACGGACGCGCGCCCGTGCTGGCCGAAGTGGTCGGATTTTTTAATGACCGTGCCTACCTGATGCCTGCCGGTGACCTCTATGGGCTGAGCAGCGGCGCCAGTGTGGCTCCCGCCGCGCCATACATGCCGGTGCTGCGCCTGGGTGAAACATCCCAGACCCTCAACGAGACCGACCGGGGCATGCTGCGCCTGCCCCTGGGGCCGGGCCTGCTCGGGCGCGTGGTCGACTCCCAGGGCGTGCCGCTGGACCGTCTGGGTCCGATTCAGAACGTGGTTGCCAAGCCGCTTGACCGCAAACCCATCAACGCCATGGACCGCGACCCGGTGCGCCACACGCTCGACACCGGCGTGCGCGCCATCAACGCCCTGCTCACCGTCGGGCGCGGGCAGCGTCTGGGGCTGTTCGCCGGCTCCGGCGTGGGTAAAAGCGTGTTGATGGGCATGATGGCGCGTTACACCAAAGCCGACGTCATCGTGGTCGGCCTGATCGGTGAACGGGGCCGTGAAGTCAAGGAATTCATTGAAGACATCCTGGGCCCGGAAGGGCGCGCACGCTCCGTCGTGGTGGCGGCTCCGGCCGACTCGCCGCCACTGTTGCGCATGCAGGGAGCCGCCTATGCCACCGCCATCGCCGAGAGCTTTCGCGACCAGGGCCAGCACGTGCTGCTGCTGATGGACTCGCTCACCCGCTATGCCATGGCGCAGCGCGAAATTGCGCTCGCCATCGGTGAAGCACCGGCCACCAAAGGCTACCCACCGTCGTGCTTCGCCAAACTGCCGCAACTGGTTGAGCGCAGCGGCAACGGCCTCAACGGCGTTGGCTCCATCACGGCGTTCTACACCGTACTGTCCGAAGGCGACGACCAGCAGGACCCCATTGCCGACGCGGCACGCGCTATTCTGGACGGCCACATCGTGCTGTCGCGCTCCCTGGCCGAAGCCGGCCACTTCCCGGCCATCGACGTCGAGCAATCGGCCTCGCGTGTCATGCACACCATCGTCAGTCGCGACCATTTCGAACTCGCGCGCCGCTTTCGCGCCGTCTACTCCAAATACGAAAAAGGGCGCGACCTGGTTCAGATCGGTGCCTACGCCCAGGGTTCCGACCCGGCGCTCGACGAAGCCATCGAACTGCACCCGCGCATGGGCCAGTTCCTGCAGCAATACATGTACGAGTCCGCGCCCATGGATCGCGTGCTCGACCAAATGGCTGGCGCCCTGACCCGCTAGCCCTATAACCCAACAGCCCCCAGCCCCCTAAGGACCATTCACCATGTCTGCTTTCCGGAGTCTTGAACTGGCGATCGAAATGGCCGTGCGGCAACGCGATGCGCAGGCGCGCAAGATGGCGCAGGCCGTTCGCAATCGCGATTTCGCGCAGCAGCAGATGGCCCAGCTGAAAGGGTACGCCGACGAAACCGACGCCCGTTGGGTCCGAGGTCAGGCTGCCAGCCTGTCGACCGAAATGCTGCACCACCACTACCAGTTTCGCGACCGCCTGCAGCAGGCGGTGAATATGCAGGACGGCGTCATCAACAATCTGCAGACCCAGCGCGATGCCGCGCAGCGCGACTTGCTCAACGCCGAATACAAACTGGCCAGCCTGCGCCAGGTCCTGTCCCACCGCAAGGCCGCTGCACTGCAGGTGGAGCACCGGCGGGAACAGCGCAAGATGGACGAATTTGCAGCACAGCGGCACGCCCAACGGGCGGTTGCACGCTTGACCGGAGAATCACTATGAGCATGGAAATCAGCCAGGGCACCAGCCAAAGCCAATCGACTGGCGCCAGCGCCTCCAGCGCCTCCAGCACCGACACCCGCTTCGGCAAGGGCAAGGGCGAAGCGGGCGGTGGATTCATGGCCATTCTGGACGCCATGTCCGAAGACACCAGCCTGGGCGTCACTGCCGCCGGCAATTCAGGTCTGTCCAGCGCGTCAGCTGGCCCTGGCAGTGCCCACGATGGCACCGCCACCACCACCACGCCCGGCACCGATGCCTTGACCAACGCCGTGCCCGATGCCGCCACCTTGCTCGCACTCAATCCGCAAGTGGTCAATCCACACCTGCTTGCGCAACTCGAAGACCCTGTCGCATCGAGCGCCATGCTGGCGTCCGGCACTGCGGGCCGCATCGGCCTCTCCAGCGCCGTGGCGGCCACGGTTGCCACCGTTGCCACCGGTCCTTCGGCCATCACGGGCGCGCCCATCGGTGCTGCCGGGCAACCCGGCAAAGGTGTGCTGCATGCCCGTTCGGCACCAGCGGCAGCCGTGCAGTCGCAGGACAGCAGCGAAGACCAGAGTGCCAAACTCGCGTCGGAACAATCTGCCGCCGCACAGGCGAAAGCCAGCTTGAACACCGATGCCAACCCCGCCAGCGCCGATGCCAGCACCAGTGGCGCTGGCAGTGCCAGCGAGCAGGCCGCTGCAGCAGATCCCCGCAACAACAAGCTAATGGCAGCCATCGCGCAGTTGCAATCCGCCCAGTCGGACGGTGCCACCACGGCGGTGGCCAGTCTGGCGCCGCTGGTGGCCCAGGCCGGCAGCGGCAAGGCTGGTGCCGATCGTTCCGTGACCGCCGCCAAGGCCAGCGACACCAGCTACGGCGCCACACCCAACCTGAGTCCCACGCCAGCTACGTACACCGCCACCGCCAGTGGCGCCACATCGGCAGCGCCCGAAGTTCAGGTTGCCGAACAAGTGAAGTTCTGGATCTCCCAGGACGTGCAACACGCCCAAATGAAGCTCGACGGCCTGGGCAAAGACCCGGTCCAGGTCAGCATTTCCATGAATGGCAACCAGGCCAGCATTGCATTCCAGACCGATGAAAGCCAGACCCGCAGCGTGCTCGAAGGCGCCGCCGCACACTTGAAAGACATGCTGGGACGCGAAGGCGTCCTGCTTGCGGGCGTATCCATCGGTACCACCACCAGCGGTCAAGGCGGCAATAATGGCGCCAACAGCAGTGGCGGTAGCGGCAGCGGGCAAAGTGCCCGCCAGAGCGCCCGCCAGAGCGTCGTAGGCATGACTGCTGCGGTAAACGCCACGGTGCGCACCAACCAAAGCGTGCTCCCGGCAGGTCGTTCGCTCGATCTTTTTGTCTGATGGGCGTGTAGAGGAGCGCAGAATCCGGATAGGCTGTGCAAATATCTACCTTATTGGCGCTTTGTCACAATCGGGCAACGCCAATAATCGTCCCCATACCAATTGAAGGAAATCGCTGTGTCTGACAAACCTGAAGCCGCCGAAGGCGCCAAACCGGCCAAAAGCAAAAAAATGCTGGTGATCATCATCGGCGCAGTGGTGGTACTGGCACTGGTGGGTGGCGGTGCTTTCGTTTTTCTCGGTAAGCGCGCAGCAGCAGATGACGCTGGCGACGACGCGCCACCGGCCAAGAGCGCGGCGGCGGCGCCAGCCGGCGAACATGCCGTTCCACCAGCCTATCTGCCCATGGACAACATGGTGGTCAACCTGGCCGACCCCGGCGGTGAGCGCGTGGCACAAGTCGGCATCACGCTGGTGGTGGCAGACGCCCACGCGGCTGAAACCGTCAAGGGCTTCCTGCCCAGTATCCGCAGTGGCGTGCTGATGCTTATATCGCAGCGCACCTCCGAAGAACTGCTCACGGCGCAAGGCAAGGAAAAACTCAAAAGAGACGTGCTGCGCGAGGCCAGCATTCCGTTTGGTGGCGGCGATGACGATTCCGATGATGCACCGGCCCCCGACACCAAGAAAAAGAAAAAGAAAAAACAACACACCGAATACCCGGTGTCCGACGTGTTGTTTTCCAGTTTTATTGTGCAATAAAGGATCGGTCCCGGTCCCGGTCCAGATCCACAGGAGCCCATTGGAAGTCCTACTATGAGTGAATCGTTTCTTTCGCAGGAAGAAGTTGATGCGCTACTCGAGGGCGTCACTGGCGAGAGCCAGAAGACGGTCGAAGAAGCCGCCGAGCACGGCGAAGTTCGTGCTTACAACATCTCCAGTCAGGAGCGGATTGTGCGTGGGCGTATGCCCACCATGGAAATCGTCAACGAGCGTTTTGCACGCAACTTGCGCCTGGGATTATTCAACTTCATCCGGCGCAGTCCGGAAATTTCAGTGGGCCCCGTGTCGGTGCAGCGCTACAGCGCATTTCTGCGTGAACTCGCAGTGCCCACCAATTTCAACATCGTTGCCATTCGCCCACTGCGCGGCAGCGGCATGATTGTCTGCGAGCCGACGCTGGTGTTCGGCGTCATCGACACGCTGTACGGCGGCATTGGTAAATTTCAGACCCGTATTGAAGGGCGCGACTTTTCCGCCACCGAGCAGCGCGTGATCAACCGCCTGGTCGATGTCATCACCGAAGAATACAAAAAAGCCTGGAAAGGTATCTATCCGCTGGAGCTGGAATACCAACGATCCGAAATGCAGCCGCAATTCGTCACCATCGCAACGCCCAGCGAAATCGTCATTTCCACCTCGTTTCAGCTGGAAATCGGCGACATCGCCGGATCGATTCACTTCTGCTTTCCGTATTCCACGCTGGAGCCAATCCGCGATGTGTTGTACTCTTCGACCCAGGGTGACTCCATGGAAGTCGACCGGCGCTGGGTGAATGTGCTGACGCGCGAAATCCAGGCGGCCGAAGTCACCCTGGTAGCGCAACTGGCCAAAGCCGACGCCACCGTGGAACAATTGTTGTCAATGAAGAAAGGTGATTTCATCGAACTGGAGCGGGAGCCACGAATCCAGGCCACCATCGACGGCGTGCCTATTTTTGAGTGCCATTACGGCACCCATAATGCCAAGTACGCGATTCGTATCGAAAAAGCGTTACGCGGCAATGACCTAAACTGGTTGGGAGAACGAGATGGCGTCTGAAGACAAACCCGATGCAGCGGCCGACGACGGCATGGCGGACTGGGCCGAAGCCCTGATGGAACAGAAGTCCGGCGACAGTGGCTCGGCGTCAGCGGACTCGGGTGGAGTCCTCACCGGGGACTCGCCACGTCCGTTTTCCGGACTCGACGGCACCACGCAGGACATCAACATGGTGTTGGACATTCCGGTCCAGCTGTCGGTGGAACTCGGGCGCACCAAAGTACCCATCAAACACATCCTGCAACTGGGGCAGGGCTCGGTGGTAGAACTCGACGCCCTGGCTGGCGAACCCATGGACGTGCTGGTCAATGGCTACCTGATTGCGCAGGGCGAAGTGGTGGTGGTGAACGACAAATTCGGCATCCGGCTGACCGACGTCGTAACGCCCTCCGAGCGCTTGCGCCGCGTCAGCAAAAACTAAAACGCCGGCATGACGCAATCCTTGATCCTGATTGGATTGTTTCTGGCCGTGCTGGTGAGTCTGCCCTTCGTGATTGACCGCCTCAAAAAGCGCTACGGATTCGCGCAGCCGGGACCCGCAGCGGCGTCCCGGATTGTGTCCGCCTTGTCGATCGGCCCCCATCAAAAGGTCGTCACCGTCGAAACCGGGCCCAGTCAGGCCCGTGTCTGGCTGGTTCTGGGGGTCACACAACAGTCCATCCAGTGCCTGTACAGCATGCCGGCAGAAAATTCCTCGACTACCATTGCGACTTCAGGTTCTCCAGGTTGGACGCCTCCAGCGTAATAAAAATGAATATCCGAAGGGAGCACGCGTGGCGTGCGCAAATGGCTTCACTGGCCCGTTGGGCCGGGCTGCTGGCCGTGGTCGCGCTGCCCACGCTGGCGCTGGCCCAGTCTTCGTCGGCCGCAACCCAGGCCGGGCAATTGCCACTGCTGGTTGGCACCGGCCCCACCGGCACCAGCTTTTCGGTGCCAGTTCAAACCCTGATCTTCTTCACGGCGCTGTCATTTCTGCCGGCCATCCTGTTGATGATGACCGGCTTCACCCGCATCGTGATCGTGCTGTCTTTGCTGCGCCAGGCGCTCGGAACCCAATCAGCGCCGCCCAACCAGGTCATCATCGGCCTGTCCTTGTTCCTGACACTGTTTGTCATGGGCCCCACGCTCGACAAGGTCTACGCCGACGCCTATTTGCCCTACAGCACCAACGCCATCTCCTTCGAAGATGCCCTGGCCAAAGCCGAGGTTCCCGTGCGGGGCTTCATGGCCAAGCAAACCCGCCAGTCCGACTTCGCCCTGTTCGTCAAACTGGCCAAACTACCGGTCAGCACCAAGGTGGATGAGGCGCCCATGCGCGTGCTGGTACCGGCGTTTGCCATCAGTGAACTGAAGTCAGCGTTCCAGATCGGCTTCATGATTTTCATTCCATTCCTGGTCATCGACATTGTCGTTGCCAGCGTGTTGATGTCGCTTGGCATGATGATGCTGTCGCCCGTGCTGGTGGCCTTGCCATTCAAGCTCATGCTGTTTGTGCTGGCGGACGGCTGGAATCTGCTGATTGGCTCGCTGGCTGCCAGCTTTGTTACCTGAAGGGGACCACAACATGACTTCACAAATGGTATTGACCATGGGCCAGGAGGCCCTCCTGATGCTGCTCATGGTGTCGGCGCCGGTGCTGGGCACGGCATTGTTGGTGGGCTTGCTGGTCAGCCTGTTCCAGGCCGTCACCCAGATTCACGAAGCGACACTGGCCTTTGTTCCCAAACTGATTGCCGTCATCGCCGTGTTTGCCATGGCCGGCCCCTGGATGCTGACCATGCTGATCGAATATGTACGACGCATCATCGAAGCCATACCGAGTGTGGTGACCTAAACGCCGACGCTGGCAGACCGCGCACATGATCAGTATCTCGGAGGCACAACTCGCGGCCTGGGTGTCGCCCATATTCTGGCCCTTCATCCGCATCCTGGCGGTATTCACCTCCGCGCCTGTTTTTTCCTTGCGCTCCATCCCCGTGCGTGCGCGCATCGGGCTGGCATTCCTGGTTGCACTGTCGTGCCAGGCCACGCTGCCGGACGCTCCCATCATTGGTTTCAACGACCCGCGCGCACTGGGCGTGCTGCTGCAACAGGTCGGCATCGGCCTGGCCATTGGCTTTGCCGTGCGGCTGGTGTTCTCTGCCGTTGAACTCGCGGGCGAGGTGATCGGTTTCCAGATGGGGCTGAATTTCGCCGCCTTCTTCGACCCCGCCATGAACACCCAGTCGAGCGCGCTCGGTCAGTTTCTAAGCCAGATCACCTCACTGATGTTCATCGTGATGAATGGCCATCTGATGGTTCTGATGGCCGTCACCAAGAGTTTTCGCTCGTTCCCGCTCGACCAGAATTTCCTGCAGGCCGTCGAGAGCATGAAGCTGTACAAGCTCGGCACCGATCTGTTTGCCAGCGCCCTCTGGATTGCCATGCCGCTGATCGGCATGCTGATGTTCACCAACCTGGCCCTGGGCATCATTTCCCGCGTGGCCCCGCAAATCAACATCTTTGCGATCGGATTCCCCATCACACTGACCGTGGGTCTGATCGGGGTCGCCTACATCCTTCCCATGCTGGACCAGCCCTTTGTCGTCCTGATGGGCCGGGTCATCGACCTCTTCGGTGGCTCCTGAATCGGCTGCGAGCCGCACCTCCAGCCGCCGCCCGTCGCATCAGACCAACTCGTTGCGAATGGCGTAAACCGTTAACTCCGCGTTGTTGCCCAGTTTGAGCTTTTCCAGCAGCCGTGCCCGGTACACGCTGACCGTCTTCGGGCTCAGCATCAGTTCCTCCGCAATATCGGACAGCTTCTTGCCCGAGGCGATCTTGAGCAGCGTTTGCAATTCACGCTCTGACAGCGTGGAGTGCAACGTTTCCGACTGCGGTTCAGCCAGGTTGTTCACCAGCATTTCCGACACCGCCGGTGTGACATATTTACGTCCCTGGGCAATCGTGCGCACCGCTGTGATCAGGGTATTGGGATCGCCCGCCTTGTTCAGATAGCCATGCGCGCCCGCGCGCAGGCAGCGGATGGCATACTGGTCCTCGGCAAACATGGAAACAATCAGCACCCGCACCTCGGAGCCACCTTCGCGCAGACTGGCCAGCACTTCGAGGCCGCCCCGGCCCGGCAGGTTCAAATCCAGTATCAGAATGTCGCAAGGTGTGTCGCGCAGCACTTCGCGCACTTCGGAATAACTGCCGGCTTCACCGACCACCTGAATATCCACAGCTTCGGACAGCGTGTCGCGAATGCCACGGCGCACCATGGCATGGTCATCGCACAAAACTACTTTGATCACTGGAAATCGTCCTCATTGGGCGAGGTGTCAGCGCCGTTAAGCGGAATGCTCAGAATCACGGTGGTGCCGGCACCCTGGCGGGTACTGAGATCGAGCCAGCCGCCAACCACCTTGGCGCGCTCTTTCAGGCCCCGGATGCCAAACGCCTTGGGATTTTCCAACGCAGCGCTGCTAATGCCTTGCCCATTGTCCGAGATTTCCAATGTCAACACCCCTTCCGCGTCCGACAAATCAATTTTCACCTGACTGCACTGCGCATACTTGGAGATATTCGTGAGCGCCTCCTGCGCCGTGCGGTAGGCCGTCAATTCGATCGCCTTGCTGGCATGCAGCGTTTCGTTACGGGTCGCCAGCGACGTCTTGATGCCCGTGCGGCGCTGAAAACTCTCGGCCAGCCACTGAATGGCGGCGTACAGGCCCTGGTCCAGAATGGCAGGGCGCAGGCTCAGCATGATGCGCTGACTCGCGCCAATGGCATGCTGCAGCATATCGGTCGCGGTTTGAATGTGCTCCTGCGTTTCACCGTGACTGACATGGCGCGCAATCCAGGACAGGTCCAGACGCACGGCGGCCAGCGAGCCGCCAATGTCATCGTGAATTTCGCGTGCAATGGCGGCCCGCTCGTTTTCAATCGCCGTTTGCAGGTGCTCGGCGAATTGCGCCAGTCGCTTTTCTGATGCAGCCAACTCGCGCGCAGCCTGCGCCTGCGCCTGTTTGGCCTGAAATACTTCCAGCGCCCGGCGGATCACGCGCACCAAATTGCGCAAATCGTCCTTCGGCAGGTAATCGGCAATACCGCCCTGAATCGCCGCGACGGCCGCTGACTCGCCAATGGCGCCCGACAACAGAATGAACGGCGGCTGGGACGCGCGCTGTGCGATGCAGGCCCAGGCGTCGAGCGCGGTAAAGCCCGGTAACCGGTAGTCCGCCAGAATCACGTCATACGCCTGCTGCGCCGTTTTCTGTTCAAAGTCTTCCAGTGTGTCGACCCGCGCAATGGAAAACAGGAGTCCGTCCTTTTCCAGCGCACGGCACACCAGCCGATGGTCGAGCTCGGAATCCTCCAGGTGGAGGATGTGCAGCGTGGCATGCGCTACAGTGGCACTTGGGTCGGCGGGCGTGGAAAAAGACATCAGGCCGGATTATCTGGTCTGTGCCTCGCGCAAGGCAATATTTTTTCCGGCGGCGGTGTCGCGGGGCCGGGACAATATCACCACAACCGCCAAGATTCCTGCTACCCTTTGCGGGATCGTGTCGGAGGTTGGTGATAATGGGACGCCCTGAACCACCGCGCGGTTTTGAGGACTTTGTGACGATGCATTCATCTATGACAACACCAGCTCCACCTTCCGTGCAAATGCCGATCATGCTCGTGGCCGAAGTGCAGGACTCACTGCTGATTGTTGTTCACGATTTGAATCGACTGGACGGCCTGCTGGCCCATACGATGGAAAATCTGATGGAGCGCTTCACCGCGGCCAGCGCCAACCTGGCGTCGGCGCAGCTTTTGGAGAGCAAAGAGCTTGATATAGTCCGCAGCACGCTGCGTGCAGCCGTAACCGAGCTGCAGTTTCAGGACATGGCTTCCCAACTCATCACACACACATCGAAAATATTGCAGGGCTGTGCTTACCGTTTGGCCTCCGAATCGATGGGCAGCGAAGATGGAGAAGCGGTGCCCTTTGTGGAAGAGGTGCCGGAGCGTCCGAACCCAGTCACGCAGGACGAGATGGATGCAGGTTCAATCGACCTTTTTTAACTCATTTAACTGTACCGAACGATTTAGTTGGAGCTTTCAATGCCTGTAATTCTTGCTGTCGACGACTCACCTTCCATGCGGAAGATGGTGTCCTTTACTTTGACTGGTGCCGGCTATCAGGTGGTGGAGGCCGTGGATGGTCAGGATGCGTACGAGAAAGCGCAGGGCCAATCCTTTGATCTGGTGTTAACCGACCAAAACATGCCGCGCATGGATGGCTTGGGCCTGACCCGCAAGTTGCGCGAACATCCCCAATTCAAGACCACGCCAATTTTGATGCTGACCACAGAGTCCAGCGACCTGATGAAGCAGGCTGGCCGTGCCGCCGGTGCCACCGGCTGGCTGGTCAAGCCGTTTGATCCCGTGAAATTGCTGGAAGTAATTAAAAAAGTGATTCGCTGACGGTTTGGGACATTCGAGCGTTAGCAACGACTAGGAGCACATATGGCTGAAACCCATCAAGACAGCGGCAGCGGTGGCGACATCGACCTGAGCCAGTTCTATCAAATTTTCTTTGAAGAAGCCGGTGAAAACCTCGATCTCATGGAGCAGATGCTGCTCAATTTGAATCTGGAAACCGCAGACGACGAAGAACTCAATGGCATCTTCCGGTGTGCCCACTCGGTCAAGGGCGGGGCAGCCACGTTTGGCTTTTCCGATGTCGCCGAGCTGACACACCAGATGGAGTCGTTGCTCGATCGGCTGCGTCGCCACGAATTGCAACCCAACTCCGCCATGGTGGACGTCCTGCTGGAATCCGCTGACGCTTCGCGTATGCTGCTGGCACGACACCAGTCCGGCGATGAAAGCGAAGCCATTCAGACCACCGATCTGGTGCGCAGAATTTCTGTATTAGCGTCTGGTGCAGCAGCGGCCCCTGCGGCCCCCGCTGCGGCGCCTGTGCCCGTGGCTGTTGCCGCACCAGCGCCTGTGGCGGCTCCGGCACCGGCGCCTGTGGCCGTGGCCGTGGCTGTGCCAAGTGGTGTGCGCAAGCTGGAAATTCGGGTGGGTCCCATGGAGCGTCCGACCCAGGCCGACGCCATTCAGGAACTGTTTCGCGACATTCCCGGACTGGGCACCATCCAGGCGCTCGACTCCGGACGCAAAGATACGCGCCTGTTCGCGGTTGAAACGGTCTCCTCCGACGACGACTTGCTGGACCTGTTTACCTTCCACGTAGCGCGCGAACAGATCGAAATCAAGTCCGTGGTTGCACCGGTTCCCGCTCCTGCGCCTGCCATACCCGCACCTGCACCCGCACCCGTAGCAGATGCGAGTTACGGATTTTTTGATGATGCAGTAGGCGCTCCCGCCGCCGCCGCTGCGCCAGCGCCCACCGCCGATTCGAGCGGATTCGGCTTCTTCGATGGCGCCCCTGGCGTCCCCATTGCACTCGCCGCACCGGTCGCCGCTGTGGTGGCTGCACCAGCGCCTGCGCCAGCACCTGCCCCGGTCGTCGTGCACGATGCGCCTGTTCCTGCGGCTGCCAAGACAGCTGCCAAGCCAGCGGCTGCGCAGGCTGCGCAACCCGAAGCGGCAACCATCCGGGTTGCCATCAGCAAAGTCGATCAGCTCATCAATCTGGTGGGTGAACTCGTGATCACGCAAGCCATGCTGGCGCAAAACAGCAGGGCCCTCGATCCAGCCATCTACCAGCAATTGCTGACAGGCCTGGCCGATTTGGACCGCAACACGCGTGATTTGCAGGAATCGGTGATGTCGATCCGCATGATCCCGATGTCCATCGTGTTCAGTCGCTTCCCGCGCATGCTGCGTGACCTGGCCGGCAAACTGGGCAAGAAGGTCGACTTCGTCACCCAGGGCGAAGCCACCGAGCTGGACAAGGGACTGGTCGAAAAAATCACCGACCCACTCACGCACCTGGTGCGCAACAGCTGTGACCACGGCATTGAGATGCCCGCCGAACGCCTCAAGGTTGGCAAGTCCGAAACGGGCACCATCACCTTGTCTGCGTCGCACCAGGGCGGCTCCATCGTGATCGAAGTGCGCGACGACGGCAAAGGCCTGTCGCGCACCAAGATTTTGAGCAAGGCCCGGGAGCGTGGCCTTGATGTGTCCGACTCCATGACCGATGCTGAAGTCTGGCAACTCATCTTCGCGCCTGGTTTCTCCACCGCTGAAGTCGTGACCGACGTGTCCGGGCGCGGTGTGGGCATGGACGTGGTCAAGCGAAACATTGCCGCTCTGAACGGGACGGTGGAAATCGAGTCGGTTGAAGGCTATGGCATGAAGGTGGCGGTGCGCCTGCCGCTGACCCTGGCCATCATGGATGGCATGTCGGTGGGTGTTGGCGAAGAGGTCTATATCCTGCCCCTGTCCTCCGTGGTTGAGTCATTCCAGGTCAAGGCGGACGCTGTCAGCACCATCGGCCAGGGCTCCCAACTGGTCAAGGTCCGCGACGAGTACATGCCGGTGATTGAGCTGGAAAAAGTGTTTCAGGTGCCGCGCTTCGACTTTGAGAAGTCGAGCGACATCATGGTGGTGGTCGAAGCCGATGGCAGCCGTGTGGTGCTGCTGGTGGACGAACTGCTCGGACAGCAACAGGTGGTGGTCAAGAATCTGGAATCCAACTATCGAAAGGTGCCCAATGTGTCGGGTGCCACGATTCTGGGTGACGGCAAAGTGGCGTTGATTCTGGATACCGGTGCCTTGGTGCGCCGCTCCAGGCACTAGGGAGTAGCAGATATGGGAATGATGGAAAAGCTGAACGACACCACCTCGGCGGGTGCGCGGGAATACCTCACGTTCCGCCTCGATCAGGAGGAATACGGAATCGACATCCTCAAAGTCCAGGAAATCCGTGGCTACGAACCGCCCACGCGTGTTGCCGAGGCGCCCAGTTTTATCAAAGGCGTGGTGAATCTGCGCGGCACCATCGTGCCGATCGTGGACATGCGGCTGAAATTCAACTGCTCCAAAGCCGAGTACAACTCCTTCACCGTGGTGATCATTCTGAATCTGCGTCAGCGCATCGTCGGCATCGTGGTCGACTCCGTGAGTGACGTGATGGAATTGCCCCCGGATTCCGTCAAAGCCGCCCCTGACATCGACAGCGTGATCGACAGCGCGGCCGTCACCGGCCTGGGCTCGCTGGGCGACCGCATGCTGATTTTGCTGGACATTGAACGGCTGATGTCCGCACCGGACATGGGACTGGAGACCGCATCCGATTGATTGCCCCCATGAATGCTTTTGTTGTGCAGGACGTACCCGGACCATGACCCTATATGCTGGTAACTCGCCTGCCGATGCCTCTGTCAACATGCAGGGGCGTGAATTTGCATGGACCGACGCGGACTTCGACCGGGTGCAGAGCCTGATCTACAAGCGCGCCGGCATCAGCCTGCACGACGGCAAACATGCCATGGTGTATAGCCGACTGTCGCGTCGGCTGCGCGACACCGGACACAATAGCTTCCACGAATACCTGTCCTGGCTGGAATCAACCGACGGCCCGGAATGGCAGGAATTCATCAACGCACTCACGACCAATCTCACGTCGTTTTTCCGCGAGCGGCACCATTTCGATGCCTTGCGTGATTTGCTCAAGTCGCGGCCGTCGTCCCATGCCTGGCGTGTCTGGTGCAGCGCCGCGTCCACCGGAGAGGAGCCGTACTCGATCGTCATGACCGCGCTGGAGGCGCTCGGTCATCAACCCAACTTTTCGCTGATAGCCAGCGATATCGACTCCAAAGTGCTGGCCACCGCAGCCAGTGGGGTTTACCGCGCCGAAGGTCTCAAAGGCGTATCCCCAGAGCAGGCGCACGCTTTTTTCCTGCGCGGCAAGGGCGGCAATTCCGGCATGGTCCGGGTCAAGCCTGAACTGAGCCGGTTTGTCGAATTCATGATTGTCAACCTGATCAAGGACGACTGGCCGTTCAAAGACAATTTTGACGTCGTGTTCTGTCGCAATGTCATGATTTATTTCGACGCCGAAACACAGCGTCGCGTGCTCGAACGCATTCACCGCGTGATGAAGCCCGGCGGACTGTTGTGCGTGGGGCATGCGGAAAACTTCAGCGATTCGCGCGATTTGTTTTTGCTTAAGGGGAAGACCGTTTATGAGTGCCAGTAGCAGCAACGTGAGTCGGCTGCATCCGTCGCCAGTGCGCCGTTACCTGTAACCGAAGTCAAGGAACGCATGAATCTGCCCAGCCCCGGTTCGTCCCCGTCCACTGTCAGAGCAGGGCTGGCTACGCCTGCGCCCAGGCCATTGACGAATGGGCGCGTTTCCCACATTGAGCAGCTCAAAGCGCAACCGCGCAAACCGGGCGAGGCCTCCTTCTTCTATGCTGACCATCATTTCCAATATGATGCCGTGAAAGTTTTGCCGGGCGAATACTTCGTGTCGAGCGAAGACATCGTCATCATGACCGTGTTGGGCTCCTGTATTGCCGCTTGCATCTGGGATAACCGCGCACGCATCGGTGGCATGAATCACTTCATGCTGCCCGATGGTGATGGTGGAGAAGGTTCCGGCCGCTACGGCTCTTACGCCATGGAATTGTTGATCAATGAAATGATCAAGCACGGTGCGCGGCGTGAGAGCATGCAGGCCAAGGTTTTTGGGGGAGGGCAGGTGATGGCTGGCTTTACCACCATGAACGTCGGCGAACGCAACACCAAGTTCGTGCTCGAATACCTTTCTACTGAGCGCATTCCTGTCGTTTCACAGGACGTCATGGATATTCATCCGCGCAAAGTCTGTTTTTTTCCAGTCACCGGCAAGGCGTTGGTCAAGCGGCTGGCGCATGCCCATCCCGAAACGCTGGCAGTGGAAGAACGCCGCGGCAATGCCGCCTCGGTCGCCAAGAGTACAGCGGGCGGATCGGTCGATTTGTTTTGAGGCTTTGGTTTGAAAAAAATTCGTGTCATTGTTGTAGACGACTCAGCGCTAGTGCGAAGCCTGCTGGCCGAAATCATCAACCGCCAGCCAGACATGGAGTGCATTGGCACGGCCAATGATCCGCTGATTGCGCGTGAAATGATCCGGGAGATGAACCCGGATGTCATTACGCTGGACATCGAAATGCCGCGCATGGACGGCATCGAATTTCTGGGGCGCCTGATGCGGCTGCGGCCCATGCCGGTGGTCATGATCTCCACACTGACCGAGCGCGGCGCCGAAGTTACCATGCGCGCGCTCGAACTGGGTGCTGTGGACTTTGTCTCCAAGCCCCGGCTTGGCCTGGCCGAGGGCATCCGTGAGCTCGAAGCGCAAATCGTCGACAAGATTCGCATCGCCGCATCGGCCCATATTCGCCGGGTTGCGCCCCCTGCTCCTGCCGTAACGCCGGACGGTGCGCCAGCACCCGTGCGCAGCAACCTGCCCATCGGACGCATATCCACTGAAAAGCTAATCTGTATCGGCGCGTCCACCGGCGGAACCGAAGCCATCAAGGAAGTACTGACCCGCATGCCGGCAGATTCACCCGGTATTGTGATTACCCAGCATATGCCGCCAGGCTTCACCACCAGTTTTGCAGCCCGCCTCAATGGCCTGTGCCAACTGACGGTGCAAGAAGCGGTGCATGGCGCCCGGATATTGCCAGGCCATGCGTATATTGCGCCGGGCGGCAAGCAGTTTCGCATCGACAAGAGTGGCGCCAACTACGTCTGTGTCGTGGAAGACACCGAACCGGTGAATCGCCACAAGCCGTCGGTCGAAGTGCTGTTTCATTCCGCCGCGAGCGTGGTTGGTCGCAATGCCTTTGGCATCATGCTCACTGGTATGGGCAACGACGGAGCCAAAGCCATGAAAGAAATGCGGGACGCCGGCAGTTACAACTACGTGCAGGACGAGGCGAGCTGCGTGGTGTTTGGTATGCCGCGCGAAGCTATTCTGCACGGCGCCGCCGATGAAGTGCTGCCACTGCTCAACATCGCGCCCGCGCTGCTCACACGCCTGTCCGGCAGCACGGATCGCTACCGCGTATAGCGCGCGGAGCGCCCTTTAAGTTCCCTCTGCACAACGCCCTGCGGTCTGATCAGCCGGACTCAGGTGCTCTGCTGCGTTGACTTTCTCACCAATATCACCAATAGCCCAGCTACTGGCTTCAAAAAGACGCCTTGCAGCCCATCCCGATCCGTCTGCCACAGCCTCGCCGGAGTGATGCAGAGGATCCTCAAGCGTTTAATTCAAAGAAGTTCTGGCGCATCGCCAAAAGCAATGCTATAATCGAGGGCTTCGCTAATGACAAGTTAGTGAAGGCCCTGATCGGGGTTGATGGCTAACTTTCCGGCGCATATGCGCTGGGGCAAATTAGCCCTTCATTTCGATTGGTGGCTGATGGTTGAGGTTGACACAAAGTGCCTCGCGGTAAGAAAATTTGCTAAATATAAAGTTTAGATAAGTTGACGAAATCGTAAAAACTGTGTCATAATACAAGGCTTCGCTGATCACAGCGTAGCAAACGAAGCAGAGTAGAGGTTGGCGCGAAAGTGCAGACGCTGGGTGCTTTGGGATCATTAAAAATTTACAGCC
>Ga0316222_1002242_pt1 | contig 21144 bp, 23 predicted proteins | sample TBH18011metaG_FD_206008 | JGI IMG/M metagenome (GOLD analysis project Ga0316222, IMG submission 206008) | Freshwater microbial communities from Trout Bog Lake, Wisconsin, USA - TBH18011 | ecosystem: Environmental > Aquatic > Freshwater > Lake > Hypolimnion/Profundal zone | place: USA: Wisconsin...
GAACACGGCCGTCAAACGCTGCATGGCCGATGGTAGTGGTTGTATAGCTTCCGCGAGAGTAGGTAGCCGCCAGTCTTTCAAAAAACCCAGAGAAATTCTCTGGGTTTTTTATTTCCAGAATCCAACGCAAGAGCGTTATCAAATAACTTAATCTAAATTTACTTTATCGGGAAAAAATTTGCCGAATCACATCCTCAATTGGCACTTCTTGAATATCAATGTCCGTGACGGGTAATTCATCAAGTAGTGTCTTGCAAACGGGAATAACGCGATCTCGTTTCACTTTCAGCTTAATTGCATGGGAATCTTTTTCAACCATCTCACCATAGCTGGATAATTTATTCGCTTCGAGTTTGTCTGCGTTCTTACATTGAATTGTCACCAGCTTAAAATCGGCAAACCGATCCACAATTTCGTTCAGTTTTCCGTCGAAGAATATTTTTCCGTGGTCAATGATGATAACGCGGTCGCACAACTCTTGGATGTCAGCCATGTAGTGACTGGTCAAAATAATGGTCGTCTTTTGTTCTGCATTATGTTGACGGATGAAGTCGCGGACCGTTTTTTGCGAAGTGACATCAAGGCCAATCGTCGGTTCGTCGAGAAACAACACTTTGGGTTGGTGTAGCAGCGATGCGATCAATTCCATTTTCATCCGCTCACCGAGGGAAAGTTCGCGGACGTTGACATTCAATTTATCCTTTACGCCGAGTAAGTTCGTCAACTCCTCGACAGTTTTCTTAAAGCGGTCGGCGGGGATGCCGTAAATCTTTGCATTCAGCTCCAGCGATTCGCGCGCCGGTAAATCCCACCAGAGCTGGTTTTTCTGGCCGAGCACAAGCGCGAATTGGCGGCGATAATCGTCATGCCGTTCCCATGGCGTGTGGCCGAGAACTTTCGCGGTGCCGCTGGTGGGATACAGCAATCCGGCCAGCATCTTGAGCGTAGTGGTTTTGCCCGCACCATTCGGACCAAGAAACCCGACGAGTTCGCCTGGCTCGATTTTGAAGCTGACCGCATTGACGGCGAGCGTCTGCTCATATTGACGATGAAAAAGCCCTTTGACCGCACCGGAAATCCCCGGCAGTTTTTTGTAGGTGCGAAAAGCCTTGGTCAGGCCGCTGACTTCGATGGCAGACATGGAAAGAGTTTTGAATTCTTAATTTTGAATTTTAGTTCTCTCCAGATTAACTAAAAACCAAAAATCCAAAATGCCAAACTGATTTTACCGCGTCAGCTGTTTTTCGAGGTGATTGACCCGCTGGCGGACATTGGCATCCACTTCCATGCGATCTTTGACGAGGCGGCAGGCGTGTAGCACGGTGCCATGATCGCGGCCACCAAAGGCTTCGCCGATGGTGCTCAAGGAACTTTCGGTCATCTGGCGTGCGAGATACATCGCAATTTGGCGCGGGAAGGCGATGTTTTCCGGGCGGCGTTTGCTGGTCATGTCCGCGAGGCGAATGTCGTAGTGTTCAGCGACTTTTTTCTGGATGACCTCGATGCTGATGGTTTGCCGGCCTTCCTCATGCAGCATTTCGCGGAGCAAATTTTCAACCACATCTACCGTCAATTTCTTGCCGGTGAGCGAGGCGAGTGCCGACACGCGAATCAATGCGCCTTCCAACCGGCGAATGTTCGTGCGGATACGCGTGGCGATGAAGTTGATGACGTCTTCCGGCAAGGTCACATTCATGGCCTGCGCTTTTTTCTGAAGAATGGCGAGGCGGGTTTCGACATCCGGTGCCTGCACGTCGGCAGTCTGACCCCATTCAAAACGTGAAACCAAGCGTTGTTCCAAGCCTTGAATTTCGCTGGCTGGCCGGTCGCAGGTCAAAACGATTTGTTTATGTGCTTCGTGCAGCGCGTTGAACGTGTGAAAAAATTCTTCCTGAATGCGCTCCTTGCCGGCGAGAAACTGGATGTCGTCAATCAGCAGCACCTCGCTCTGACGGTATTTTTTGCGGAAGGCCACCAGCTTGTTGTTCTGGATCGCCTCAATGTATTCGTTGGTAAATTTTTCCGATGACACATACGCGACCCGCGCGCCTTTTTTATTATCGGCCACGTGCTGACCAATCGCTTGCAACAAGTGGGTCTTGCCCAAGCCGACCCCGCCGTGAAGAAACAGCGGATTGTAAACTTTGCCCGGCGATTCCGCGACCGCCTTGGCTACCGCAAAGGCAAAATTATTATTGCCGCCCACGACAAATGACTCAAAAGTATTTTTGGGATTGAAGTGCAAGTCCCCGTTGGTTGGCCCACGCTCGACCGTCGGCGCGACCGGCTTTGCCTTTGGGGTTCCCAGCGGCGAACGGGCGGCGGTGATGGCGGTAGCGGAATGCGGAATCGTGCCGGTCTTGAATTTTACCTGCAACTTGCAGCCCGCCGCCGCCGCCACGGCATCCTGCATCAAGCTCAAATAATTATCCTTGAGCCACACTTCGCAAAATTCGTTCGGGGCCTCAATCGTAATATGGCTGCCATCCAGCGCGCTCGCGCGCAAAGGCGCGAACCACATACTGAAAGTGTCCGAACTCAACTTGGCGCGTAAATGCTCCTGCGCCGAGTGCCAAATTTTTTCTGCCGAAATCTGCATGATTATCCAAAATTACCCAAATTTTACTGTTTTATTCACTCTGCTGCCCGGCTCGCTTTTTGCATCAAGCCGGACACCAGTCAACCGCGTAGCAAATTGTTATTCAAGCGAAAACATGAAATGTTTCAGCCTATCAAAACCTGCTCCTGCAAAATTAGATTCATAAGTTGTTTGTTTTGATGTAATTGCGACAACAAGATTGGGGTTTTACCCGCCACGCTGTTGCCACAAATCAACGATCCAATCTGATTCACAAGCACAGGGATGTTTTTAGGGTATTCGGTCGAAACATTCGAGGACAACATATTAACTTTTATTCACGAGTTATTCACAAACCAAAAAACTCAATAAAATCGCGGCTTTAATCACGCGCTGGCTGGCCTTCAGCCGGCGCTGCGGGCTTCGGCTAACCCGGTTTTCTGGTCGCCAAGATTAACCGCGTGCAAGCCCCGTCCCGGCGCAGCGACTAATAACCAATTTCGCAGTGAATAGAACGACTTATACTTTGTTTGCTGTATTGACAAAAATAAGAAACCATGATTTAATGGTCGTAGTTGCAGGGGCAAAGATAGTCCGCAACTTGATCTTTGAATTTAACAATTTCGGCTCCGGCTTGAGTGCAGCTGGAGCACGAGTTCTCCGTAATCCTACGTTGTGCTCATTTCTGAATTCCCCGGACCTTTCGGCCATCCTCTGGCTGACTGGTCCGGTTTTTTCTTTTAGGGATGGTAAGTTTTCATTTCAATTTTCCGCCGTGACAGGGTTTTTCGCCGCTGTTACCGTTTCCCTTCATTTTTTGCCATGGAATACAAAGACACCTTGAATCTGCCGCGCACGGACTTCGCCATGAAGGCTGATCTCGTCACGCGCGAGCCGGAGCGCCTGAAAAAGTGGGAAACCGCGAAGCTTTACGAGAAAATCCAGACGTCGCGCGCAACCGCCGAGAAGTTTGTCCTGCACGACGGCCCGCCGTTCGCCAATGGCGACGTCCACGTTGGCACCGCGCTGAACAAGATTCTCAAGGACATCATCATCAAGTATCAGACGTTGCGTGGCAAAAATGCGCCTTACATTCCCGGCTGGGATTGCCACGGGTTGCCGATCGAATTCAAAGTCAGCCAAGATATGCGCAAGGCTGGCGACACCTCTGCCGATGCCGCGACCATTCGCAAAGCCTGTGAGGTTTACGCCCGGAAATACATTGATCTCCAGCGCACGCAATTCAAACGTCTCGGCGTGCTTGGCGATTGGGAAAATCCGTATCTCACGCTGAACAAGGAATACGAGGCCGACGAACTGCGTCTGTTTGCGGACATCGTGGCGAAAGGTTTTGTCTATCGCGGAAAGAAACCGGTGTATTGGAGCATTCCGTGCCGCACCGCGCTCGCCGAGGCGGAAGTCGAATATGCCGATCATGTCAGCCAGAGCTGCTTCGTGAAATTCCCCGTCGTCGGTCACGAAAAAACTTTCATCATCATCTGGACCACGACGCCGTGGACGCTGCCGGCGAACCTCGCCGTTGCCTACAACAAGGATTTTCAATATGTCACCGCGAAAGTCGGCGACGAGAATTTCATCGTGTTCCGCGGCTTGCTGCCGGCCGTCGCCGCGAAATGTGGCTGGACGAATTATACCGAGACGCCATTCCCCACGGAGCAGCTCGCGACCATCCAATACCAGCATCCGTTTTGCAACCGCACCGGCAAGGCGTTTGCTGCCGAATTTGTCACCGCCGACACCGGCACGGGTTTCGTCCACATCGCGCCTGGTCACGGTCTGGACGACTACAATCTGGGGCGCGCACAAGGTCTGCCGATTTACTCGCCCGTCAATGATGACGGCGCGCTCGCGCACACCAACGATTTGCCGGCGGAACAGCAGATGCCTGCCGAGATGGTTGGCAAATCCATTCTCGAAAAACACAGCAAGAGCGACGCCAACGAAGCCGTGCTGCACGAACTGCGTTTGCGCCACGCGCTGCTGCATCAGGAAAATTATCATCACAGCTATCCGCATTGTTGGCGCAGCAAAACGCCGGTCATCTTCCGCGCGATGGATCAATGGTTCATCAAGATTGACCACAATCATTTCCGGGAGCAGGCCGTGGCCGAAATTGACCGCGTGGCTTGGATTCCCGACTGGGGCGTCAATCGCATCAAGGGCGCCGTGCAATCACGGCCCGACTGGTGCATCAGCCGCCAGCGCACGTGGGGCGTGCCGATTCCCGCGTTTTACGATGCGAAAGGCGAACCGATGCTCGACGCGCAAATCGTCCGCAACGCCGCTGACCTCATCGAGCAGCACGGCTCGAACATCTGGTTCGAGAAATCCGCCGCCGAATTGTGGGCGCTGGTGAAGCCGGCGAATTGGAGCGGTGCCGAAGCCGTCGCCAAATCTAATGATACGCTCGACGTGTGGATTGATTCCGGTTCGTCTTCGCGTGCCGTCATTGCGCGCCGTCCGGAGATTCGCGGCAAAGAAAAAGCGTTTCAGGCCGATGTTTATCTCGAAGGCTCCGACCAGCATCGCGGTTGGTTTCAATCGTCGTTATTGCTCTCGCTCGCGGGCAATGGCGCGGCACCGTTCAAGACCGTCCTCACGCACGGCTTCATGGTGGACGCCGACCGCGAGAAGATTTCCAAGAGCAAGCAAGGCGGTTACGAGAAGCCGCAGACCGCCGAAGCCTACGTCAAGAAATACGGCGCGGACGTCGTGCGGCTCTGGGTCGCCTCGCAGGATTACCGCAGCGACATCGTCGTGAGCGAGGAACGCATCAACAAGGTGGGCGAGACCTATCGCGGCATCCGCAACGCGCTGCGCTACCAGCTCTCGAACCTTTACGACTTCGATCCCGTCACGCAGATCGTGCCGGACGACAAACTGACCGGCCTTGACCGCTGGATTCTCGGCGAATTCGCCAAGCTCGAGGCCGAAGTCCTCGCCGCCTACGACCAATACGAATTCCACGTCGTCTATCAGAAGTTGAGCCAGTTCATCGCCGTGGAACTCTCGTCGGTCTATCACGACGTCATCAAAGACCGGCTCTACACCGACGCCGCGAACTCGCCGCGCCGCCGCTCCACGCAGACCGCGCTGCACCGGCTGGTGACCGGCCTGTGCCAGATGCTCGCGCCGATCCTGGCGTTTACGTCCGACGAAGCGTGGGAATTTATTCCCGGCACACCGACGGCGAGCGTGCATGAAAGTGAGTTCAAGCCGACTGTGTTTTCAATCAGTGAAAATGAACAAGAAGATTGGAAGGCGCTATTTACATTGCGAAATATAACCGTAATGCCGTTGTTAGAACAATTACGGAAGAACAAGGAAATTGGAAAATCTTTGGATGCCAAAGTAGAAATCGAAGGACATTTTAATTTGGTTCATGCTGCAGCAAAACATTCAGTGGAATTTCGAGAACTTGTTAATGTTTCACAACTGCAAGTCACCGCTTTAGAACCTTCTTTTTCACCGGATGACAAAGATGTTCCTTCTGGATTATTTGGGGCAACAGCAAAGGGATTTCCCGCCGACGGCCAGAAATGCGAACGCTGCTGGCATTGGGAAACGGACATTGGTAAAAATGTCGAACACCCTACAATTTGTGGCCGCTGTGTTGAGGCGGTGATGCAATTCAAAATTTGATTTTGCCGACGCGAATCATGTAATTATGCTTTTCCGGCGGCACGGCGCCGGCGCATGAGCGCGGCTTGCTGGGCGCGGCGTCTGTCAGCATTGCGCCCGCAATGCTTATTGCCACACGGTTTCTTTCTTCCGCATTGCTGACACAAACCGAGCTTGCGACGCTGGGCGCGTTGCCGTTTGTTAAACTCGGCTTGGCGCGTGCTCATAGATCGTGGTTCAGTGCCGCTTTCTTTTTTTGCTCATCCAACTGGTCTTTGGCGCATTGCTCGGCGCGGTAAATTGTCAATAGATCTGTATCGTAATATTCAACGGTCATCATGGCGTTGGTGTGATAGTCGGAAATTGCCAGACTGACGGCGCGGTTGGATGTGCCAAAATAATGAACCTCATCGGCGATGGATGCTGTGTCGCCCAATCCGCGCGGACGCTCGCCATATTTTTCAGCCAGCACTCCAATCAAGCGTTTCTTGGTGTCGTAAATTTCGCCTTGCTGCACGGTGCCAACCCCTTCAATCCGGCAAATGCGGCCAGCACTGGTCTTATCTGTAAAGATTGCTGAAAATGGCGGCGTATCGCTGTTGATTTGATAGGCAATGTCGTCGGTGTTGGTGGCTCCCAAAAAATAACCAAACGCTCCGTTGGCCGGCTTTAAGTTTGGAGGTGCGACCTCTTGCGAACATCCGGCCAATAAAATAGCAAGCGGGAGGATGAGCAGGTTTTTCATAAAAGTTTCAGTTCGGACTTTGCGCCCGCGAAAAATTTTATCAAGAAAAAACCACCCCGGCCGCGGCCTTCGTGCCAAAGGCACACCCGGAAATTAGCCAGCCACGAAGTGGCTGGTGTGGTGGCAAAACGCAATCCGTCCTGAAAGGACGGTGGAACCGGCGGACACACCGGCAATAAATCATTGCCACCGTCCTTTCAGGACGGGATTTATTACGGCATTGACCAGACACATTGTGTCTGGCTAATTTCCGATGTCGCTTCGCGACACAATTGCGTATGCCTTCCACCCATTTAAGCCTGCATTTTCACATCGTGTTCAGCACGAAAGACCGGCATCCGTTCATCGCGGATGAATGGCGTGCGCGTTTGCACGAATACCTCGGCGGCTTGGTGCGCGCGGCGGACGGGATTCCCGAAGCCATCGGCGGCACGGCGGATCACGTTCATCTGTTGGTCGGTTTGCGCGCGACCCATTCGCTCGCACCGTTTGTGCAGGACATCAAACAAACCTCGTCCCGCTGGATTCACGAAACCATCGGCGTGAAAAATTTTGCGTGGCAGCCGGGCTACGGCGCGTTCACGGTGAGCGTTTCCAATGGCGATGCGGTCAGGGAATACATTGCGCATCAAGTTGAACATCACCGGACCAAAACCTTTCAGGAGGAATATGTGGCGTTTCTTCAAAAGCACGGCGTGGAATACGATGGGAAATATCTGTGGTGACGGTTTCCGTCGTCCCTTCAGGACGGATTTTCTTGATGCCATGATACCAGCCACTTCGTGGCTGGCTAATTTCCAGTTGTCCCTGCGGGACGAGAAATGCGAGCGCTGCTGGCATTGGGAAATGGACATCGGCCTGAACGCCGAGCACCCGACCATTTGCGGACGCTGCGTCGAGGCGGTCTTGCAATTCAAGGCGTAGCGTCACCCAAAGCGCCAGAGGACTGGCGCACTCCAGGACGCTGCGCGTTCGCCGGGCGTTCGTTCCACGCGCCAGCGTCTGGGAGTGCGGTAGCCCTCTACCGCTTTTTCCCGGACGTGGAGCGGTTCGCTATGGGGACGAACCGGTTCGTGGGCTGGGTCAACTGGTTCGGTTTTGAGGGGAACGGTTTGGCCGGTGGCTTAAACCGGTTGCCGGTGGTCTTGAACCGGTTCGTTCGCAACCGGAACCCGTTCGTCGTCGGCTTGAACCGGTGGCCATTTTTCCCGAACCGGTTGTCTCCGGCCACGAACCGGTTGGCGGCGGCGGTCAATGGGTTGGCAAAATCCCCCAACCGGTTCAAAAACGGAGGCAAAGAGTTCGCCCCGGAGGTCAACCGGTTCACTTCCGGGGTAAACTGGTTCACAAAAAAGGCAACCAGTTCACTTGGGAGGTGAACTAGTTGCGAAATTTGGGAAGTCCTTGCGGACGGCCACCCTGCGGACGGCGCAGTAACGTCGCCCGACCAGCGCTTAGGGAGTCGGTTTGGCCGGCTTGGTCTTCTTTTTGCCCTGGCCTTCGAAATAGGTGCCGAGACTGGCCACGACGTCGTTGTAGTCGCCATTGGTGTTGGCGGCTTGGAAGTAGTTGTAGATTTTCAGGGCTTCCTTGTAGCCGTCGGCGTTGATGATACGGAAGGTGTCCACGACTCTTTCATGGTTGCTGGCGTCGGCGGTGAAGATGGCCGCAAAGGCGGTGAGGAGGGTGGTGGTCGAGACAAAGGCCGGCAGGCTGAAGGTGGCGGGGATGACTTCGGGATGTTGCTGGGCGTATTGGCAGGCCTGCTGGGTGAAGGGCAGACGGCCGTTGGCGGCGTCGTTGTTGGCCTTCTTTTCGTCGGCGGTCATGGCGCGCATGAAGGGCATGAGCGTCTGGAGGCCGGTGTAGTGGGCGAGCGCGGCGGTCTGGTCGCTGGTGGACAAGGTCGCGGTGATGCGGTTGTTGTTGTTCATGGTTTTGTTTTGTGCGTTGATGGCCGCCATCACTTCCTCGACGGTGCCGCCCCAGCGAGCGCCGGGCGTGTCCCAGCGCAAAGGTTCGCCGTTGGGCAGGATCATGTCGTAACGAAGCGGGGTGGCCATGATTTATTTTGTTTGTTTTGCCGTTTTATCCGTGGGGGAATCCGCGATGAATCCCGGCCCTTCCCGATGGCCGCACTAGCGTTGTAATCCCGTTGCGAAAGAATTGGAAGCCCGAAGATGCCGGTTGGGAACGAATTCAGCTGCGGTAAAGAAAAAAATTAAATTTCCCAATCGGCCGCCACTGGCCGCCCGGTTGGAAAATTTCAGCTCACCGGTGTTTCCGGGAGGGTTTTGCCGCCGTTCACCAGAAACAAAACCGCCATGCGCACAGCCAGGCCGTTGGTCACTTGCTCCAAAATCACCGAGCGGCCGCAGTCGGCAATCTCGCTGTCAATCTCCACGCCGCGATTGATGGGGCCGGGGTGCATGATGAGCGCGTCCGGCTTGAGCTGGGCGAAGCGCGCCTTGGTCAGGCCGAAAAGCTGCGTGTATTCGCCGATGCTGGGGAACATGGTCTTGCGCTGGCGTTCGTGCTGGATGCGCAGGAGGTTAATGATGTCGGCGTCGCGGATGGCTTCGTCCACATCGTGCGTCACGCGGCAGCCCATCTGCTCAAAAGTCTTCGGCACGAGCGTCGCGGGGCCGCAGAGCGTCACTTTCGCGCCAAGTTTGGTCAACGCCCAGATGTCCGAGCGCGCCACGCGGCTGTAAAGGATGTCGCCGAGAATGGTGACGTTCAGCCCGGCGATGCGGCCTTTTTTCTCGCGGATGGTGAAGGTGTCGAGCAGCGCTTGGGTGGGATGTTCGTGCGCGCCGTCGCCGGCGTTGATGACGTGGGCGTTCAGCACGCGGGAGAGAAAATGCGGCGCGCCGCTCGCGCTGTGGCGGATGATGATGAAATCGGCGTTGAGCGCCTGCAAATTCAGCGCGGTGTCCTTGAGCGTCTCGCCTTTTTTGAACGACGACGCCTCGGTGGAAAAATGCACGATGTCCGCGCTCAAGCGTGTGGCCGCCAGCTCGAAGCTCGTGCGCGTGCGCGTGGACGGCTCGACGAACAGATTGACGACGGTTTTGCCGCGCAGCGCCGGGACTTTTTTGATGGCGCGTTCGCCGACGGCCTTGAAGCCGCGCGCGGTGTCGAGCACGGTGGTGATTTCTTCCGCCGTGAGCGACTCGATGTCGAGCAGATGTTTTTTGGTCCAGGCCATAAATTATTTCTTTTTGAGGATGACTTCATCCTGGGTTGCGCCGGCCTCGGTGAGTCGCAGGGAAATTTTTTCATCCAGCGACGTCGGCACGTTCTTGCCGATGAAGTCCGCTTTGATGGGCAATTCGCGGTGGCCGCGATCCACCAGCACGGCGAGTTGGATTTTTTTCGGGCGGCCAAAATCATTCAGCGCGTCCATCGCGGCGCGCGTGGTGCGGCCGCTGAATAATACGTCGTCCACCAGCACAATGGTCTTGCCGGTCACGTCAAAGGGAATGTCCGTCGGATGCACGGTCGGCGCGACACGGTGGTCGAGGTCGTCGCGGTGCATCGTCGTGTCGAGCACGCCCACCGGCACGGCGTGGTTCCAGATGCCGGCGAGAATCTTGGCGAGCCGCGCCGCCAGATGGTCACCGCCGACGGGAATGCCAACGAGCGCGACCTCGGCGCTGCGTTCGTTGCGCTCGGCAATTTCGTGCGCGATGCGGGTGAGCGCGCGCTGGATGGCGTTGGCGTCGAGGATGACGGTTGGTTCAGGCATAAAAAATCGCGAATCGCTCCCGGCGGGCGGGGCGGATTCGCGTTTTCGGTGGGGTTTTCATTTTTCCTTCGTCACCTCGCAGGGCGACGTTAAAGGAACCGATTTTATTTAATTCAATTCGTCGCGGCGGCTTGACGGGATTTGCGCCATTGGGCGCGATGCCGAATGATCCAATCCGTGAGGGCGCGCTCAAAGCCGATGTCGTGACCGGCTTTCTCGGACTCAATCCACTTGTGGCGGAGGATTTCCTCACGCTCGGCCTGAAACTCGCGGTAAAGCGTGGAGTTTTTCAGCAAGTCGTTCGCCGACGATGATTCTTTTCCAACATTCGACATGGCAAATTTAATAACGAGACTTAACTTAAGACCAAGCCCCGTTTCTGGCAAATGAATTCTGAATGGGGAAAAACGGTGAAACAAAAAAGTTGGCGGCAAAAGTTTTGAACCGCGCGTCGGCGCGGGAAAATGGAACTGGCCGCCGGATCATCTGGCCGACAACCCAGCCTTGAAAGCCACGGCGGTTCTCGGCCACACTGACGCAAAACGTATGCCGTCCACCCTCATTTGTTTCGCCCTGAAAGAAGAAGCCGCGCCGTTTCACCGGGTGGCGGCGCGGCATCCCGGCGTCATCACCCTCATCGTCGGCATCGGTCGGCAGAACGCGGAGAAGTCCGTGCGCAGTTTTCTGGCGGCGAGCGTCCCGGAGTTGGTGGTAACGTGCGGCTTCGCCGGCGGTCTCAATCCCGAACTGAAACTGGGCGACGTGATTTTTGAGCCGGCAGGGCCGGCGGCCAATAATCAAAAACTGACAGAAGCATTGCTCGCTGCCGGCGCGCGGCCCGCGAAGATTTATTGCGCGGATCGCATTGCCACGACGGTCGCGGAAAAACAGGCGTTGCGCGCCGCCACGGGCGCGGACGCGGTGGAGATGGAGTCGGGCGCGATTCAGGCAGTTTGCGCAGAGCGCGGCCTTGCGTGCGTGACGGTGCGCGTGATTTCGGACACGGCGCACGAGGCGTTGCCGCTGGATTTTAACGCGCTGGCTAAAGCGGACAAGAGCCTTGATTTCGGCAAACTGGCCTGGGCCATCGTCAAATCGCCGGGCAAAATCAGCGCGCTGATGCAGTTGCAGAAAAAAACGAAATTTGCGGCGGAACGGCTGGCGGACGTGCTGGCGAAGCTTATTTCTGCATGACCGAAACCGGATTCGCCGGCGGCACGGGTTTTTCCTTCGCGTGTTCGCTGTAGCTGATGAAGCCGGCGCCCAGCACGATGAACGCCACGCCGACCCAGCGCACCGGGGAGACGTGCTCGTTCAAAAACCACATCGCGGAAAAGGTCGCGAACACAAAGCTCAAGCCGGTCAGCGGCCAGAGGAAGCTGACATCGCTTTCGGCCATCAGCACCAGCAGGCCGATGAAAAACAGCGCCTCGAAAAAGATGCCCAGCCAGATGGTTTGGCTGGTGAGGCCGGTTTTCACGACGCGGAAAATCTCGGACGCCGTGTAGCTGTGGACATCGCCAATCTGCATGATGCCTTTTTTGAGCAACACGACGCCGGCGGATTCGCAGACAAGGCCGACGAGCAGGATGGACAGGAGTTTGAACATAAAATCAGGCGCGGCTCACGGTGAGCCATAATCCGACGTGGTCGAACGCACGGCGTAACGCAGCCACGAGCGGAAAATTAGCGCGAGCTTGTGCGGCTTGGATAATTTCAGCGGCTGCGGGCCGAAGACGTTGAACTGCCCGCGTTCGAGCTTTTGTAGCAGTTGCCAATAAACGGAACCCATCAGCTCGGCGGCGACCATCGCGCGACGATCTTTTGGCGGCAAAGTTTTTTGCGCACGGGAATAAAAATGCCGGGCGCGCGCGGCGACGCTGCTAGCGAGTTGAAAATAATTTTCCGAGTATTGGGAATTTAGGATTTCCGCTTCGGTGACGTTGAACTTTTTTAGTTCCGTTTGCGGCAGATAAATCCGGCCACGCGCGGCGTCATTTTTCACATCGCGCAAAATGTTCGTCAACTGTAGCGCCTGGCCGAGATAAACGGCGTAATCGCGGCAGGCGGGATTTTGGTAGCCAAAAATCTCGATGCTCAACAGCCCGACGACCGAGGCGACGCGGTGGCAATAGAGTTCCAACTGCTCGTAATTCTCGTAGCGCAACGTGTCCAAATCCATCTCGCAGCCCTGGATGAGCTCGTCAAAGAGCGCGAAGGGCAATTTGAACTTTTGGATGACGGGTGCGAATTCCTGATTGAGGATGAATTCGGGTTTTTGATTTTCGCAGGCGCGGCGGATGTCCGCGCGCCATGCGGCCAACTGTTCGCGGCGTTTTTCCGTGGGCACGGAATCTTCATCCGCCACGTCATCCACGGCGCGGCAGAAGGCGTAGAGCGCGGCCATGGCGTCGCGTTTTTCTCGCGGGAGCAGGATGAAGGCGAGCGCGAGGTTGCTGGCGCTTTTCTTGGTGAGCGCGCGACTGTGCTGCATGGTTACGCGCCGCGCGGCGGCTGGTTGGGCGCGCGCGGGGGCGGCAGGCCGCCGGTTTCGGCCAGCGTGGGGTTGAGCTTGCGATGATGCCGGCGCTTCTCGTGCTTGCGCTTTTTTTTGCCGGATTTGCGGAACATGAAAAGCCAGATGATGAAGCAGGCGATGCCAATGCCGACGGCCAGCAGAATGGCTACAAAAATCAGCCAGTCGGACGAGGCGCTATTGGTTGGCAATGCAAAAGGATTTTCCATTAGTCAGTATCACCGGCGTCGGTCTTCATATTCAGTCTTTGCATTCGATAACGCAAGGAATGTCGTGTTAGCTTAAGCTGTCCGCCGGCGCGTGTCAGGCTGAAATTATTCTGCTCCAGCGCACCGTGGATCAGTTCGCGCTCGATGCGTTCCAGCGCGGCTTCGAGGGATTCGTCCGGCCCGGCCAGCGCCGCCCCGGTCTTTTGCAGCCGCGTCTCGATGGCAAAGTCCGGCAGGCTGGCCGCTTCAACTTCGCGGCCAGTTTCAAGAATCAAGGCGCGCTCGACGACGTTGCGCAGCTCGCGGACATTGCCCGGCCAGCGGTGCGTGAGTAATTTTTGGTGCGCGGCGGGCGTGAAGGCGGTGACGTTTTTTTTCAGGACGGCGCGGAAGATTTTTAAGAAATGTTCTGCCAGCAGCCGCACATCATCGCCGCGCTCGCGCAACGGTGGCAAATGAAACTGCACGACGTTCAGCCGGTGAAACAAATCCTCGCGAAATTCGCCGACGTCAATCGCCTGCACGATGTCGCGGTTGGTGGCGGCGATGAACCGGACATTCACGCGCAATTCTTCCGTGCCGCCGACGCGCGTGAACGTGCCGTCTTCGAGAAACCGCAGCAGCTTCGCCTGCAGCGGCTTGCCCATGTCGGCGATTTCATCGAGAAAAATCGTGCCACCGTCCGCCTCTTCGACGCGGCCCAGCTTCTGTTTCAACGCGCCGGTGAACGCGCCTTTTTCGTGGCCGAACAATTCGCTTTCCAGCAGCGTTTCGGGAATCGCCGCGCAGTTGATGCGGACGTAATTTTCATTCCGCCGCGCGCTCAACGCGTGCAGCGAACCGGCGACGAGTTCCTTGCCGGTGCCGCTTTCGCCGAGCACCAAAACGCGCGCATCCGTGCCGGCCACCGTGCGGATGAGCTGGCGCAACTCGCGCACCTTGGGCGAGTCGCCGATAATTTGTTCGAGGCTGAACGACTCGCCGGTGCGCGCGCGCAACGCGGCATTTTCCGCGAGCAGCCGGTGGCGTTCGGCGCAGCGGGCGACGGCGTGGAATAATTCCTCCGGCTCGAATGGCTTGGACAAATAATCCATCGCGCCGGCCTTGATGGCCTCGACCGCCAGCTTCGGGGTGGCGTAGGCGGTGATCATCAGCGACGGCAATTCCGGCCATTGATTGTGAATTTTGGCAAGAAAATCGTAGCCGCTCATACCGCCGAGCCGCGCGTCGGTGATGACCATGAAGAAATTTTCCGACGCGAGCAACCCCAATGCTTCCTCGGCGGATTCAGCGGCGCGCACCGCGTAGCCTTCGTCTGCGAGCATGGTCGCGAGCGAACGACGCATATTTTTATCGTCGTCCACGACCAGCACCGGTGGCAGCGGGAGATTCATTTCAAAAACGGTTTCGGCAACGCTTTGGCCGGAAAGACTACCGTAAATTTGGCCCCGTTTCCAAGCGCCGAATCCACGCGCACGCTGCCGCCGTAAAGTTCGGTGTTGTGTTTCACGATGGCCAGGCCGAGGCCGGTGCCCTTTTCCTTGGTCGTAAAATAGGCTTCAAAAATCTGTTCAACTTTGTCCGGGGCAATGCCCGGCCCGTCATCCGCCACGGAAATTTCAATCGTGTGATCCCGCCACGCGCCCGCCTCCACCCGAATGTTTCCCGCCGCGCCCAGCGCTTCGCGGGCGTTCTGCAAAAGGTTCACGAGAATTTCCGAGAGATGCGCCCGTTGCATCAGTAGCGGTGGAAGTGGCGCGGCGATTTTCTTCTCGACCTTGATTTCCGTCGGCACGGCGGCGGGAAAAACCTGCTCGATGGCTTTGTTAATTTTTTCGGTGACATCCAGTTTTTCCACGCGCCCCTCGCTCAACTGCGCGTAGCCCATCACCTGCGTGATAACGCGGTCGGCCCGCGCGACTTCTTCCTGGATGATTTCAATCTGCTGCTCGGCGGCGGCGGTGTTGGCGTGGCGCAGCGCCCGCCGCAGCGAATAGGCGGTATTGCTGATCACCGCCAGCGGGTTTTTAATCTGGTGCGCAAATTCGGCGGCCAATCGGCCAGCGGAGTGCAGTTGGTTTTCCCGTGCCGAAAATTCATCCGCCTCCGCCACCGCCAGCCGTTGCCGCTCCAAAAATGCCTGTGCGCCGTAACAACTCATCGTCGTCAGCCACAGCACCAGCATCCGCAAAACAAATGGCTCGCCGATTTCCGCGTGGGGAACCAAATCCAGGGCGCGGCTGGTGGTGTCATCCAGATTGGCGGCGATGATTATATCCAATGCCGCCACCAGCGCGTAGCAGAGGCTGGTCGCGAAGTTTAGAAAAATTTGCGAGAAACCCGGCGGCACGCTCACCGCGTTGCGTAAAATCAGCCCGACAAACAGCCAGAACAAAATGCTGTCCATCCCGCCGGTGATCAGCGTCATGGCCGCCAGCACCAGGCCATCCACCAGCGCTGTCGTGACCACCGACCATTGCAGCAACGCCAGCGGTAGCCGGTCGGCGACAAACAATGGCACCGCCAGCAGCACACTGAACAACGTGTAAAACCAGAAAATCAACTGCACCGTTTCCACCGTTACATCCAGCGTGCTGGAAATCTGTCCGACCCACGGCGAGTAATTGAAGGAATAATAAATTATCCCGATGAAGAAGAGCTTCACCGGCAGCATCAGGTTGCGCTCCATCAGCTCGATGCGCCGCCGCGCCCGACCCGCGTCCGGCGCGGGAATCTCAAACAGGGCCGGCAGGCGCTGCCACAAAGTCTCGCGGCTCGCGTTCATGCAAACTCAACGCAGCAATTTCAAGACGCGTTCGGAAATTTTCTCCACCGGCCACAAACGCCCGACGCCTTCGTAGCCGCATGACAACATTCCTTCGTCCGGCCCGATGAATTCCGCGCCGCGTGTTTTTAAAATCTTTACGTTCGCTTGCGTCGCCGCGTGCTGCCACATCTTCCCGTTCATCGCCGGTGCGATTAAAATTTTCGCCTGTGGATTCAGCGCTAGTGCGATGCACGTCAGCGCGTCGTCCGCGAGGCCGTGCGCGAGTTTGGCGATGACATTCGCCGTGGCCGGCGCGACCAAAAATAAATCCGCCGCGTCGGCCAGCTCGATGTGCGTCGGCTTCCAGCCCTCGTCCTCGTCGTAAAGATTTGTGACGACCGGATTGCGTGTGAGCGTTTTGAACGGCAGTGGCGTGATGAAATGTTGCGCGTCCGCCGTCATCACCACGCGCACATCGCACTTCGCCTTCGTGAGCAATGACGCCAAGTCCGCCGCCTTGTGTGCGGCGATGGAGCCGGTGACGCCGAGAATAATTCTTTTTGTAGCGCTCATGCTTGAATCTTAACTTTAATCCGCAATTCGCAAATCAAATTTCCGGTGCCGCCGACCGCGCCGACCGCATTTTTTCCGACTCGATGATCGCCAGCGCCCGGCGCAAATCTTCCTGCTTGTCGCCGCTGATGAGCAGGTAATCAAAATTTTTCCACTGCGAAATTTCCTGTTTCGAGACCGCCAGCCGTTTTTGGATGACCGCCGCCGCATCCGCGCCGCGTTTCCGCAAGCGCTGTTCTAGCACCGCCACCGACGGCGGCGTGAGAAAAATCGTCACCAGCGCGCGCTGCAATTCCGGCTCGGTTTTCGCCTGCTCGCGGATTGTCGCCGCGCCCTGCACATCTACGTTCAGCAAAACATCTTTGCCATCACGCAGCTTGCCGAGCAGTTCGGATTTCAAGATGCCGTAGCTGTTGCCATAAACCGTGGCGTGCTCCAGAAAATTGCCGGCGTGCAGCCGTTTCAAAAATTCTTCGGCGCTAAAAAAATGATAATCCACGCCGTCCTTTTCGCCGGGACGCGGCGGGCGTGTTGTGCAGGTGATGGCGCGGGTCAGTTGCGGCAGCACTTCCAGTAGCAAATCGCACAGCGTCGTCTTGCCCGCGCCTGACGGCGCAGAAATGAGGACGAGCAGCGGCGGCGCGGATTTCTTTTCCGCCGCTTTTTCCGCCTTCTGCATTTGTTTTTTCATTCGACGTTCATTGCTTGTTCGCGGAATTTCTCCAGCTCCGCCTTCAGCGTCACGACCTCGCGCGAAATGATGGCGTCGTTGGCCTTCGAGCCGATGGTGTTGATTTCACGGTTCATTTCCTGCGCGAGAAAATCCAGAGTGCGGCCGACCGGCTCCTTCGCTTTGCAGCAGTCCGCGAACTGCTGGAAATGACTTTGCAGCCGCGTCAATTCCTCCGAAATATCCGAACGGTCGGCGAACAAAACAATTTCCTTCAGCAACCGTTCGTCATCCGGCGCAATGTTTTCCAGGCCCGCCGCCTTGATGCGTTCCAATAAATTCTGCCGGTAATTTTCCGCTGTCACCGGTGCCTGCTTCTGGATTTTGTCCACCGCCGCGCGCATCACGCCGATGCGCGAAGACAAATCTTTCGCCAGATGCGCGCCTTCGCGTTCGCGCATTTTCACCAGCGCGGCAAGTGCGGGCGTCAGGGCTGTTTCCACCGCCGGCCATAAATTTTCCGACTCCGCCAATTGTTCGTCCGTCTGGAAAACGCCCGGTGCGCGCAGCAATTGGTCGAGCGTCACCTCGCCGGCAATCTTCAACTGCTTCGCCAGCCGCGCGAACTCGGCGGCGTAATCCTTGGCGAGCGCGTGATTGATGTGTTTGCGCGCGGATTCCTTGCCCTCGGCGGCGTGGAGCGAGATGCGGGCGTTGACGCGACCGCGCGCGATGTGGCGGTTGATGGCGTCGCGGATTTGCGTTTCGAGCATTTCCATTTCGCGCGGGAGCGTGACCGAGACCTCGGCCTGCTTGCGGTTGACCGAGCTGAGCTCGACCGTGACCTTGAAGCCGTCCTGCGCGCATTCGCCGCGACCGTAACCCGTCATGGATTTCATCCCACCGATGATGCGAAAATTCCCGGCGGCAAGCGAATAAATTTTGGCGCAGTTTCCCGCTTCTGCTCGCAATCCTAATCGTAATCGTAATCTGCCGGAATTGATTACGATTAAGAGTAGGATTAGGATTGCGATACCAGCAAAAGCCTTAGTTAATCTTCAACTTAACTTCCGGTTAAAACTGCGTTTGGCGCAACGCCTTTCTTGACTCGGCGCGTTTGGAATCTATGATTTCCCCTTTGAAATTGCGGTTCACCAAAATTTAATTATGACACAAATCACGAACATTCAGGCGCGCGAAGTCCTCGACTCGCGCGGTAATCCCACCGTCGAAGTTGATGTGACGCTCGCGTGCGGCGCGGCCGGCCGCGCGGCCGGCCCCAGCGGTGCCAGCACCGGCGAACACGAAGCCATCGAACTCCGCGACGGCGACAAGTCCCGCTACTGCGGCAAGGGCGTCAGCAAAGCCGTCGCCAATGCCAACACCAAAATCAAAGCCGCGCTCCTCGGCGTGGACGCGCTCGACCAGCTCACCGTGGATGCCACGATGCTCAAGCTCGATGGCACGGAAACTAAATCCAAGCTCGGCGCGAACGCCATCCTCGCCGTTTCGCTTGCGAACGCGAAAGCCGCTTCCGCCGCCATCGGCCAGCCGCTGTTCAAATATCTCGGCGGACCCAACGCCAAGGTTCTCCCCGTGCCGATGGCGAACGTCATCAACGGCGGCGCGCACTCGGATGCGCCGATTGATTTCCAGGAATTCATGATCCAGCCGCACGGCTTCGACACCTTCAGCGAAGGTTTGCAAGCCATCACGGAAACCTTCCACGCGCTCAAGGGCGTGTTGAAGAAGCGCGGTTTGTCCACGGCAGTCGGCGACGAAGGCGGGTTTGCGCCGAAGCTGAACAGCGTGGAAGACGCGATTGAATCCATTCTCGAAGCCATCAAGAACGCAGGCTACAAGGCGGGCAAGCAGATCAACCTCGCGCTCGACGTGGCCGCTTCCGAATTTGTGGACAAGGACGAAAAAGGAAATCTCAAAGGCACCTACACGTTCAAGAAATCCACCGGCAAGACCGTGACCGGCGCGGAACTCGTGGACTTCTATGCCAAGCTCGTCGCGAAGTATCCGATTGTCTCCATCGAAGACGGCTGCGCCGAAGGCGATTGGAAACACTGGAAGCAGCTCACCGACAAGATCGGCGACAAGGTGCAGCTCGTCGGCGACGATTTGTTTGTCACCAACGTTAAGTTTCTGCAAAAGGGCATTGATACTGGCACGGCCAACTCGATTCTCGTGAAAGTGAACCAGATTGGCTCACTCACCGAAACGCTCGACGCTGTGCAACTCGCGCAATTCCACGCTTACACTGCCGTCCTCTCGCACCGCTCCGGCGAGACGGAAGATTCCACCATCGCCGACATCGCGGTGGCGACGAACTGCGGCCAGATTAAGACCGGTTCTTTGAGCCGCTCCGACCGTCTGGCGAAATACAACCAGCTCTTGCGCATCGAAGAGTTGCTCGGCAAGAACGCGGTTTATGCGGGCTTGAGCGCGCTGAAGAAGAGCAAGTAAGACAGGACTAAATTCCAAACCCGGAAGTTGGGCAACCAGCTTCCGGGTTTTTCTTTTTACGGCAGCAACCAGAGCCAGCCGATGCCATAAGGTGTTCACCCCATTGTTCATTAAGTGAAACCGGGGTAATTGTTATTACGAAATAACAATTATGAAAAAATTACTCACCATCGCAGTCCTCACCATCGCCACCGTCGGACTACCGGCGGCCGACGCGCCTTTCTTTCAGGCGTCGTTGACGCCGGACGCGGCCATTTATCCGAAGACCACCGAGATTCGCGGACTTTCGTTGAGTATCTGGGGTGAAAATCCGCAGACAGGCATTGCTTTTGGCTTGGTCAACGGCAGCCGTGGCGACAGCGGCGGCTTCACTTGGAGTTTTTACAACTACGCCGACAACTACACCGGCATGGTGTGGGGCTTGGTCAATTACAGCTCGACCAGCTTTGTCGGCTGGCAGGGCGGCATCTTTTTTTGTCCCTGCCTAGTCAACGTCTCGCAAGGCACGTTCACCGGCTTCCAAGAAGCGGTCGTCAACTGCGCGGTCGAGTTTCACGGTCTGCAACTGGGTTTGGTGAATTACTCGGAAAATTTACGCGGCGTGCAAATCGGCCTGATCAACATTGCCCGAAACAATCCTTGGTTCGATGAATTCCCCGGCAAACTCGCGACGGGCTTTCCGATTGTGAACTGGTCGTTCTAAAATCGGTTGAAAATTTTCAACCAGAAGCCATTCGCGGCTTCCGGTTTTTTTATTTTAATAACCCTGCTTCAACAGCCACCACACCGCGAACATGATTGCCAGGCTTGCCAGCGACATCCACAGCGCGGACAGGAAAAACGACGCCGCCGTCAGCGCCGCGCCGCCAGCGAAGGGAATCGCCGCCCGCTGCCGCCAGCCGTAAATCAGGTAGCCGCTGCCGACCGCGCCCCAGAACAGCGAGGCCCAGATAAAATTTTGGTTCGTCAAATCCACGCCGCCAATCTGCCGGATTAACGTGCCGCTTGCCACGGAAATTCTGTGTGATACGTTTTGGCCGTGAGCCGTTTCTTCCAGCCCAATCTCAAGCGTCAGGGCCGCATCGCGCGCGGCGTCATCGGCACGCTTTGCCTCATCGCGGGCATCGTGCTCGTGGACTTTATCCTGTGGCTCGGCCTCGTCTTCGTCGCCGCCGGCCTCTTCGCCATCTACGAAGCC
>Ga0316222_1002245_pt1 | contig 21128 bp, 16 predicted proteins | sample TBH18011metaG_FD_206008 | JGI IMG/M metagenome (GOLD analysis project Ga0316222, IMG submission 206008) | Freshwater microbial communities from Trout Bog Lake, Wisconsin, USA - TBH18011 | ecosystem: Environmental > Aquatic > Freshwater > Lake > Hypolimnion/Profundal zone | place: USA: Wisconsin...
TGTGCACCTTAAACCACCTTATTATCACTTTGATATTGCCGAATTGGAATCAGCGTTCATGCAAAATCCCAAAGCTCTGATTTTATGTAATCCCTCGAATCCATGCGGTAAAGTTTATACCCGGGAAGAACTTCAAATTATTGCCCGTTTCGCCATTAAATATGATGTTTTTGTCATTACGGATGAGGTGTACGAGCATATCGTGTATGAACCATTCCACCATATTTACATCTCTTCTTTGCCGGGGATGTTTGAGCGAACCATTTCATGCAGTTCCCTTTCAAAGACATATTCAATTACAGGATGGCGCTTAGGATATGTTATTGCTCCCTCCAATATTATAGATGGTGTGCGTAAAGTTCACGATTTCCTTACTGTGGGCGCTGCTGCTCCATTACAGGAAGCAGCGGTAACGGCACTTAATTTTGGGGATGAATATTACATCAATTTGCAGAAGTCGTATACCGAAAAAAAAGATTATTTTCTGAACGGGCTTGATCAGTTGGGGCTGAATTATACAGTTCCCCAGGGAGCATATTATGTGATGGTTGATATTTCTGAATTTGGTGCGACCAACGATATCGAATTTTGTGAATGGATGGCCTGCGAAGTGGGAGTTGCAGCGGTCCCTGGGTCCAGTTTCTTCCAGGAAGAGGTGCATCATTTAATCCGGTTTCATTTTGCAAAAAATGAAGAAACATTGGCAAGGGCTCTCAAAGCATTGGGAGATTTACATACTAAAGCAAAACAGAAGAAATGGATGAAATGATTGGGTCTGCAACGAATCAAAATATCTTAGGGATATTGCAAAAAAAAGCTGATGGACTAAATATCCACCAGCTTTTTTTCATTAAGATATTTTTCCGGATTATTTACCTACAGAGCTTGCTAAATTCCCGAACATATAAGTTAAGGAGAACTCCAGTGTTGTAATTTTAAGTGTTCCGGTCATATCATTTGTATAAGGTTTGTACCACAAATTGCGAAGCCCGTAATCATAACTTACGCTGTAAATCATCTTGCCAATTTCAAATCCGGCTCCAACACCAACTCCGTAATCTACTTTTGCAAGATTTCCCCTTGAATATATATCCTGGATAGGGACAGTTTGATTAAGACCACCGGTGGAAATTACTTGCGGATTTTTTTCGCTTCCTCCCAAACCAAGCCCAACATAGGGACCTCCCTGAACAACGAATTTGAATTTACTGGAGAATGGAATTTTATAAGCCAGATTCAATGGGATATCAAAGAAACTGATTTTTGCCTTTCCATTGAGATTAGATGCATTTCCAAGCGTGGAATTACTTATATTCTTTAAATTATAACCTTTTAATGAATAAAGCAATCCGGTGTTCAGGAAAAGATTCTTATGCAGGTTAAAATCAATGACCGGGCCCAGGTGAAAACCGTATAAGGGATCCGGTGAGTAAGCATTATCGGCCAAAGTCATTGACATATTGGCAATATTAAGGCCTCCTTTGACACCAATCATTTGTGCATTAGCAAATTGCACTAATAAAGTAAAAGCAATTGCATAAATCAGTTTTGTTTTCATTCAATCGATAAAATTAATTTTGCCTACTCTTAAGTTTTTCAGCATTCACTCCCTACCAAGTAGGTGCCGCACTTCTCCTATTCATAGGACAGTAAGGGGGCAAAGATAAAATATTTTTTGTTCTTCAGGCTAAATCCCGAAAGAACTCTTTAACTTATCAAAAATAGTGCCCCAAAAGTACTCATTAAACTTATCTTAAATGTAATATTCGATATTATCTATCCAGCCCGCTTTGATCGCCAACATAATTAATTCAGAAGCATTGGAGACTTCCACTTTTCTGAAAATATTCTTACGGTGAGTATTTACCGTGTGGTAACTAATATTTCTCCTTGATGCAATCTCTTTGGTTGTCAATCCGTCAGCGATTAGTTTTACAATCTCAATTTCAGAAGGAGTCAATGTTTTAGGGTCTTCAGCAATATATTTTGATTCGCTTATATCGAGGAAAAGGTCAAGAATTTCATCTGAATAAAATTTTCTCGATTTCAACGTTGATTCAATAGCAGAAAAGATTTCGTCCTTGTCAGCAGTCTTATAAATGATATTCTTAATGCCCGATTTTGTCAGTTCGGCAAACTCCTGCTTGCTGATGGTATTGGTAAGAATCAGTATCGATAATTGGGGATATTTCTGCCGAATGATTCTCAGATCATCAAGTCCATCATAATCAATATTCACATAATCTGTTATCAACAGCTCTGCAGAGCCGCTGTCCAGTAACTTTAAGAGTTCATGTTTTGTTGCTGCAACTCCTGTAACGGTATAGTCACGATCTGCCATAATCAGTGACTTCAACGCTTCTACTACCAGGAACTGGGAATCCGCTATAATTACCTTATTTATCTTTTCCATCGCTTATTAAAATACTTAACTGGTAGATTAAGTACACTTTTATTTTAAGATTCTTAAGGCTCGCAAGATAAACAAAATCAGCCAATTTTCACAGAGGTCATGGTTAATGAACCCATCACCGCTTTATCATTAAAAAAAGTGACCTGTTCATTTTCCCCTTTTAAGGCGAGAGTGTAAAGCAGTGGAAGGTAATGTTCGGGTGTAGGTACAGCCATTTGCACCTCCCTTCCAAGTAACATGTAGTTTATCAGCTCTTTATGGTTATTGCTCAAAATATGTTTTTTTATTTTATCGTTTGCATATATTGCCCAGTCAAAACCATATTCCGGTTCATCGACCTTATCCCATGCTACCATCCGGAGATTGTGCACAATATTCCCGCTCCCAATAATCAGTACCCCTTTATTCCTTAACGAGGAAAGTTCCTTAGCCAGATCATAATGGAATTGGGGGGACTGATTATAGTCGAGACTCATTTCAATGACTGGGATGTCTGCCATCGGATAAATATTGCGGATGACACTCCATGCACCGTGATCCAATCCCCATTTTTGATCAAGTTCAACTGGGGTCTTTTTTAAAGTATTTTTGGTCAGATAGGCCAATTCAGGACTTCCTGGTGCCGGATATTGAACCTCGAATAATTGTCTGGGAAATCCTCCGAAATAATGAATGGTTGGAGGTTTTGTCATTGCTGTGACAAAAGTTCCGTTTGTCTCCCAATGGGCAGATATACACAGAATTGCTTTTGGGCGGGGAATAGATTCGCCGAGTTTCCGCCATGAGTGTACAAATTCATTCTCTTCAATTGCATACATTGGGCTTCCGTGTCCGACAAAAAGTACAGGCATCCGCTCACTGTTTTCAGTGGAGGCATTTAAATCTTTCAATGAATTGTTATCCATGATGTTAAAAGCTATTGGGAACAGCATTGCCGATCGCATAAAAGATCGTCTGTTCATGATAAAGTTATTTGTTCGATAAAGATATGAATGGGTAAAAAAACTTTCCTTGCTACTAACAGATTATTGAATTACAGTTTGCATTTGGCTGCTAGCTGCTGGCTAAATTGCCTACATTTAATTGACATTTATTCATAACATTGTTCTGAATGATACTAAATTATCCTGGTAAAATGTGCCGGCGGCCTGCTACCAATTGCCAGCTGCAATCAGAACACTAGTTAGATTGGATACTATCGCTATAAGGCCTATTACATTTAGTAGCTAAATATACTGACCTTAAAGGAACAGAAATCACTAACACCTGCCTAAACGGGCAAGGTTAGTGATTTCGGATATTAATCTGAATAATTATTCCGCTTTTTTTACCAGTTCAATATCACAATTAATCTTCACCTCTTCGCCAACAAGTACCCCACCTGTTTCAAGTGCTGCATTCCAGGTTAAACCCCAATCCTTACGGTTGATTTTCCCGGTGATGGCGAAACCAGCTTTTACGTTTCCCCATGGATCAGCATTGACACCGCCAAATTCCACGGATAAAGTAGTTGGATTTGTAACCCCTTTGATGGTCAGGTCGCCAGTGAGGTCATACAGATCATCGCCCAGATCCTTTAAGCCATTACCGGTAAAGGTGATCTTGGGATAGTTTTCAACATCGAAGAAATCACCACTTTTTAAATGTCCGTCCCTGTCGGCTATTTCTGTATCTACTGAGGCCGTATTTAATGAGAAGGAGATTACCGATTTGGAAAAGTCATTTCCAACGGTTGAGACTTCGCCTTCGAATTCCCTGAAACTTCCTAAAACGTTTGAAATCATCAGATGTTTTACTTTAAACCCGATTTTGCTGTGTGTTGGGTCAATTGCCCATTTTGTTGTTTCCTGTGTGCTCATAATAATTGTTTATTTGTTTTTTGATTTTGAATTATTTCTATTGTTTTTACAATGCAAAGGTGCATCGAACAGATAAGCCGGTGGTAACAGTTTTCAGAAAGGTTGTGGTATATTTAGGAAATAATACTTTTTGTCATTTCCCTGAACCGGCTTGGGGTTATCTCCATTTTAGCATGAAAGACCCGGGTGAAGTACGATTTTTCGTTGTATCCCAGATCATATCCAATCTCAGAAACAGTTTTATCAGTATAAAGTAACATCCTCTTAGCCTCAATAAGTTTGCGGGTCTCTATAATTTCAGAAACGCTTTTTCGGAAATTATTCTGGCAAACGATATTCAGGTTCCGTTCCGACATATTCAATTTATTGGCATAAAAGGAAACTCCCTCATTGCGATGATAGTTTTCTTCGAGGATTTTAAGGAAGTTATTGAAAGTCACTACCTGAGATGCCTTAGCAACATTTTCCGCAGGCGAGTTCCTTTTCCGCTCTGCGTCAATCATGGCGACAAGTCCGCTCAGAAGATAACGTATGGTGGTATGGTCAACAAGTTCCTGATTGTATTCGCCGTTGATTATCTGGCACAGGTTGATAAAACGATTGATACAGCTACCCTTGGAGAGTGGGATATTGGTTGAGGTAAAGAAATTGGAATAGAAACTCAGCTTGGAATCGGGGATAAAGGCTGTTTCATAGTTGATAACCCATCCCTGTAAGTCGTGGCCGGGCACAAGTTTGTGCATCTTTCCCATGGAAACATAACAGGCAACCGGGGCTTCGAGAGATTCCTTCTTAAAATCGATAAAATGTTCGAGACTGCCTTGGGTAATAATTATAAGCTCCTCAAATTCATGAAAATGAGAGTCATAAGTTCTGGACCGAATATCTTCGACGAGCTCCCGGGTCAGTTCAAATATGTGAAATGGCTTATCCATGAGTGACGAAAGTAGTCATATTTTGTTTAAATTGAATTAAATTAGGGCAGAAATTTGAGTTCTGCCCTAATGTTAACTGACCTTCCTACATTATGACTGTCAGGAGAATATTCCTGCAGAGACTAATTCATAGTGCAGTTTCATATTACAGGCGACTAGGAATTGAATATTTTGCCTAAAAAGCTTTTTTTCTCGTTCGTCGCCGAAACCGGTTCTTCCTGTTTAATTGAAAGATGTTTAACCTTTTCAAATGCCTGCGAAAGATCATTGATAATGTCTTCGACATGCTCAATACCAACAGACAAACGGATCAGTCCGGGAACAACACCTGATGAGGCCTGTTCTTCAGCAGACAATTGCTGGTGGGTGGTCGATGCCGGATGGATAATCAGGGTTTTTGAATCACCTACGTTCGCAAGATGACTTACCAGTTTGAGGCTATTGATAAACAGATCGGCTGCCTCTGTTCCCCCTTTGATATGAAATGACAAGACACCACCAAAGCCAACTTTAAGATATTTTTTGGCCAGATCGTGGTAAGGACTTGATTTCAATCCGGGGTAATTGACTTTAACAACCTGTTCATGGTCAGATAACCAATCTGCAATGATTCTTGCATTTCCTACATGTCGTTCAACGCGGAGCGAAAGCGTTTCAAGCCCTTGCAATAAAAGAAATGCATTGAACGGGCTCAGGCAGGAGCCGTAATCACGTAGTCCTTCCACTCTTGCCCGGATGGCAAAGGCAATGTTTCCAAAAGGACCGTTGGCACCGAATACGTCCCAAAATTTCAATCCGTGATAACCTTCAGAAGGTTCTGTAAATTGAGGAAATTTTCCGTTCGCCCAATCAAAATTTCCTGCATCGACAATCACACCACCAATGCTCGTTCCATGACCTCCAATCCATTTGGTAGCTGACTGGACCACCACATTGGCCCCATGTTCGATAGGTCGGAACAAGTATCCTGCTGTTCCAAAAGTATTATCCACGACCAATGGAAGGCCATGCTTTTTTGCAATTGCCGCAATGGCATCAAAGTCGGGAATATTGAATTCCGGATTACCAATTGTTTCAAGGTAGATTGCTTTTGTATTGGCATCAATGGCTTTTTCAAAATCCGATGGATTATCTCCGTTTACAAATTTCACCTGGATTCCCAGTCTTTTAAACTGAACTTTGAATTGATTGTAGGTTCCCCCATAAAGGAATGAGGTTGAAACCAGGTTGTCCCCGGCCTGAAGAATATTGGTCAGTGCAATAAACTGTGCCGCCTGACCGGAAGAAGTGGCTACTGCAGCAACTCCCCCTTCAAGTGCGGCAATCCGTTTTTCAAAGACATCAGTCGTCGGGTTCATAAGCCGGGTGTAGATGTTCCCAAACTCTTTAAGTCCGAATAAATTTGCCGCGTGTTCGGCATTGTTAAAAACATAAGATGTTGTCTGATAGATAGGGACCGCCCTTGAGTTCGTTGTTGAGTCAACTTCCTGTCCTGCATGAACCTGCAGCGTTTCAAATTTTAAAGCTTGTTCTGACATAATGAATGTTTTAAATGATAAATAATTGAAATATGTATTGATAGTTAAGGTATTATGATGTCTAAATTGAAATTTTCCGATTATGTGCCACGTCCTAACCTGCACCGTATTTTAGTAAGCATTATAGAAATTAAAGATGTTGTAAGAGGGGACCGGCGTGTCAGAAACACATTCGCATTTGACACGAAAAACCATTGCAACAACAGCAACCGGAAACCAAAGATTGGGTTCCGGCAATCAGGAGTGAACGAAATGCTGAAATTGGATTCATTGATATTTTTTATTAACCGGGACAAATATCTGAACCAATTATGAATTAAAACATACCTGTTTCCCGGTATTTTTGAAGATATTCATCACCCTATAAATAGGTATTACAGGGGCCTGGAAAAATTGGTGAAATCTATTAAAAGCCTTATTGGTTAAGGCTTTCCTGAATAATTAACGGAATTGGATCCGCTAATCTTAATTTATTGTATGAATCAGAATTGCAGGAAAATGTGCAAACTTGTTTAGGAGATTAGGATAGGGGACAAACTATTTTTCAGAAACCAGCTGATCAATCAATCTATTAAATTCCTTCTTAAATTCATCGTAGAATTTCCCGGTAGCAGGACCACTGAAACCGGTATGGACTTTACGGACATTCCCTTTCCTGTCAATAAACAGAGTGGTTGGAAAAGCTGCGATTCCGTTTAAAGCAGGCAAAGCTTTTGAGGCCGATTCTATACTTGATTTTCCGGCGAAAAGAATTTCATAATCGATGCCAAGGCGGGTTTTGAAGTTTGCCAACGATTTTCTTGCCGATTCAAAATCGTCTTTCCTTTCAAACCCCAATCCTACAATTTCTATTCCACGTTGACGGTTACATTTGTACCATGAGGATAAAAACGTATTCTCATCCAGGCAGTTAGGGCACCAGCTGCCCAAAATAGTGATGATTACAACTTTCCCTTTATAGTTAGCATCAGAAAGCGAAACCTGCTTCCCTTCGAGATTTGGGAATGTAAACCCGACTGTTGTGAATCCTTCCTTAAGGTGGGAGGCTGAATAGGGATTGGGTAAACTGGCTTTAGGATTGCGTTTCCCTTTAATTTTGGAGGTTTGGCGCAGGGTGACAAATTCACCCGAGAAGGTGGTGTCACTCATAAACTCTCCCTTAACAAGGTAGGGAGTCGATCCGCCAAAAGCCGATAATGAAAATATTTTCCCGTGAATAACCCCCTCAAAGAAGCGGTAATCGCCTGTTTCTTCAAGGATTGATCCGGTTAATACAGATCCTTTTTGGATAAAATTCCCTACCGTTTTTTCGGTATTTACTGACGCGATGATATTTATATCCCATGTTCCATCGAGAGAAGCAGATGGTGGGTCATTATTTGCCGGGAAACGGGGGAGATTTCCATGTTCCGCCCTGAACGGGACCTTTGTCATTTTCCGGTTAAGGGCTGTTTTGATATAATTCCCATCAAAGGTGTTTCCAGTCAGCTTTCCCGTTAACACTACATCATAAAGATCTATCGCGATTGAAACCGAATCATTCCTGTAGGTGACTTTATTGGTCTTAAACCGATCTTCTCCATTAATCAGGAATACTGTGGTGCTGTCTGCGCTTTTACCTTTTACCTCAAAAACAAAAGGAATTTCGTTGTCCGGCAGAATAAAAGCTCCTCTCCACAAACCTTCCCTTAAGGGTTCTGGTTGGCTTTGACAGGAGATTATTAATGACGCCATCAAAGAGATTGCGACAAGACATAATGTCCGTATATTACTCATATTATGAGAATTAAATATTTAAAGAATCAGAATCACTGCGGCCTTTTTGGAAGAAGCGACCCGGGGAATTGCTTCTTTTGGGGGTTCTTACGGACGCAATAACTAAGTGAGGGAAAATTACAAATTTTTCTTCAATACGCGATCTGCAATGTTACCTGGGATAATAGCGCAATGCCTTGAATCCTACCAACTGTTTTTTATTTTCATCCCACAGCCTTAATTTAAGGGAACGAAGGCTGGAAAAGAAAGTGACAGGTTTAACTTCCTGGAAAACTGTATTTTCTTTATAACAGGCCGGGAGTTTGTAATTGGGAATCTTGGGGCTCAGATGATGGATATGGTGAAACCCTATATTGCCGGTAAACCATTGAAGAACCTTGGGAAGTTTGAAATAGGAACTTCCTGAAAGGGCGATCTCCTTATAATTCCATTCCTGTGCCCGTTTCCAAACTACATTTTCATACTGATGCTGGACATAAAAAAGCCAGACCCCATGTACCGATGCGATGTAGAGTACCGGCAGCTGGATTAAAAGGTAGGTTTTCCAGCCAAGTCCCCACATCGCCAGTATGATTATTGCGATTAAAGCAAGGTTACTAAGGTGAAGATACAGATGTTCCTTTCGGCTCATGTTGTTTTTTGGTAACCGATTTTGAAAGACAAAAACCAGGAAGGGGGCGATTCCCAACAGAAAGAGCGGATGACGGTAGAAGCGGTAAACAAATTTTTTCCATGGGGATAAATTCAGGAACTCTTCAATGGTTAGCGTTTTGACATCGCCTACACCCCGCTTGTCAAGGTTACCTACGGTTGCATGGTGTTCCTTGTGTTCGTGAGTCCATTTATCATATGGAGTAAAGGTTATTAGTCCGGTAACAATACCCACGATACGACTGAGCCTTTTGGATTTAAAGAATGATCCATGTCCACAGTCGTGGAAAATAATAAAAATCCGTACCATAAATCCTGCAGCAAAAACAGATAGAAACAGCGTAAGCAAATAAGAGACTTTCAGACTCCAAACCATAACGGCCCAAAGTAAAAAATAGGGGATTACCGAATTGGATATTTGCCACCAACTCCTTACCGGGTCCGAAAAATTGTATTTGGAGACAATTTCTATCCACGACAGGGAGCTATTCGCGTTGATATTTTCAGTTTTCATTACTTACATTTTTAATATTGCGGCATCGCAACGAATTAATTACTCAGAATAGTTTTTGGAAATCCAGGCGGAAAGGGAAGGATACCTGCAAAGGTAATGCCTAAGCGGAGGATTTGTTCAATGTTTAACTAATTATTTGGACTAAATTACTTGCTATTGATCTGAAAAATATGGATATTGCATTGTAATTAAAGCAGATCCGGAATAAATTATAAAATCTATTATTCTAATCATTTATCCAATGAAGAAGATCGTAATTTTTTGTGATGGCACATGGAATACTCCGGACGAGAGGATTGATGGGAAACTCTGTCAGACAAATGTGGTTAAAATGGCCAATGCGCTTTCGGCTGTTTCCAATGACGGTATGCCCCAGTTGCTCTATTATAACTCCGGTATTGGAACAGAGGGAAACTTACTCTCAAGGGTTTATGACGGTGCCACAGGGACAGGTATTTCAGAAAATATTTTGCAAGCCTATCGTTTCCTCATTACAAACTACGAAAGGGATGATGAATTGTTCTTTTTTGGATTTAGCAGAGGCGCTTTTACAGTTCGCAGTCTGGCGGGGCTGATCAGGAACTCCGGAATTTTATTGCCGGAAAACAAGGATCAGATTCCCAGGGCTTATCGCCTTTACCGGTCCCGTAAACCTGAACACCAACCCCGTGAAGTTGAAGCTACACTTTTCAGAAAAACTTATGCTGTTGAAGAGACTACAAAAATAAAATTCATAGGGGTATGGGATACTGTAGGGGCATTAGGTAATCCATTGTTTCTGAACGGAATCGTCAGCAAAAGAAATGGATTTCATGATACTGATTTGTCGACCAAAGTAAATTTCGCTTATCAGGCCCTTGCCATCGATGAGAAACGGAAAAATTTTGAATCAACTTTATGGCACCAGCAAAAAGACTCAGGAAATCAGGTACTTGAACAAGTTTGGTTCACCGGCGTACATAGTGATGTTGGTGGTGGGTATCTTGAAAATGGGCTATCCGATGTTGCACTGGCATGGATGCTTGAAAAGGCCCAAAACTGTCAGTTAAAATTTGATCCCATTCCCTTGAATCCTAATGCAATGGCTATGAAACATGAATCGTACAGCGGATTTTACAGGCTGAGGCCTCAGTATTTAAGACCCATAGATATAGTAATACCGGGAAGAGGAATTACTAATGAATTCTTGCATTGTTCTGTAATAGAGCGATACAGGACTAATCCGACCTACCGGCCAAAGAATCTGATTGAGTATTTTAAACGGCATCCTGATGCGATCGCGGACAAATGAATTTTATCCCGGAGTTCTCTGAAACCTCCCGGAACGAGTACATGATGCATCGGGGAACTCCCGGAATCTTCAAATTGTGAACAAATGATGGGTTGTTGATCGGGAATGTAGATTAATTTCCAATCAAAGAGTTTAGTCAAACAACTCCTTTAGACCACCGATATAGTCTGACTCCCATCCCTCTGCAATATTTTCGTAGGCTTCATCCGGAATATTTGTCTGGTGAACCTCAACATTAGTGCCTTGTTTATCCGGATGGAGTTTAATAGTCACAATTGAATCTGAATCCTCTCCAAAAAACCAGCTCTGCACGATTTTCTCGTTAGGGACAAACTCGATATTTCGACCCGCAATCTCACCGTCCCAAAGCGAAAATTCACTTCCGGGTTCGGTACTCATCACTGCGGTTTCACCGGTCCAGATCTCAATCATCACTGGGTTTGTAAGGGCATTATACAAATCAGAGGGCGAGGCTTCCAGTTTAAAATATTTTTTAAAATCTCTCATTTTATTTAAAATTTATAGACTAATCCTAAAGTAAACAGCTCTTCAAATTGCAATTTTGGTTTTTGGCCAATTACAGTCCCGGTTGCATCCAAAACCGGGAATTTGGTATTGTAATCATAAATCATCATAGTCATAAGCCGAACATTGATAAACCGGTTGACCTGCATAATGAGTGTCTGATCCCATTCCGCAGAGACTTTCTGAAAAAAATCTTTATAATTATCAAAGAATTCGCCTTTGGTATCATAAGTGATATTATCCGAAATCTTTAGATGCCAGTTTGACTTTATGATCAGACCGGGCTCCCAAAGGGTTTTGGCCCCGGGTGGAAATCCGTATTTTAATGGGGAGATTAAAAGCGTATCCCTAATATAGGTAGTTTTGGAGGTAATCGGAGAAAGGAAAAGAGAAAAGTCTTTATTCGGTTTATAATCAAGACCTAATGACAAGGTCAGGTAACCTGGAGCCATGAATGCCGAAATCGGATGTACTTTATCCGGATAAGCATATCCATTGGCAATTTGGGTTTTGAAGTCTGATTCGACCGAATAGTACCATTTTTTAAAAGCCTGATATCCAAACCGACTTTGAAATTCTATTTTATCATCGTTTTTTTCTAAACCTGTTGTTTTGCTCTTTGTGATCCCGTACCGGAATTCTGCTCCATTTTCCCATTTCACCTTTTCCTTCGAATAGTTTGCATTGTATTTACCAATAGCCAGCAAGAGAAGTGAACTTTCCCCCCCCTTTGCCCAGTTTGATAATGAAGTCTGCGTAAATCCAAGCGAGCCGTTTCCCCTAAGTGTCCATGGCGGAAGTACAACCTTTTTAAGTTCAACTTTTTTCAACTTTTTGTCAGGGTCTTTGGTTTCAAAAGAAGTATACCGGTTTTGTTTTTTTGAGAACCTGGTCAGGATGACACCATCATCGATGATCAGTTTTATTAGGCCTTTTCCACTATTAATCAAAGCTATACTAAGCGAATCCTGTTGGGCATTTTTTACAAACATTCTTAGGGGTTTCATGGATCGGTTTGCTGTCCATAAACTGGTTTGTTCATTGTTTAAATTGGATAACCTGATCAATGTAGAATCAGTCTCGGCATGAGCAACCAGGTAATGAAGTGCAATCCGCAGAGAATCATTGATTATACCAACGGTCTTTTCATTGTAGGAAGCTAGCTGTGCCGCATTTTGTTCAGCCACAGATTTCTTATACTCCTTTATTCTTAAATCAGTTCTTGCGGCAATATAGTTGGTCCGGTAATTAAAGTTTATTTTATCACGTATGCGGATCTGTATCGAATCATTATAGATCTTGCGGTAGTTATTAAAGAGCTGATTAATGGTCGAATCCATTGCAAAACCTGTTACATTCGATGGAAATCGTAATGCAGAAATTTGTAAATTAAGTTTTTTCACAAATTCAGGAGGAAGCTCCTTCTGCCTTCCCAATAATACATTTGGTTCTCCATCAGGTACATGAGGTGCCTTAGACAATCCAGACTCCATAACCATCATTGGAACAACTATATCACTGTCATTCAGATTATTAAAAATATCTTTCCGGATATTCGATATTCTTTTGGTCATTTCCTCTTCCGAAACATAGCCAGGAACATCTTTTAAATCCCGGATGTCCTCCGAGTGTCGATTGATCAGATAAACCACTTTGCCATCTTTCAACAACTTTCTCAGATTAAAAACCACAGTATCCAATGGATCATTCTCTGCATAGTTCAAAACCCCCTGAATTGGTTTCTTATATTGATCATCATTAAGGTACCACTCTTTACATGAATAGAGTAATTTATTTAGAAAACCGACACTCCATTTCAAAGAGTCGGTTGGTTGATATCCTTGAAGTTGCTCTATCCGGGGAAGTGTTTTGCCCATGTTTTCGGCTTGAAGCTGACCGGCCGTGAGCGCAAACGAAAAAATAACAGATAAAATTGCCGTTTTTGTGGTCATCATTAACATATTTGTAATTTCCAAAGGTCAAAAATAGGTAAAAGCGAATTATATTTGAAAACTTTTAACGTAATTTGGGAATTCGTACTGAATGACAAATATTATTTCCGGATCAAAACTATCACCTTGTATAATATATATTATTGATTTATAAATATTTAATATCTGCAGCACTTAAAATAGTAAGTTAATTTTCCACAAGAAATGAGCACAATTAACGAAACCCAAACCAGATTGGATAATTACTTCAAGCCAACTTCCCCTGATCTGTATGATATGATGTTTATTGAATAGAATAACTTAAAAACCAATTATTTCAAATAATATTAACGGATACAACTACTTGTTCACAACACACAATCTTAAAATTATGAAAAAATCTATTTTTCGGGTATTCATTGCTTTATTCTTGATTTTTAATGCATTGAATTCTATAGCAACGGTCCGGCTCCCGTCAATTTTGGGAAGCCACATGGTTTTACAACAGAGGAGCGAAGTAAAACTTTGGGGTTGGTGTGGTCCGGCAGAGAAAGTAACCATCAAAACAAGCTGGGACACAATAAGCTATCAAACAACCGGTGGTTCATCTGCAAAATGGAGTATGAAGATCAAAACTCCTGCTGCCGGTGGCCCCTTCACGATAACAATCAATGGCTCAACGATATTAGAAGACGTCATGGTTGGAGAGATTTGGCTCTGTAGTGGTCAAAGCAACATGGAATGGAGCGGTGATCAGGGGCTCAAGCAATCGCTCAATGAAATGGCCAATGCAAACAACCAAAAAATCAGGTTCTTCTATGTTCCCAAAGCAACTTCTGAATTTCCCCAGGAAAATTGTGGCGGAAGCTGGAAAGTTTGCTCGCCTGAAGAGATGAAACACTTCAGTTCGGTAGGATATTTTTTTGGAAAAAATCTACAGCAATCGCTCAATATCCCGATTGGCCTCATTAACAGTAACTGGGGTGGTACACCTGCCGAAACCTGGACCCCAAAAACCGGAGTAGAGAGTGATCCGGTATTGAATGCTGCTGCCAAAAAGGTACAACCTACAGATTGGTGGCCAACACTTCCCGGATATGCCTATAATGCGATGATCTATCCACTTTCCAATTTCGAAATTTCGGGTGTAATCTGGTACCAGGGAGAGAGTAATGTCGGAACCTATTCCTCCTACAAACAATTATTGTCCAGGATGATCGGTTCATGGCGCCAGGCCTGGCAAAAAGATTTCCCATTCTACTTTGTCCAGATCGCCCCATTTTCAGGTTATGGAGACCATGATTTTTGTGCTCTTCAGCGCGAAACGATGACTAGTTGTTTGTCAATTCCCAAGACCGGAATGGCTGTCATTTCCGATCTGGTCGAAGACATTAAGAATATCCATCCGGTAAATAAAATTGATGTCTCTGCACGTCTTTCCAACATTGCATTGGCGGAAACCTACGGGAAAACCGGGTTGAACTACAAATTTCCGATGTACAAAGGGATGGAAAACGAAAAGGACAAAATCAGGATCCTGTTTAATAATGCAGATAACGGACTGATATCCAAAGATAAAACAATTACAGAAGTTTATATTGCAGGAGAAGATCGTGAATTCCAGCCTGCAATGGCTAAGATAGACGGCAGTACCCTGATTGTATGGAATAAATCGATTAAGAATCCGGTAGCCGTAAGGTTTGGATTTACCAATACGGCCATTCCAAACCTCTTTAGCAAAGAGGGATTACCGGTAAACCTCTTTCGCACAGATAACTGGGATATTGATACGGTGCCGGTAAAAAAATGATATAATTGCAGAGACGTTGGATCCAAGGTCTCTGCAATTCATTTAAAACATTCGTGGAATTCCCAATTGTGTTTTCCCTGAAGGATGGTATTTGACATTCTCGTTGGCTGATGGTTTTTCGGCAACGACCGACCATGACTGAAGATTTTGCCCTTCAGGTATGAGAAGAAGGTATTCTTCAGTTTTGGTTTTGAATACCACCGTTTTCCCGCTCAACTTTTGGCTTTTACGAATATTGTTCGAATTCAGCAAGGCCATATTCCATGGCAATTCCAACTTGCAGAGGTTCCCGTGCAGGCTCCTGATTGCGATCCATTGAACAATTCCCTCTTTAATTTCAGAAGAAACAATAAACCCACCCTGGGCATGAAGTGTGAATCTTGCAGTTTTAGGGCCTTTAAATGCAGGAAATACTCTTATTGTTCCGTCGTAACTCTGGAGCAGCGACTCGTTCATTGCAGCTGCAAGCACCGACATGGCCTCCATCGACATGTGCCGGAATGGCCATGCCGGAAAGGGAACTTTCTCCCCGGCCGGTGATCCGACCACATTGACCAGATTGGTTTTAAAGTACGAGGTCCCATCTGCGTCTTCTTTCACTTCAGAGCTGATATGCCCCCATCCGTTGACAAAAAATTGCCATCTCGCCGGGAACTGTTCCAGGTTTAGGGCAAGCTCCCTGGCAAGACCCAAACGAGCCATCACAATGGGAACCGGGTCCCAACCCATACCCTCCGAACCATATAAAAGTGTTGTGGCAGTCATCACATCAAACAACGGATCACCTTTTTGGCTTAGACCGACTAGCCCGGATGGATAAACAGGGGAACGGGGAACGGCAGGAAATATGCCGTCATACACTTTAAACTCACTTTTTTTGTTTCGGGTGGTGTCACCTGACAAGAGAAAAGCATATTCCGGATCATCCGTTTTATACCAGGTAGTCAGCATCTTATTCTCTTTAATACCCCAACCTGCTCCAATTATCTTATCTCCTTTAACCATAGTTCCATTGTAATTGCCCTGATTGATTCTATACCCTGAGTCACCCTTAATGATTAAGCCATCACTCGCCTTTACTACCGGAAGGGGAGCTAAATGGTCAAGTATCTCTCTCCATTTTTGAGCTTCAGGAATATCGGTCCCTGCAACTTTCAAAGCCTCCAATGCGGTTGAGAATAAGGTTCGGGCATAGACCAGTTCGGTAAGCCCGTCGTGCAAAACAACAGAACCTTCGTATCCGTTACTTTCCTTCGCGTGATAAAAACCATCCTTTTCCTTTTCAAGCAATGATTCAAAAAAATGGGCAGCTTCAACAAGGAATGGTAACGCCTTCTCCTTCAAAAATTGTTTGTCACAAGTAAAAAGGTACTGCCGCCAGAATTCCATAGCTATTTCAGCTACCGGGGTGTGATTATCCTTCACGTTCGAATCCATCCGGTTATATCCATTCCGGTTGGTGACATCAGATATAAAAGCACCTTCGGCGTTGTAGTACTCTTTTGCATCTTTTTTGGCAAACTGCAGCGAATTGAACCTGAAATCCAGATAAGGTGCGACAAGGTCATGGAAACCTGCAGCATTCAAGGGCCAATACAGTTGTTGCTGGTTCCAGTGGAAATAGAAGTTCCATTGCTGTACATCATGGTTCCAGTTCCATAATCCGCCATTAAACCTTCCCGGATATTTCCCCCCCTGCGAGGCATTTGCATAATACATGGTGAGATACCAGAGATTGTTCAGGTAATCATCGCCGTAATCCATAAAAGAACGGTTCCAGACCGATTTCCAGTATTGTGCATTTAATTGACTGTAAGGTCCCATCCCCTTTTCGCAAGCAGAGGTTAGCTTCGTTTTTACTTCGGCTACAGGTTCATTCCCTGGCGAAGTGACTGCAAATGCAAGCTGTACACTCTTTTTCAGGTTTCCTGTTAGCTGAAACGAAGCACGCCGGGAGTGTTCGCGCGAATAGTTCACCTTTAACCCGTTAGATTGTAACACCGTGCCCCCAACAGCAAATGTCCCGCCGGTTAATTTCTGGGTCAGGAAAACGTTATTACCGTCGGATGAGGCTTCAGTTCCCGGCAAACCAATTGACGGATCCCTTCTCATGCGGTTATACCACATCGAAAATGTTCTCGATCCAAAATGATCCACAGATATTTTCAACGGTACATCTTCTTTAAATGAGTTCCCCAATTCGCAAAAAAGGATTCCCGATTGGTGGTCTATAAAAGCTTTCAGATTCAGATCACCAAACGGACTGGATCCAGTTAAACTCAGCGAGGCATCCGCAAGGTTAAGCCTGGCCTTGAAATCGGTGAGATAAAGGGTATTAAAAACCGGGAATTTAAAATCGATCTCGATCCGGCAGGCCTGTCGCTGCGTAGTGTAAAAGTCGTATTTCTCATCCCAGGTTTCCGGTTTTCCCGTCTGCGAATCGTCCCACAGATCGCATTTATTCAGAACAATCACGATTTTCGACTCCTCGCACCATACCAGGGCTGCGACATCACCGTTACCTAATGCAATTCCCTGCATCGGATCGATCGGAGGATTTTGATAAACCAGGTCGTATTGCGAAACCCGTCCGGGCCATTCAATATTCCAAGATACTGTTTTGGGGTTAAATGCTGATTTAATGATTTTTGAAGAGTTGGTGGTGGTGGCTTCGGCACCTTTTGATAACGCCAAAGTCTGGAGGCCTAATAAAAGACAAATGACACTTAGCAAGAATACCTGAAGAACTCCCTGGAAATGCAGGGTTATAAGGCAGTTGGTTTTTTTCATATAAATCAATTAGTTGCTAAATTAGTCCTTTTAGTGAAATTTGAAGGCCTGGCGTTTTGGTGGCAGTTTTTATTTTTGAATTTATTTCTCTAAACACCTTACGAGTCTGATGACTTTTGAAAGGTAAACGGGTGTACCACCGATAGTTTGGTAATTGTTGCTATCTTTGCAAAAAATTCAGGAAAAATCAGTAGTACAATGGCACATAAATCAGGATTTGTCAATATCATAGGCAATCCAAATGTCGGCAAATCGACATTAATGAATGCGATGGTCGGTGAAAAGCTCTCAATCATCACTTCAAAAATGCAAACCACCCGTCACCGCATCAAGGGGATCGTGAATGGAGAAGATTTTCAAATCGTTTACTCTGACACCCCGGGAATCTTAAAACCGGCCTACAAACTGCAGGAATCAATGCTCGGATTTGTCAATACGGCGTTGGTTGATGCCGATATCCTATTATATGTCACTGATGTTGTGGAAGATTTTTCGAAAAATGCCGACTATCTTGAAAAAATAAAATCGGCAGAAGTTCCTGTTTTAGTGTTGATTAATAAAATAGACCTCACCGATCAGGAAAAACTGATCTCATTGGTTGAGAAGTGGCGGGAACTCATCCCAAAAGCCGAAGTGATGCCTATTTCGGCAAAAGAGAAGTTTAATCTTGATTATGTTTTTAAACGGATTCTTGCCAACCTTCCCGAAGGGATGCCTTTTTTTCCAAAAGATGAATTGACAGACCGGAATGAACGGTTCTTTGCTCAGGAGATTATTCGCGAGAAAATACTTCTCTTTTATGACAAGGAGATCCCTTATTCGGTTGAAATTGAAATAGAAGAGTTCAAGGACGAGCCAAAGCTACTCAGAATCAGAGCAGTAATCAATGTGGCCAGGGATACCCAAAAAGGAATTATCATCGGCCACCAGGGAAAAGCGCTGAAAAAGGTGGGGACTGAAGCCCGCCTGGATATGGAAGAGTTTTTTGAGAAAAAAGTATTTTTAGAAATGTATGTTAAAGTAGCAAAAGACTGGCGCGATAAAGAGAGCCAGCTTCGTAATTTTGGCTACGAGATTCAATAAAAGGAAAAGTAAATAATGAGCAACATAGTAGCAATAGTAGGCAGGCCCAATGTTGGGAAGTCCACTTTTTTTAATCGTTTAACCGAGTCGCGTGCCGCAATCGTTGATGATATGCCGGGTGTAACACGTGACCGTAATTACGGAAAATCACTCTGGAATGGGGTCGAGTTTTCGATCATTGATACAGGCGGTTACGTTTCGGGTTCTGATGATATTTTTGAAGAGGAGATTCGCCGTCAGGCAAACCTGGCTATTCAGGAATCGGATGTGATCGTCTTTCTTGTTGATGTGGAAAGTGGTTTGACAGAATTAGATATCGCAGTTTATGACCTGCTTCGCAGAAACGATAAACCTGTGATTACAGTTGTAAACAAAGTAGATAATCATCAAAGAAGCCTGGATGCCAATGAGTTCTATGAATTGGGTATTGAAAAACTCTTCTGTGTTTCATCGGTAAATGGCTCAGGAACAGGCGATCTTCTCGATGAGATCGTTGATCTTCTTCCCAAGAAAGTGGAGGACGAGGTAGACGAGAAAATTCCAAGAATAGCAGTTGTTGGAAGGCCCAATGTCGGCAAATCATCGATAATCAACACTCTAGTCGGCGAAGACCGCCATATTGTTACCGATGTCGCCGGTACTACCCGTGATGCTGTAGCCCAGAAATACAATAAATTCGGTCATAACTTTATCCTGGTCGATACAGCAGGGTTGCGAAAAAAAACCAAGGTGGCCGAAGACGTTGAGTTCTATTCTGTAATGCGCTCGGTTCGGACCATTGAAGATTCGGATGTGTGCGTGCTTGTGCTCGATGCCACAAGAGGGGTGGAAGGGCAGGATGTCAGTATCTTTCACCTGATTCACCGGAATAAAAAAGGTATCGTGGTGGTGGTTAACAAATGGGATCTGATCGAAAAGGACAACCATACAATGAAGAAGTTTGAGGAGGATATTCTCGAAAAATTCGCTCCTGTTGTGGATATTCCGATTGTTTTCACTTCAGCGCTTACAAAGCAAAGGATCCTTAAAATACTTGAAGATGCAATGATGGTTTTTGAAAACCGAAACCGGCACATTGCAACCTCCAAGTTAAACGAATTACTGCTGGAGCTTATCGAAGCTTATCCCCCACCTGCTTATAAGGGGAAATATATTAAAATAAAGTATATCACACAGTTGCCTACAAAAATCCCCAGCTTCGCATTCTTCTGCAACCTTCCGCAGTACATCAGGGATCCTTACAAACGTTATCTGGAGAATAAAATCCGGGATAATTTCAATTTCAAGGGAATTCCTATACAATTGTATTTCAGGCAGAAATAAAATCAAACAGGCGGGTGTCAAACCCGCCTGTTTGATTTTATTGCACCGTAGATGCGGGTTTGAAACCCGCATCTACAGCCCCATATAATATAATATTTAGAATAATACACAATAATCACGAAAATTTTCGTATCTTGCGCAACTTTTCCCGCTCAGGGAAATGGAATTTTTTAGAAAATAAATAAGACGGGTAATTGGTTCATTAGATAGCTATAACACCCGTCACAAAAGACAGATGATGCAATTTAATGAAATGGGACTCGACCCCAGAATCCTAAAGGGGATTCAAGAAATGGGCTTCGAACAACCTTCGCCAATCCAGGAACAGTTTATCCCCTTATTCCTGAAAAAACCCACAGACATTGTTGGACTAGCACAGACCGGAACCGGTAAAACCGCAGCTTTTGGTCTTCCCATACTGCAGATTATCGATCCAAAAAACAGGGTTCCACAAGCTTTGATTATTAGCCCGACCCGTGAACTTTGTGTACAGATCTCCCGTGAAATTTCGGATTACGCCAAGTACCTGCCCGATATTTCGATTGTCCCTATTTATGGAGGGGCCGACATCGGTGCACAGGTTAGTGCTTTACGCAAGGGTGTGCATATTATTGCAGCCACACCGGGTCGCCTGCATGATATGATCCGTAAAAATAAGGTCGATCTTTCGCAAGTGACCATATTGGTAC
>Ga0316222_1002249_pt1 | contig 21088 bp, 34 predicted proteins | sample TBH18011metaG_FD_206008 | JGI IMG/M metagenome (GOLD analysis project Ga0316222, IMG submission 206008) | Freshwater microbial communities from Trout Bog Lake, Wisconsin, USA - TBH18011 | ecosystem: Environmental > Aquatic > Freshwater > Lake > Hypolimnion/Profundal zone | place: USA: Wisconsin...
CCACCACCGAGGCCAGCCTTTCCCGGCTCGAAACCGGCAAGCAGCAATACACCGAACGCGTGCTGCTCGCTCTGGCCGACATCTACAAATGCGAACCCCATGAACTGATCGGGCGCAACCCGCTTGTCGGTGGCGCGGTGATCGACATGGTGGCCAAGCTGGACGCCCGGCGCCAGGCACAGGTCGCCGCGTTCATCGCCGCGACCGAAGAAGCGGAAAAGGTCGAAGATCATCTCGCGGTCGCCGAACCGGCAATGTCATTTCGCGGGCAAACCGATTCGTTCACCCCGGTGCCCACCACACCGGTTCGCCGCAGAAAGCGGTAACCAAAGCCGTGACCGCAGGCAATTCGGCAAGCGATTCCATTGATACAACAACACCATCGCGCGATTATGCGCTGCGCCTGGTCGGTGAACGATATTGCCAGCCGGGCGTCATGCAGTGCCGCATCGGTGAACGGGTCGCGATTCTGCACCAGCTCGAAAATCCGGCCGACGCGCGGACATTGCTGGTCCGCAACGCAAACGGTCACAACATCGGGTTCATCGGGCGCAACAGTTGGCTGCACCGCGCGGTGATCGACGAAGGCCGGGGCGCGCGCGCCGTGATCAAGGATCTGTACACGGGTCAGGCTGGGTATCGGCGCGTCGTCATTGCGGTCGAGTTGGTGCCAGGCCCGATCGAGACATGCACCTACATTCGGCCCTTGATTGGACTGCCGGACAAAAAGCCGGTGACCGTGATCGCCACCCGCAATCGGCGCCGCCAGCCGCCGGTCGAACTTGGCAAAACCGCCCAGGTCTTGTGGAGTATTGCGCTGGGTGTCGTGTTTGTCGTCGCGGCGGTTTTGGCCATCCTCAAATAGACTTACACCGGGTGCAAGTTTTCGCTTGACCTGATGTTACGTGGTGCGTAAGTTTTGGCCCATACCCGGACCCCGGGCATGGAGCCAGCCAATGCAATTCGCTTCACCAACCATCCGCGACCTGACCGATCGCTACGACGATCAGGACGAACCCGAAGAAGAAACCTGCGCGCATCGGCGCCAGCCGGTCGGCCGTTGCCCGGCCGGGTGCGATCATGGCTTTGCCCCCGCGCGGCCGCTGCGCACGCTTCACCCGTTGGCCGAGGCGATCATCGCCGCCGGCGCCGCGTCGCTGCGCGCCGGTCACCCGGCCGTCGCTGGCGAGTTTGCCGAGGCCAAGCGCCGCATGCTGCACGAATTCGCCCAGATCGGCGTCTCTCCCGAATGGCTGATGCTGCTGCGGCGGGTGCTGTGATCAACGCGCCGGACCTCGATCACAACGGCCTCGATCTCGGGCCCGTGCGCGCGCTGTTCACCGATGAAGAGCGCGCCGCGGCCAAGCGCTTGGCCCGCGCCCACCGCAATCTGCCCGGAACGATCGATCGCGATCCGGCCGGCCAGGGCTGGCGCTGGCTGCGCGATGCCAAGATCGCGCTGCGCGGCATCGATCCGGGCCCGGCCTACCGCGAAACCCCATCACGCCCGGCGCCCAACCGCCGTGTCTACGCAAAGGGATCACCCCGATGACCCGTTCCCCCGGCTTGCGCGCCAGGATTCGCGCGCTCAACGATCAGGCCCTGGCACTCGGCCATCCGCCCGTCACGCCCATGCGCACCATCACCGCAGGTTTCTGCCTCTACCTGGTCCTGCTGTCGATCTGGTGGTGGGCATGACCGCGCCTCGCACCCTTCGCACCAGCAGCGATGCCTGCTGGCCGCTGCGCTGCCCCGATGGCCGCACTTTCGCCCAGCGCGCCGCCGATCGCGCCGCCGGCATCCCCGATCCTGAACCCGCCACCAAGCGCCGCCGCCAGCCGGCCGCCGGTGTCGAACGCATGCGCGTGGTGAAGGACATCGAAGCGCGCGTGGTGGCGTTTCGCCTGCGTAATGGAAAGGACTGAACCTATGGAGCAGCTGCTCTATTCGATCGAAGACACCTGTCGCCTGCTCAGCCTGGGCCAGACCAAGGTTTTCGAACTGCTGTCCACGGGCCAGCTCAAAAGCGTGAAAATCGGCCGCAAACGCCTGATCCAGGCCGCATCGATCCGCGAGATCGCCGAGCACGGCCTGCCGCCCAAACCGAAGAAGGATTGAGCCGATGGCAACTGCGCCCCTTGACGACGAATTTACGCCGACCGCGCTCGGACATCTGGCCGTCTCGCATTCCGAAGATGTTGCCGCCGGCATCGATTTTGTGATGGCTTGGCTCAACGATCACCCCGATTGCCGCGATGCCTGGCGCGAACAGATCGAGCGCGCCTTTGCCCGCGACATCGTGTCCGCCGCCATGACCAGCAAGCGCGGGCGCATTGACCGGCAAGAGGCGAAGGCCGGCGCGGTTATCGGAACGATTGAACCCAAGGCGACCAAGCGCGCGGCGCCGGCGCCCGTGGTCAGCATGGGCGATGTCATTCGCCTCAATAGCGAGCGTTATCTCGATACGCCGATCTGGGGCGGCAAGCGGTTGCGCGATGCGACCATCGCCGAGGTGCGCGATTGCGCCCGAAACTACCACATCACCGGCACCACCATGATCACCAACAGCCGCCGTTATGCCGCGATCGCTGCCGCTGCCGCGCGCACCGGCGCGGACGACACTGCAACGATCGGCAGCACGCTGGACGAACAGACCGTTCGCCACATCTGGGAGAAGACCGATGGACAGTAATTTTGAAATTGGGGCGGCTTGTGAGGCATTGACACCCATTGCCTGGGTGCTGCCCCAAACCGACTTTGAGCGGGCCCTGAATGTGATGACATCCTTCGAACTCGTGCCCGCTCAAATTCCTTTGGCTGACCAGAAGTCCTGTGACATCCCTCTGCGCGTTGTCAGCCAAAACCCTTTCGGCAGCGATGCCGACGCGCGCGGCCTGGAGTTGCTTGTTACCCGGGTTTCTGATGCCGCGCGCGACAATTTGGGAGGCCAGCCGTCATGTGTTGCCCATATTCCGACTGCCTCCCAATTCGATTTCGGTGGCCTAGCAACCGATGATACCCTTGCGGGTTCTGCCACCGAACCCCATTGCGACGCGCCCGAAATGTCGTGTTTACCTTTTGTCAGGTGCGCGTCGCAAACCCCTTCCACCGCGCCTTTGTACTTGAGTGACCCAATCAATCAGTGTGCGGACGGAAGCACCCCGACTGGCCTGCCCCGTGCTGAAATCCATGATGGAAGTGCTAATCGGCGCGGCGGCCGGCGCAAGGTGGCGGCGCGTCCGCCAGCCGAGCCGGCCGCCGTCGTGGCCGAGATCGTCATGCATTACCGCCGCTATGAAGACTTGCGGCGCGCCTATCAGCGGATCGAACTGCAAGCCATCGCCACGTGCCGGGCGATCTGTGGGGGAGACAAGACCGCCGGGATGAAGCTCTACAAGGCGGCGGACAACGCCGACGCAGAGCTGTGGCTTACGCCCTATCGCATGGCCATGGCGCCGTTGACCGACGCGATCAAGGCGCAGGAAAAGATGCTGGCCGCGCTGGCCCGCGAATTGCCCGTGTACGAATGGGCCCAGGCTGTGGCCGGCCTTTCTGATCGGTTTCTTGCCATGATCGTCGGGGCCGCCGGGCGGCCGATCACGGATTATCGCAACCCGTCATGCTTGTGGAAACGCATGGGCATGGCCGTGATCGACGGCGAGCGCCAGCGGCGCGTGACCGGCGATGCCGCGCTCGTCCACGGTTACAATGCCGGGCGCCGGGCGCTGATGTGGAACATCGAGGAATCGATCCTGAAACAACAGTTGCGCAAGGACGAAGAGGCCACGCGCATCGCCAACGGTTATTACGGCCAGGTCTACATCGACCGCCGCGCGCACGAGGTTGCGAACAAGGGCGAAAAGTACAGCCACCACCGGGCCAAACGCTACGTTGGCAAACGCCTGCTGCGCGAACTCTGGCGCGCATGGCGCGATGGGAAGGGCGGTGCGGCATGACCTCGCGCAGCACCAGCACGCTCGGCCAGCCGCTCGCGGTCGATCCCGCCGATCCACATCTGCCAGAGGCGCGCGTCAACTGCGCCGCCAACTTGCGCAACCGCGGTTATTACGAAGAGGCGGCGATGTTCGAATGCGGCGCGCGCGATCAGACCTGGCAGATGAAGCACGAGCTGGCGCGCCTGCGCACCCAGGCCGCGCTGGCCACACCGGCGGCGCCGGGCGCGCGCATCGTGCCGCTGCGCGGCAGGGCAGCCGATGGCCAGCCGTCATGAACCCGATCGGGTTTACCAGGCCCCGCCCGGTATCGCGCGCGGCGAAGTCCTGCCGCCATGGCCGGGCCCGGATTGGCACCCCAATCTCGGCGATCTGCCCGCCGCCTGCCAGATCATCCATCCCGAGCTGGGCCATGTCACCGGCTATCGCGCTGTTGATGTGGTGCTGCGCAACGGGTCGGACAGCCGGCACCAAGGCATGCCCTGGCCCGCGGCCGGGCGCTTTCCGCCCACGCGTTGGTCCCTTCTGGGCCACGCGTTCGACATCATCTGGTGGCGCCTTTCCGAATGATTTCGCGCTGAACCACGCCGCGTCGCCCGCCATCGACCGCAAACGGAGGCACTGATGCCCGAAACGCTGACCCCCGAACCTTTGGTCCAGCCGACCATCACCGGCCCCCGTGGCCGCGCTTGGCGCTGCGATCGCGTCGCCGCGCGCCGCGCTCACCGGCTCGATCGCGATCCCGTGGTGGCCGACTGGATTGTCGAGCTGCCCGGCCTGCACCAGGCGTTTAGCGCCATCCACATTGCGCTGCAGCACTTGCGCCCGCTCCACTGGCTCGATCGCATCGAGCGCGCGGTGCCCGATGCCAGCCACGAACTGTGGATCATGGGCCTCGATCCGCAACACCGCCTGGGCGAAACCGTCCGCGGCACCGGCGATCCACGCCGCGTCGACTACTGCGCGCAGATCTTCGCCGCCCAACTGCCCGCCCACACCGATGCTGATGCCATCACCCGCATCACCGCCACGATCACCCTGATCTGCAACGGCGAGCTGAACCCGATCGACCAGGCCCAATGGATCAGCCTCTTCGGCGACGCCATGCTGAAGGGGGCAGCGTGATGGCTGGCCACCAGACACACCTGAATCGTGTGGCGATGAGGATGTTTGACCTTGTCGCGCAAGTCATCGCTGCCGAGAACCGCACCGGCCCCGGCCAGCGCACCTACGCCCGAAGCCGCGACCAGTTCACCCCCGCCAACATCAACCGCAACACCGGTAAGCCGCACGAACACAAACGCGAGATCGCGCGCCGGCTGCGCCAATCGGAGGGCAAGTGATGGACATTACCTTACACTGGCACTGGCCGCAATGGACCTACCTGACCCTGATTCTGCTGAGCTTGGCCAGCCATTGCAGAAAGCACGGCCAGCCGCGCGATCCCTACAACGCCTTCGACGCGTTGATCGCATTCATGATCACGATCTTCATCCTCACCTGCGGAGGCTTTTTCGCATGATCAACAGCGACCGCCCCGGCCACATCGACCAGGACACCGACCCGGCCCCGATCGCCGCGGGCGGCGTGGAGGTGATGTTCAAGGTGAAGCCATGCAAAAATGGCCATCTGCCTGGTCTTCGTGTCGGGCTGTCCGGTGGACACTATGCTTTTGTCTGTTCTTGCGATCAGGACACGCCGCGGTCCGCAACCATTGGTGACGCGGTGAAGGCATGGAACACCCGCGTCGCTGAGCAGGGCGCCTCGCCGAATGACAGGTACGTGATCACGAAGGGTGGCTACTATTACCGCCCAAACGCTCAAGGCTACACGACCGATGTCGAGCAGGCCGGTCGCTTTACGCTGCACGAGGCGATCCAATATTCGCATCCGAACGGACCCGATGGGCCGCGCGACGGGATTGATTACACGCCCGCGCCGCCCGCCACTTTTGATGTGGCCCGCGAAAATGCGCGGTTGCGCGTAGAGGTTGAAGCCAAAAGTCAATGGATCGAACGCCTTGACCGCGAGGTAGCTGCCAAAGACGCCGAACTCGCCACGCTGCGGGTCGCATTGATCGCGGCAAAAACGTGGCATGAAGACGAACTCAAAGCGATTTCAAAGGGGCACGATTACGGATGGGCCAGGCACAAGCACCTGGAGCAGATTGAGACGATCGACGCCGCCTTGGGTGCGGGAGATGGCGCATGAGCCGCATTTTGATCGCCTGCGAATTCAGCGGCACCGTGCGCCGCGCCTTCACCGACCGGGGCTATGATGCATGGTCATGCGACCTGTTGCCCGCCGAGGACCGCAGCAACCGGCATATTACCGGCGACGTGCGCGACATCCTGGCCGATGGCTGGGACCTGCTGATCGTTGCCCACCCGCCATGCTTTGCCGGCGACACGCTGGTGCTTTGCGAAACCGGCTACAAACCGATCGCAGAGGTTCAGCCTGGCGAAAAGGTGCTGACCCATCTTGGCCGTTGGCGCAGGGTGACCGAGGTCATGAAGCGGGTGGCGCAAAATGTCGTGGTCGTGAAATCGACCAACAGCTTGCGCACCGTGACCACGCCGGAGCATCCCTATTATGCCCGGTACCGCGAGCCCTATCGCAACAAATTCCGCACCAAAGGAGAACGCGACGGCGCGCCGGAATGGGTGCCCGCAAGCCAACTGACCACGCGGCATTTCACCGCATCGGTGCTTTGCCCCGAGCGGCGCGCCGACGTGTCCGACGACGATCTGTGGCTGATGGGTCGCTATGTCGCTGATGGCCACATGCGAGATAGCCGGTGGACCCCGGGCAAGTATGAGGAAATGCTGATCGCGGTCGGCAAGCACGAGACCGAATCGTTCCTTGCCCGCGTGACCCGCAAGGTGGCGATGCATTGGAACGGCACGGCCTACAAGGCGACGTTCTATGGCCACGATGCCATCGCGCCTTTTGCCCAATTCGGTCGCAGCTGTGAGACCAAGCATTTGCCCGAATGGGTGCTGGCGCTGCCGGTCGAACAAGCGAGGCATTTTCTCGACGGCTACATCAGCGGCGATGGCCATATCCATCAGAAGCGCATCGAGGCAAGCACCGTCTCTCCGATGCTTGCGCTTGGCGTTGCCCACCTGATGCAACGCGTGCACGGCAAATGCCCGGCATTGCAAAACCTCAAGGCCCGGAAAAATCACTTCATCCAAGGGCGCGAGGTGACGAATGCCGAGCAGTTCAAGGCATCAGTGCCTCAATCGAACGAGCGTCTGCGCAACTATGTCGCAGGCATCTATGCTTGGGGCCATGTGCGCGAAATCGCCCACGCCAGCGAGCCGACTGTGGTTTTCAATCTGGCGGTCGAGGAAGACGAGACCTACACCGCAAACGGCGTGGTCGTTCACAATTGCACGCGCCTGTGCAACAGCGGCGTGCGCTGGCTGACAGAACCGCCAGCCGGCCGCAGCCGCGCCGACATGTGGGCCGAACTGGATCAGGGCGCCGCGCTGTTCTCGACGCTGTGGAATGCCCCTGTGTCGCGCGTGGCGGTCGAGAACCCGGTCATGCACAGGCACGCCAAGGAACGCATCATCGGTTACCAGCCGGCCACACAGAGCGTCCAGCCGTGGGAATACGGCGACTGGGAGACAAAGCGCACGTGCCTGTGGCTGCGCGGCCTGCCGCCGCTGGTGCCGACTTGGCGCACGCTTCATGAAGCGCGCACCGCGCTGGGCCACACCCGCGATCCCGTCGCTCGCGTCCACCGCATGGCGCCCGGCCAGGATCGCGCGAAAGAGCGCAGCCGGTTTTTCCCGGGCATCGCTCGCGCCATGGCAACCCAGTGGGGTCCGGTGGTCGATCGCGAGGAGGCGAGCGCGGCATGACACACCCCATCCTCTTCGGGCGCAGGTAAGGACCATTGACCTCGACGTGCGCCTCTGCGTGCCGACCTGGGTGCTGCTGGCCAGCGTCGGCGCGGTCGTGGGGGCGGTGATTTGACAGCGCACCGGGTCATCCACGGCGATTGCACCACGGTCCTGCGCGATCTCGCGCGCGAGGGCGTGCTGGTCGACGCGGTGGTGACCGATCCGCCTTACCACCTTGCCAGCATCGTTGCGCGCCTCGGCCAGCCGGACAGCGCGCCAATCCAGATCGGCGTGACCGGCGCCTATGCCCGCGCCAGTCAGGGTTTCATGGGCCAGCAGTGGGATGGCGGTGATGTCGCGTTTCGGCCCGATACTTGGCGCCGCGTGTTCGATGTCATGAAGCCAGGTGCGCACTTGGTCGCTTTCGCCGCGACCAAGGGGTATCACCGCATGGCCTGCGCGATCGAGGATGCCGGTTTCGAGATCCGCGACATGATCGCATGGCTCTACGGCACAGGCTTTCCCAAATCGCATAACCTGACCGAGGATCGGGACGGGTGGGGCAGCGCGCTCAAACCCGCGATCGAACCGATCGTCTTTGCCCAGCGCCCCTGCAGCGAGGACAGCATCGCGGCCAATGTCGCGCGGTGGGGCGTGGGCGCGATAAACATCGACGCCAGCCGGGTCCACGGCGACGACATACCCGCCGCACGCGAAGGCGAAGCGACTCAAGATCAGCTCTACACCGATGCCGGGGCGGTGACCTTGGCTGCGAAGCCAGGGCGCCGGTACAAGGTCAAACGCTTTGCCCCCTGCGCCGATGTCAACAAGATCGGCGCATGGAAACAAGACGAGGTCTATGAGGGCGAATTGAAGCCCGGCCGCTGGCCGGCGAACGTCTGCCACGACGGCAGCGAACAGGTGCTGGACGCTTTTGCCGCCTATGGCGATCGCGGCGCGCTCGCGCCGGTTCACACGCGCGGCGCCGACAAGTTCCGCAACACCTATGGCGCGTTCGGCGGCAACATCGATGAAGCCGCGTCTACCTTTCGCGGCGATAGCGGCACCGCAGCGCGGTTTTTCTACAGCGCCAAGGCCACTCAGGGCGAGCGGATCTTCGAATGCCGCCAGTGCGGCGCGCACACGCTCGGCAAGCCACGCTGCGGCCATGCAGACATGCGCACGCATCCCACGGTGAAGCCAGCCGGCCTGATGGAATGGCTGACCCGCATGATTACGCCGCCGGCCGGTCTGGTGCTCGATCCGTTTGCCGGCACCGGCACCACCGCCGCGGCCGCGCGCGCGATCGGTGCCCAGTCGCTGTCGATCGAGGCCGACGAGAACCACGTGCGCGACATCGGGGTGCGCCTGGCGATCGACGTGGCCGAGCTGCTGGCCGCCAAGGTTCAGGCGCGGCGCCCGGAAAACGACGATCAGCTCGATATGTTCGGAGGCGCAATATGAGCCGGTGTTTCCACCCGAGCTACACCCGGCGCCATGTGCTGCCGATCAAGGATCGCATTCAGGCCGCGTTGGTCGCTGCTGGCGGCAGCATGCCTTTCTACAAGCTGGCCGAAGTGATCTACCCGAACCCCGACAGCCACAACGCGCCCAACCGAGGCGGCCCACCAGGCTGCTATTTCGCCCTCGTTGCCGCGCTGAACCGCCACAAGTTCCCGCAACACCTGCGCGGCGGCACCGCTTGGTCGTCGCGCATTGTCTATGCCCTTGGAAAGGGACCAGCCGCATGATCACGAAGGAAACCGCCGCTGATATCGCAGCGCTGCATGACGATGCAGCGTTTGCTCATATGCTGCTGCAACGAGCGAAGGAAATCGCCCAGCGAGACAGGGATTCCGGCGCGCGTGATAAGTTGGGCCGGATACCCCGTTGCCTGTGGAGCAAGCCATGACCCCCGAGACCGCAGCCGGTGCAATCGGCCAACTGCTATGCGTTCGTTGCGAGCATGACCATATCGAGCAAATCCTCGAATTGGTCCGCCAAATCCGCGCAGCCGGGTACGAAGCTGGTCAAGTGCAGATGCGGGAGCGGTGTGTGGCCGAAGTGCGGTCACGTTCAGATAGGGCGCCAGAAGGCATAGAAAGCCCTGGGCAATGGCAACAGTCGCAAATACGCGCCGCCATCCGCAACCTCACACCGGAGCCGAGCGAGGACATCATGACGATTGAGGATTGTGACCGCGAGGCTGCGAAGGCAGCGTATCGCGAATGGCTGAAGGGCCCAATGGATGGCACCGACTATTGCGAAATTGCTGATATCGCCGCAAGGATCAGTCGCAAAGCCACGATCGCTGGCGTGGTCGCATATTTGCGCACGATACCACTTGATCAAATGGACGGGGCAATGATCGACGCCATCGAATGCGGCGAGGCCTTTGGCGAGCTGAAGCCATGACCGACCACACCGATTCCCTGGTCAGGCTTGACCGCAAGGTGTCTCGCGCGCTGGCGATCGGCAAAGGCGTGCGGCTGACGGGTGACGAGCTGGAATTGCTTGCCAGCATCGGCATGATCGAACAGCTATCCGATTCGAAGGCTGTGGCATTGAGGGAGCAGGCGCGGTGTCGGCAATCAAGGGTGGCGTCTATCAGCGCGGGCCGTTCTGGCTCGACCTTGTCCGCGGCGCCGATGGACGGCCCGCCAGCGATCGGTGGTATATCTGGTGGTACGACACTGCCGCCGGCCGCCAACAGCGCAAAAGCACGCGCACGTCAGACGTTCGCATAGCCTGCGACGCGCTCGATCAGCATTACCTGGCTACCCACCGCGCGACGCCAGCCGAACAGGACGTCTACACCGTCCACGAGGCGCTGAACGACTACTGGCAAGAGCATGGGCGCCATCTGCCCAGCGCCGACCCGATCCGCGCCCGGATCAAGCTGTTGGTGCGGTTTTTGGACCATGAGGAAGCCGCCGGCCGTCTGCCAACCGTGCTGACGCCCGACGCGCTGGACGATCGCCTGCTCGATCGGTTTCGCGCGTGGGGCCTTGCCGATCCGATCGTCGCGCGCCGCAAGGATCAGGCGGGCGCATGGGCGCCCGGCCAGTCGCGCCAGCGCGCGGCCTCCACGGTTGAGGAAAGCGTGATCCAGCTGAAGGCGGCGCTCAATCACGCGTGGCGCGCGCGGCGCGTGCGCTATGTGCCGCCGCTGGCCCACAAGACCCGCGATCAGGTCACGGCCATCCGCACCTACCGCTTGTCGATCGACGCGCTGGGCGAGCTGCTGGACTACAGCCTGCGCGGCGCCGGCAACTATGCCGGCCATGGCGCGCGCCTGCTGCCGCTGCGCCGGTATCTGATCGCCGCGATCTGCACGCTTGCGCGCCCGGATGCGATCTTGGACATGAGCGTCAACCCGGCGCGCGAACAATGGCTGAAAGAGCACGGCCTGTTCGCGCTCAACCCCGCCGGCCGGATCCAGACGAAGAAGGTGCGCCCGATCGTGCCCGTGGTGCCGCTGCTGAATACTTGGCTCGACACCACGCAGGAATGGTTCGTTTGCATCGAATCGACGCGCATCGATCCGAAAACCCGCGCGGAAATCACCGTGCAGGCCCCGGTCGACGGCATCCGGTCAGGATGGAACAGCGCGCGCGGCCAGCTTGGCATACCAGCCGGGTGGGGCCCGAAACTGGTGCGCCACAGCATGGCCACGATTTTGGCCAACCGCGGGGTTGATCTGGTGCAGCTCGAAATGGCGCTCGGCCACCGCGTGCTGAGCAAGACAACGGGCCGATACGCGATCTTCGATCCCAACTATCTGGCCACCGTCCGGCAAGGCATCGAGGACGTGATCGCGGACCTGACCAAAGCAGCCGGCCCGGCACTTCACGCAAAGCTCACGCAAAAAGACGAGAATGTCCGCGTCCTGCGCGCCTAAAGAAAAAGCCGCCAACCCCATGGGCAAGCGGCCTTTTTTCGATGGTGGGCGTAGCAAGGATTGAACTTGCGACCCCTACGATGTCAACGCAAGGATTTGCGCATTTTGTGGCGGATTTCTGCGGTTTTTTCGTTCATCCTCTTTGGAACAAACCATAAACAAACACCGATTTTGGGTGAGTTTCACGCAAAAGTCACGCAAAGGAATCGAGCCGAAAAACGGTGCGGCGCGGCAATCAATGTATGGTGACGGCATACTTTTTTGTTGACGGGTTTGCCTTTGATGTGTATTGTGATGGCATACAACACGAAGGAGGCAAATATGGAAATCGTTTCTGTTCTCGACCGTCGCATCAAGCAGCTGGTCGAAAACCCGAATGTTACCAAGGTGAAGGGGCTTTCGCCCGCGGATGCCCGCAAGATCATCGAAATGATCGCGGTGATCCGGGTCATGACCCACCCGCTTCAGCTTCGCGCCATCCCTTCGTGGCGGGCGCATGAACTGTCGCCGGGGCGCCCGACGTTCTGGAGCCTGCGCGTCAATCCGAATTTCCGCTTGGTGTTCAAGGTCGATATCGAGGAACAGGAAGTCCATTTCCTGAATTACGAAGACTACCACTGATCGGGGCGGGCGGGGAAACCCGCCCAAACCGCCGCCGCTTGGCGACGTTTATTTGTATGGTTGCGGCATACTTTTTTCTTGTTTTTGTATGGGGACGTGATACACCTGCTAGGGTAAAGGAGTGTCCCGATGTCAGAAAACCCCCATGCCGAACACAAGATCGTGGATGCGTACGAAATGCTTGTTGGCCCCATGCCTCCGGTCACCAAGCACCCCGGCGAATTCATCCGCGATGTGCTGCTGCCCGAATACGGGTTGAACGTCGCCAAGCTGGCGCGCTTGATCGGCGTGAATCGGCCGAACCTGCACAATGTGCTGAGCGGGCGGGTCGATGTCAGCCGCGACCTGGCCTATCGCCTGGGCGCGCTGATGAACGACCATGTGGCCGATTTCCTGATCTCGTACCAGATCGCCTGGGACAAGACGCAGGACGCCGAGCGCCGGCAGGCGTACAAGGGCACGATCGAGCGGATTACGCCGATCGATCCCGACGCGCGGAAAGCCCGGGCGCCGCGATCGGCGCCGGCCGGTGCGGTGGAAAGCGCAGAGGCATGATTGACGTGCAAGACATCCTGCGACAAGGCGCCACAGCGCGCGCTGTGGGTCGCACCGAAATCGAAAACCCGTTTTACCAGCCGGAAAAGATGCCATCGACGACCGGTGAGCCGGTCGATGCTTGGGCGAGCAAAGCCGAGGCCTGGAACACTGGGTGGCGCATCGAAGATGCCATGAAAGGCAACGCATGATTGATCCATCTGATCTGCACGCGCGGCTTGAGGCGCTGTATCACCGCCTGCGCGACTTTCCCGAGGGTGCCCGATGCGAGCATGGCGTGCACCTGAAGCGCGACGCCTATGTGGCGTTTCTGGATCTGCGAAAGCTGATCGAGACCGAGGTGCTGCCGTACTTGGGGCAGGCCTCTACCGCGCCCGCGCGACCAGCCGGCGATGCAGGGCCATCGCCGCGGTGATGCCGAACGCTCCGGACAGGCCGTAGGTAAGCGCGTCGGCCGTGGTGGCGTCCGGGGCGGCGATTCGATGCCACAGGGTGGATTGGGCGATGCAGACGAGGAAGCTCGTGGCCGCGGCCCAGCCGTAGTTGCCGTTGTTGACGTTGCGGCTTTGGAACCCGAGCAGGAACACCGAGGCGAAGCCGGCGGCGAAAATCTGGATGAAATGCATCGGCTATCCCCGCAACATGTAAGCAAGCCTTACAAGTTCGTCGGCCGCATCGGGCGCGCCGCGCTCGGCCATCTGGATGATCAGCAGCGCGAGTGTGCCGGCGGCATAATCGACCTTGGGCGAAGGCTGACGATCGCGCAGGACCTGGGCGGCACGTTCCAGCAGCTCGGGCGCTGTGTTCACGCCACTTTGCGCCGTTTCCACGCGAGAAATTCGACGCCTTCAAAGGGATCGGCGAAACAGGTCAGGGCGTTGAGCTTTTCGGCCGCGGGGTCGACCACGGCGAGCACCGAGGCGGCATATTGCTGGCAACCGAAGCCGAGGTGGTCGGCGTAGCTGTCGATGAACTTGTAGCCGCGCAGACGAGCCAACCAATAGACGAAGTTGCGGTCTTCGTTCTCTTCGTGGTGAAGTGCCCAGTTGTGGTGGTGGCCGGCGACGTAGAGGTGCGCCCAGTCGCTCATGCGAGCGGCGCGCTGCGCGCCGTGCAGCTTGTTCCACATGCTGTGGCCAGGGAAGTTGTGCGTGGCCCACAGGCGCAGCTTGTGGCCGTTGGGTGAGGCGAGCGTGACCTTGGCCTGCCAGTCTTCCATGACGATCTGGTTGACGTTCATGCCCTCAATGATCGGGATACCATCGGACCATGCATCATGGTTACCGTGGATCCACAGCCACCAGGGCACGCCGCTTTCGGTCATGAACCACTTGATCAGGCGGCGCGCGGTCGAAACGCTGGTTTCCTGTTCGGCATAGAGCTTTGCCAGACGGCCGGTCCAGTTGTTGGTGACATCGCCGATCGACACGGCATAAAGGTGCCTGGTGTTGCGGGCCAGCTCGCAATGGCTGTGCAACAAATCCCAGTTGCATCCGTCATCATCAATATGCGGATCGCCGAACAGCATCAACGCATAGGGCCCGCTGGTCGGCACTTGAAATTCGCGCCAGCGCTTGGCCTTCTGATGTTCCCACCGCTTGGCGAAGCGGCGGCGCATCATGCCGATGACATCCTCGATCTCGACATCGGATTCGGGCAACGGCGCTGCCGTCGGCACGATCGCCACTTTGCTTTTCAGGCGATTGCGCGCGCGGGTGAGCGCGGCGGTCGCGGCCTTAGGATTCATGCCAAGCGCTGCGCTGGCGGCGCGGGCCGAGCCGTGTTGTTTGATGGCTTCGATCAGTTCCTTTTCCCGAGGCGTGGCGATTTCGAACAAGCGCGCGTCGATATCCATGATCAGCCCTTGCGGTTGTGAACGATTCAGTGCGTCGGCGTCACCGTGCACGGGCCGACCAGCGCCATCAGCTGATCGACCGCGGATCGCAGCGCCAAGTCGGTGCGGGCCAGCGTGCCGACATCGCGGACGGCATCGCCGGACAGATCGGCGCGCGGCACGGGGCCGGGCACTTTGGCCGGATCGATGCAACGAACCGCGACCGGCACGTCGACCTCGACGGTTTTGGCCTGGATCACCGGCGGCGGGGTTTGCGCGCACGCGGCCAGCGCGAGGCAGGCCGCAACGGTCAAGGATTGCTTGACGGTTCGCATCACAATTCCCCCTTGGCTGCCATCACCGCGTCGGGCGTGCGGCAGGTGTTGCCGGTCGGCGCCGGCGCGATGGCGATGGCTTGGGACAGGTCGGCGCGGTGTTTCGATCGATCGAGCGCGGCCTGGTCATCCTTGGCGCCTTGTGCCTGGGCGGTGGAGCTGGCTTTGCCGACGGCCATTGTTGCGAGGTTCTGGCGCGCGATCGCGGCCTGAAGGTCTTTGATCGACGCCGCTTCGATGTCGAGATCGTGGCGCAGCGTGGCGTTGGTGGCGGTCAGGGTGGCGACGGCGCGATCCTTTACCGCCCATTCGTGCCAGCAGAGCGCGCACAGCACCGCCAGCGCGGCGCACAGGGCCCACGCGGGGTTGCGGGTGGCCCAGCCGGCAGCGGCGGCCAGAAACGCGCGCAGGCGCCCCAGCCAGCCGCCCAGCAGCAGCTTTATCGCCAGCCAAGTCACCGGAGGCGGCCCAGAATAAAGCCGGCCACAAACGCGAGCGCCGTGAACAGCATCAGGTGTTCCGGGGTCAGCGCCTTGGCGGCCAGATCGTCGATCCGGGCGTGGATGTTCGACAGCGCGCGGCCGATTCCGGCTTCGGCTTCCTGTTCGACCTTCTTGGCGTCATCGACGGCGGTTTTGATCTTGGCGCCGGCGGTTTTCACGGGATTTCGCATGGTCGGTCCTTTCGGATGGTTTTGCTTTGTGAAATGGGCGTAATTGGTTCATGATGAACCCATGGCCAGACCCTATGCAGTTCCTCTCGAAATCGGCGCAAAATACGGAAAATGGACCGTTTTGCGCGAACTCCCGTCGAAGCCGCGGAAGCCAAAGGGCAATATCAGGTTTGCCGAATGCCAATGTGAATGTGGCGGCGTGGCGTCCGTTCAGGTGCCCCATCTGCGCAGCGGCGCTTCATCGGGGTGTTCGAATTGCGCGGGCCGCAAAGAGCATCCGCGAAATGGTGATCGCAATCGAACCTATCGAATTTGGGTCGCGATGCGGAACCGGTGCAAATACCCCAGCACCTACGCGTGGAAATGGTACGGCGCGAAGGGTATCCGCGTGTGCGAGCGCTGGGACTCTGACTACGGCAACTTCTTGGCAGACATGGGCGAAGCGCCCGAGGGTATGTCGATCGACCGGATCGACCGGCACGGTCATTACGAGCCCGGCAATTGCAAATGGTCTGATCAAAAGACCCAGATGAACAACACCGCTCGAAATATCATCGTTGAGTATGACGGCCAGAAGATGTCAGTCACTCAGCTTTGCGACCTGACCGAATTGCCTTATCGGCCGGTGCACTGGTTGATAAAACGTCGCGGCATGAGCGCGGCCGAAGCTGTCGAAACCATCCGCGCTCGCCAGCCGCAAAACCTCACCGGGCTGCAGCGCCGCCAGTCGGTTTAAGCACGATCACGCCATCGCGCGCGACGACCTGAGAAATCCAGTTCGGGAACGGCACCAAATGGATGCCGGTGCCAGCGCCGCGGTGACATTTCGCGCAGATGACCACCAGGTTGCGGATATCATCCGGTGACGCGATCGGTTTGTCGCCCAGCTGGGCCGCATAGCCATAGACATCGAGCCGGTGACACCATTGCAGCACCTTGGCGGGATCCGCGTTTTCCCATTCGGCCCATTCGATCACGAAATGGTGCACCTCGCGATGTTCCCGACCGCCGCAGCAAGCGCACGGCGTGTCGAGCTTCTGAACCAGCGTGCGCTTGTTGGCAGCGAATTCCGGGCTTTCGGTGCGCGCGGCATGATCCGGGTATTCAACATCGATGGTGATCGTCTCGCGCTGTTCGTGCGCGGCTACTTTCGGGTCAGCCATTGTCGGAATCCTTGGGCTTGGGTTCGGTGTGGTTGGTGCCCCAGATCAGGGTGGTGATGCCGCCGACGATCAGGGGGACGTAGAATTGCAGCGCGGTCAGCAGCGCGGCCCAGCGCTCGACCGGAACGCAGTTGAACACCGTGGTGGTGGCGGCCACCAACGGCAGCACGATCAGCAGCACGAAGCCGACGGCGAAGCCGATCAGGCGTCCGATCGCGACGGTTTGGTTGTCGGGCCCGGTGAGGGCCTGTTTCAGCCAGATCATGTCAGGCGCCCCCCAGGATCGATTGGACGATTGGCGTGATGTCGGTGTCGGTGGGCTTGATCGGGTGGTATCCGGGCTTGCTGACCTTCCACACGGGGCAGCGCAGATCGGCGGGCCATTGGCCGTCGAAGAACAGCGCCGCTTCCCGGTTGCGGCGTTCCTGGAGCTGGCCGCCGCCGAGGTAATTGGTGGTCAGTTCGTGCCGGGCCTGCGCCGCGTTGCCCGCCAGCCAGTCCTGAACCCAATGCGCGCGGCCAATCGCATCGGTGTTCCAATGGAAACTGAGCGCGGCGGCGAGCTGCGCCTCATTGAGCGCGTGGCCGGCAAAGACCTTGTTGATTTCGGGCAGATAGGCCGCGTTGACCCGGTCGATGCTGGCGTGGATGCAGGCCTCGATAGGGGCGGGGCGGTTGATGTAGGCCCGGGTCTTGATGCCGGCGGCATCGGTCAGGCCGATCGCCCAGGTCCAGGTCGGCGGATTGCCGCTGTCAAGGTAGGACTCGAGCGCCAGGCCTTCCTCGTGCGCGAGGTTGACGAAGGCGCGGACGGTGAGCCGCATGGATCAGTGCCCGGCCGTGTGCGAGGGCGTGGTGGGGCTGACGTGCGCCATATATGCCCAGCCCCACAGCGCGATCGCCACCAGGATCAGCACCATCGCCTTGCCGAACATCGCCAGCACGCCGCGCCCGACGTATTTGCTGATGTTGCTGCTGACCTCCGCCAAGACCTCCTTTGCGATCAGCTGGGCATCCTCCTTCGTGATCGGCGGACGCGGCGGCGGGCAATCGTCGGACATGGCATTCTCCTGGCGGTGGGGATCAGGCGGGCATCAGGTCAGGGTGCGCGGGCGCGGTCGACGCGTCAGACCAGCCGGGTCGTGGAGATCAATCCGGCGGTCTGGAATGCCGTCAGCTCGTATTTTGCGGCCAGCGGCAGAGTCGGGTTGTTCATGTGCAGCTGATCGCTTTGAAGCCCCGGCACCGCGGTGGCATCGCCAACCGAAGAAATCACGCCGAGCGCGGCGCGCAGGTTGGCGCCGGCGAAGACGTTGGGATTGCCGGCAAACGCGGCGAGCGCGGCGGCATAGCCGGGCAAAAGCTGCGCCGAATACCACGCGTCGAGGCCGGTCGAGGCGCCGTAGCATGTGAACCCGAGCGCGACCTGCACGTTGTTGGCCAGGAAGTAGTTGGCCGCGTTCTGGTACCCGGTGGAAAATTCGGCCGACAGCGTGCCCATCGTCTTGTCTGTCTGGCCGAGCGAGATCAGCACCACCTTGTTGGTGTAGCCGCCGCGATTCTGGTGCGGCCACAGGGCGCCCGCGCAGAACCCGTTCGGATCGAAATAGGCATCGGTGTACGGGTAGATATACCCGGCCACGTCCTGCGACCGCGCCGCCGCCATGAACGTCCAGGCGATGCCGTCGCCGCCGGTGACCGTGCCGCTGGTGTGCGTCGGCTGCACGGTCGAGGTGACCGGCGCGGTGTTCGAATAGATCCCGGTCGTGTTCTTGTAGACGTAGCCGCCGGCCAGAATGTAGGTGCCGCGCGTGACCAGCATCGAGCTGGTCCAGGCGCGCAGCACGCCGACCCAGTTGTGAATGATCGAGGTCGTGCCGATCGCGGTGGGGTGGATATCGGCCCAGGTGCCATAATCACCGGCGAACGAGGCAAAGCTGCACCACATGCCGCGCGTGCCGCCGGCCGTCAGCGTGCCGCCGACGTAAGAGGCATAGATCGGATCGCGGTGCGGCGCGGCAAGCTGCCCGGTTTTCAGCGGGTCGGTGGCGGCGCCCTGTTCGTTCGACTGCCCGACAAGCGAAAGCACCATGCTGCTGGTCGGCACCACAACCTCGCTGTAGGTCAGCGGCAGGCTGGGGAACTGGTAGAGGCGCTGCGCGATGTTATCGAGGTTGAGCGGCAGATTGCCGGTAAAGGCCATCGCGTGGAACAGGCCCGACCAGCCGATCGCGTAAGTCGTCGCGGTGTTGCCGTTGGTATTGGCCGACTGGCCATTGGTGCCGAACCAGAAATGGCTGTTTGTGGCGGTGGCGCCGGTCGGGCCCAGCTTGTCGACCTTTCGCACCATATAGTCGAGGTTGCCGTCGACGTAGACGTAGACGTTTCCCTTTGGCCCATCGACCGCGACCATGACCGTGTGATCGGTGCCGTCGAACACCGTGGCGGTGGTGTTGAGCGTGACCACCGTGCCGGTGCTGGTGTCGCCCAGACTGGTGTTGATGTAGATTCCGAGCTGGCCACTGGCGCGCGCGGCGAACCAGATGCCGTTGACATTGGTCGTGGCCGCCGGGCTGCCGTTGCCCATGAAATATTCGGTGGCGCCGGGCGCGCCGGCCTTCACGCGGAACCCGAAAAGCACGCATTGCGTGGCCAGATTGAACGACAGGAAGTTCGCCGGGATAAAGCCGCACAGGCCGGTGCCCGCGCCGCTGGTGAAATAGCCCGCCGTCGTCCACGCCGAATTGCCGAGGCCCGGCAAGACGGTCAGGTTCGCGCCATTGCCCGACAGGTCGATCGAATCGCCGCCGCCGCTGTAGACCGCGCCCTGGCTCATGCTGACGCAGGCCATGTAGTAATTGCTGGCGATGCCCTGAATCGGAATCGTCAGCCCGGCCAGCTGGGTTTGCAGCGCCGTAACTTGCGACTGGGTCGATGCGATCGCGGTGGTGTTGGCGGCGGTCTGGGTGGCGAGATTGCCGGCGCCGTAGAACCGGATGCTGATCGCCGCCGAGGCAAGGCCGGTGATGCCGATATAGGCCGCGTTGGTCGGCACGGTCAGCGCCTGGTTGGTGTAGGTGGTGGTGGTGCCGTTCACGCCGATGAATTGGTAGCTGATGAACGTGTTCGTGTTGTCGTAATAGCAGGCAAGGCACGTGGCCACGCCGTTGACCGCGGCCGAGGCCTGCACCTGGGTGGCCGTGGGATCGATCGGTACCTTCAGATATTGGTAGCTGGCCCCGGCGGTCGCGACGCCCGCGGTGTTGAGGTAATAGCCGGTGACTGCGGTGAAGCTGGGCACATACCACGACAACAGCGCGGTGCTGAGCCCGGAGATCTGGGTCTGTGCCGCGGCGATCGCGGCGGCCATCGTGACATTGTTGGCGGTGCTGGTGTTGACCTGCGCGGTCAGCCCGGCCAGGCAATAGAACTGCAGCTGCATCGTGCCGACCGTGGTCGAACAGATGCCGATCGTGGCGCAGTTGCTGGGAACGGTCAGGGTCTGGTTGGTGTACTGGTTCGGGCTGCCGTTCACGCCGACGAATTGCGAGCTGATGAAGGTGCCCGACCCGTCATAATAGCAGGCCAGCGCCATCGCCGCGCCGCTGGTACGGCCGCTCGCGCGGAACGCCGTTGCCGTGGGATCGACCGCGACCTTGGTATATTGGAAGCTGGCCGAAGCCGTGGCGACACCATTGGCCGAATTGAGGTAATAGCCGGTGGTGACGGTCTGCGCCGGCGTGTACCACGCGCTGAGCGAGCCGAAGGTGGCCGTCATGAAGGTGGACAGCGGCAGCTTGGTCTGCGTGCTGCTGAACGGTGCGGTGGCCAGCGAACCGGCGCTGTTGCCCCAGGCGCCGAGATAGTTGCCATCGGCGGTGGGTGCGGCGAAAATGCGGTTGACCGGGATCGTGCCGACGGCGGCGGTGGGCACCGTGGCGCCGGTCAGGCCGCCCGAGGGCAGTGACAGAGTGGGCGCGGTGTTCGAGGTGCTGATCCCCGGGTTGATGATCGCATAGCTGGCCAGTTTGCCCGTGCCGTCGATCGTGTAGGTCCACTGGAACCCCGAAGGGCCGCCCGATACGCCGCCGGCATATGTGCCAGCCGTCCCACCACTGCCCGTGCCGACGCCGCCGCTGATTCCGGTGACTTCGTAGGGCAGCGCGGCGGGCGTGGTGGCCAGCACGTTCTGGATGCCG
>Ga0316222_1002253_pt1 | contig 21076 bp, 18 predicted proteins | sample TBH18011metaG_FD_206008 | JGI IMG/M metagenome (GOLD analysis project Ga0316222, IMG submission 206008) | Freshwater microbial communities from Trout Bog Lake, Wisconsin, USA - TBH18011 | ecosystem: Environmental > Aquatic > Freshwater > Lake > Hypolimnion/Profundal zone | place: USA: Wisconsin...
AGCGTTGGACCATCAAGTGCGGAGTTTTCTCCAGCAAGTTCGGGCGGACAAGGCGCATACCGAGCTGCTGCGGTGGGATGACGCGTATGACACTGGTATTGAGATTATTGATCGCGAGCATCGCACCACCTTCGACGTCGTGAATACGTTCTATCGCCAGATGATGTTTGGCGAGGGGACGATCAATGCCCGCACTGTGGTGGAGTTGATCGATGGAACGCTGAAGGAGCATTTCGTCGATGAGGAGGAGATTATGGCGCAGCGCGGATACCCGGCGCTAGATGGCCACAAGCAGCAGCACCAGAAGGTTCTGGACAGGATGGCCGAGCTGAAGGCCCGCTTCTCGACAGACCCACATGGTACGGTCAGAGAGGTGTTCGAGTTCGTTTCCGGCTGGCTGCCCAAGCACATCACCCGCGACGATGCGAAGTTCGCGGGCTTCCTCCGTGGCGACAAGGCGGCCTGACCGCCATCACAACGGCGCCCAAGGACTCTCCGAATGTTCCCTTCTCTCCTCCCAGGCGGTGGCGTATACCAACGGCAGGATCAAGGTTGGAGTGGTAGAATGAAACACCTGGGCGTTCTTGTCGCGACTTACGGACACTAAGGGGTGCCGGAGTGATACTCGTTCGCGCGAATAGACAGCTTGCCAAACGGCTGTCGCTTGGCGGCATGGTCATCGCCCTCGGGCTCGGACTCGTCACGTTTTATTTCGAGAGTGAGCGCATCGACGATTCGATGGTCGATTACGCCCTTGATGAGGCCCGGCAGTTCATCGCCGACGTTCCTGAAATGTCGGCGCCGCGAAAGCTGGAGAACCGCGCCGCCATCGACAGGGCTCTTCGCGACTTGGTGACGCGCCCCCCTCGCAACGCTCCCGGCGATTATCTGATCGCCGGACTCTACGATCCGGACAAGAATCTGATCGCCGAAGCGACGGAACTGAACGTCGAGGCGGTCGAACGGACCGCCAACGGTTCGCGTCACCCCTTTCCAACCTCGTCGGATTCCGACTATCGCAAGTTTTTGATCGGTGAGCGGGTCTACATCCAGGTCATCACCAAATTGTTCGCCCCGGATGGCAAGGTCGATGGCTATCTCGAAGGCGTGTTCCGGGTGATGCCTTCGATCATCAAGGATGTCAGGGACACCACGTTGCGGATTACCGCCACCGTCGTGCTGGCGGTGTTGGCGACGACCTTGCTGCTCTATCCGATCATCCGCCGCATGAACCGCCGGGTGGTGCGCCACGGCGAGGAGCTTCTCGACGCCAATTTGGGAACGTTACGGGCGCTGGGTGGCGCCATCGCCAAGCGCGATAGCGATACAAGCCACCATAATTATAGGGTTTCACTGCTGTCGATCCGCCTTGGCGAAGCGGTTGGATTGAGCGGCGAAGAGATGCGCAGCCTGATCAAGGGCGCCTTCATCCACGATGTCGGAAAAATCGCGATCCGCGACGATATCCTGCTCAAGCCCGGTCGCCTCGATCCCGAGGAATTCGAGATCATGAAAACCCATGTCGATCATGGGGCCGATATTGTCAGCCATACCGCTTGGCTGGAGGATGCCGCCAAGGTGGTGCGTTTCCACCACGAGAAATTCGACGGCAGTGGATACCAGGAGGGGCGCAAGGGCGACGATATCCCGGTCATCGCCCGTATTTTCGCCATCGCCGACGTTTTCGACGCTCTTACCTCGGAGCGGCCGTACAAGCGGGCATTTTCGCTGGAACGGTCAATCGAGATACTGCTCGAGGGGAGGGGCAGCCATTTCGACCCTCGACTGCTCGACGTCTTCGTTGCCATCGCCGATGATTTGCACCACGTCTATTCAGGGCGAACAGAGGCGGATTTGGCGGATGAGTTGTATACCGCCTCCAATCCGTATTTCACCGACATGATGGTAAGCTGAGGCGTCGCATCGATCACACGTGTAAGTGCCAAACTACTCCTTGGGCCGCTTGTCCACCACCCGCTTGGCCTTGCCCATTGAGCGTTCGATGGTGTTGCTTGGGACCACGTTGACCTGGGTCGAAATGCCGATATTGGACTTGATGTGGTGCCTGAGATCGCGGCTGGCGGCCGCCGCCACGCCGGCATCCTCGCCCTGGTCGGGGCGTAATTCCACTGTCACCGCCAGCGCGTCGAGATGGCCGTCGCGGGAGAGCTCAAGCTGGTAATGGGGCGCCAGGCGGGCATCCTTCAGCACCAATTCCTCGATTTGGCTGGGGAAGACGTTGACGCCTCGGATGATCAGCATGTCGTCCGAGCGCCCGGTGATCTTGCCCATGCGGCGGAACGACCGCGCCGTGCCGGGCAGCAGCCGGGTGAGATCGCGGGTGCGATAGCGGATGGCCGGCAGCGCCTCCTTGGTCAGGCTGGTCAGCACCAATTCGCCCAACTCGCCATCGGGCAGCACCCGGCCGGTTTCAGGGTCGATCACCTCCGGATAGAAGTGATCCTCCCACAGATGCAGACCATCCTTGGTCTCGGCGCATTCGGCGGCGACGCCCGGTCCCAGAACTTCGGATAGCCCATAGATGTCGATGGCGTCGATGCCCAGCCGGCTTTCGATTTCGCTGCGCATGGATTCGGTCCAAGGCTCGGCGCCGAAAATGCCCAGCTTCAACGAGCAGGCGCGGCTATCGACGCCCTGGCGGTCCATTTCGTCGGCGATCGCCAGCATGTAGGACGGCGTCACCATAATGATGTCGGGCTGAAAATCGCCGATCAACTGAACCTGGCGCTCGGTGAAGCCGCCCGACAGGGGAATGACAGTGCAGCCCAGCTTCTCGGCGCCGTAATGGGCGCCCAGGCCGCCGGTGAACAGGCCATAGCCGTAACAGACATGGACCTTGTCGCCAGGACGGCCGCCAGCAGCACGAATCGAGCGGGCCATCAGATGGGCCCAGGTGTCGATATCATGCTGGGTGTAACCCACCACCGTCGGCTTGCCGGTGGTGCCCGACGAGGCGTGGATGCGCGCCACCTGATCCATCGGTACGGCGAAGGCGCCGAAGGGATAGGTCTGACGCAGGTCGTCCTTGGTGCTGAAGGGGAACTTGGCCAGATCATCCAAGCTTTTGAGGTCTTCGGGATGCACCCCCGCCGCCTTGCACTTGTCGCGATAATGGGCGACATGGGCGTAGGCATGCTCGATCGACCACTTCATCCGCCGCATCTGCAAATCGCGGATCTCGTCCAGGCTGGCGATTTCGATGGGATCAAGGATCTCCCGCGCGGGCGGGATGCGGCGGCTGGCGTTCACGTATGTCCTCCCGGTTATCCGGGCTGTCTACCGCTTTCGCCAAGCTCCCCGCAACAAAAGTTATTTATTGGACGGGCAGACAATGCCCGTCGATTACCCGGCATTGGCCGCGGAACAGCAGTACCACCTCGCCCGTCTGGTTGGTGACGGCGACGTCGTAGATGCCGGTGCGCCCCTTGCGCAGGACCTCGGTGGCTTCGGCCACCAGCCGGTCGCCCAGGCGGGCGGCAGCGGGATAGCTGACGGTGCAACTGACCCCAACCGCATTGCGATTGTACGAGTTGCAGGCATAGGCGAAGGCATCGTCGGCCAGCTTGTAGGTGAAGCCGCCATGGCACAGTCCCAGGGCGTTGAGCATGTCGGCGGTGACGGTCATGGCCAGGCGGGCGGTGCCGGGGCTGATCGCTTCCAGCGTCACTCCCAGGAAATGGGAACTGGCATCCTTGGCCATCATTGCCGCCCCCACCCGTTCGGCCAAAGCCTTGCCCGCATCCATGTCGCGCCCCTTGTCACGCCGTCTCCACTCCTCCCAGCATGCCCGTAACAATGCCTATCGTCGAGGCGGCGCTTTAGCGCTTGCCAGCCTCATTTCTCGGCATTACGGTCAACGCGTGGTGGTTGGGGAGTCCTGAGGTGCCGCCAGTGCGTTTCATTAAAGACATGATCAAAAGGGTGCTGGGCATCGTCTTCGCGGGGATGACCTTCGCCGAGGTGTTCGACCTGTTCGTGCCGACCCGGCAATCAGCCTTCGTCCAGCGGCGCCGCTCGCTGCTGATCCTGTCGCGGGTGCGCCTGGTTGCCATTACCTTCGCGGTGCTGACGCCGCTGTGGATCCCCATCGACATCTACGTTTTTGAAACCGCGCTCGGCATGTACCTGGCGGCGCTCCGCGTTCTGGCCAGTATCGCCTTCGTGCTGCTGTGTCTGTCCTATCGCGGCGCCGATAGCGTGACGGTAGCGCGGTGGGGCTTGGCCTGGCTGCTGGCGATCCCTACCGTATTCTTCCTGATCAGCCATCCGCTGTTGGCCCAATTCGCCATCACCGATCCCGCCCAACAGGTCATCGCCGCCGGCTACGCCTTCCTGCCCTTCGTGATGGTGGCCGGGTTGTCGGTGTTCCCGATCACCGCCCTTGAAGGGGCGTTGTTGGCGTCGCCGTTGTTGGCCGCCTTCCTGACCACCGGGCTGCTGGGCTATCAGATGTTGCCCTTCGCCTCCCATCTCGGCGCGCTGTGGCTGCTGCTGCTGCTGGCGGTGGTGGCGACGCTATCGGGGATGAGCCAACTGCATTTCATGAGCCAGTTGGTCGATCAATCCTCCCATGATGGCATGACTCGGGCCTATAACCGCCGCGTTGGCGAAGAAATGGTGATCCAGCAATTCGTCAACTCGGCCCGCGCTGGCACGCCGTTGACGGTGGCCTTCGTCGATCTCGACAACTTCAAAAGCATCAATGATTCCTACGGCCACGAGGAGGGCGACAACGCCCTGCGCGCGGCGTCGGGGGCGCTACGCAAGGTGCTGCGCCGGGGCGACATCCTGATCCGTTGGGGGGGCGAGGAATTCCTGGCCCTGATGCCCAACACCGATCCCGATGGCGCCCTGATCGCCATCAACCGCCTGCGCGAGGGCGGCTTGGGCTTGCGCCCCGATTTCAAGCCGGTGACCGCCTCGATCGGCCTGGCCGAACGCGTGGCCGATGGGATCGAGCAGTGGAACGATCTGGTCGAAAAGGCCGATCAGCGCATGTACATGGCCAAGCAGAGCGGCAAGGACCGGGTCATCGGCTGCGGCGACAAGCTGGTGGCCAAGACCGAGCCGGTGGCGGGCTGATCCGGTTTCAGCCCACATCAACCGGCGCGTCGTTGCGACCGCCCCATTCGGCCCAGGACCCATCATAGATTGCGACATCGTCGCGGCCGAGCAGCCACAGACCCAGCGCCAGCACGCAGGCGGTGACGCCCGAGCCGCAGCTTGCCACCACCGGGCGGCCGGCTTGCACGCCAGCGGCGGCGAAACGGGCGGCGAGTTGGTCTGCGGGACGCATGCAGCGGCTGTCGGGATCGATCAAGTCAAGGAAGGGCACGCTGGCGGAGCCCGGAATATGGCCGCTTTTCAGGCCAGGCCGTGGTTCCGGCTCGCTTCCCTTGAAGCGACCGGCCGAGCGGGCGTCAAGCACCAGCTCGTGGCCGCTGGCCAGGTTAGCTTTCACCTGATCGAAGCTGCGCACCAAGCTGGGATCGACATGGGGGATGAAATGGCGGTCGCGCGGGATCGGCGGCAGGTCTTCGACCGGCCGGCCCTCGCGCCGCCACTTCGGCAGGCCGCCATTGAGCACCGCGACGTCCTTATGGCCAAATGCGCGGAACATCCACCAGGCTCGCGCCGCCGCGCTGCCGAACCCACTGACGTCATAAATGACGATGCGGTTGCCGTTGCCCAGGCCCAGCTTGCGCACCTTGCTGGCGAACAACTCGGGCGAGGGCAGCATGTGGGGGAGGTCGGTGCCGGGATCGGCAATCTCGTTGACGTCGAAAAACACCGCGCCGGGGATGTGCTCGGCATCGTATTCCCGCCTGGGATCGCGCTGCGCACCGGGCAGATGGAAGCTGGCATCGACGACGCGAATGTCAGGCGCACCTAGATGGTCGGCGAGCCAGTCGGTGCCGACCAAGGCGTCAGGATTGGCGTATTCCAACGTGATTTTCTCCCCATGCGAATTTATGAGTCCACGACCCCATTCCGGATCGGAATGGTCACGAAAAACGAGGCCCCACCGCCCTGCCGCCGCCGATAGCTGGCCCGGCCGCCGTGGAGTTCGGCGATCGCCTTTACCAGATACAGCCCGATTCCGGTGCCGGGGATCGTCCCGCTGGAAGCGCCGCGATGGTATTTGTCGAAAACGCGCGCCGTCTCGTCCGGGAGAATGCCCGGCCCTCGGTCGAGGACGGCGAAGGTGATCCAGCCATCTTCCCTGAACGCTCGGATCTCGATGGGCTGATCGGCCGGTCCGTAGCGTCGCGCGTTATCGATCAGGGCATCCAGGGCGATGCCGAGCAGATTGCCGTCGGCGACACAGGTTTCCGGCAGCCCCGACGCTGCCACGATCAACTCGCCCCGCCCCAACTCGCGATTCGTCTTCGCCACGCGATCGAGAAGATCGACGGGATTGATCGGCCTGAGCACCACCGCCAGTTCTGTATCCCGTTCCCATCCCAGGCAGGTTTCGATCAGATGTATCGAACGCCGCACCGCCCCACGGATGGTGGCGAAGCGATCAGTGATTTCCGGGCGCGCCGGGGCCGTCAACAATTCTAAAACCTGCACCGCGCTGTCGATGATGGCCAGCGGCGTCTTGAACTCGTGGGTCGCCATGTCGATGAAGGTCCGCTGGCGTTGGCGTGCCAATCGTTCCCCCGCGAAGGCGATCTCAGCTCGAATCCGCTCACGTTGAGCTAGTCTCACCTGGTAGGCCAGCGCGACGCTCAGAATGATGATGTGAGTCAGGGTCGCGATGACGTCAATCTGGGGGATGAGATAGGCAGGAACGCGGGGCGAAATCTGTGCGCTCAGTTCGACCAACCAATGGGCTGAAACCGGAATGAAGGCTAACAAATAGAGTTTGATCGCCCGGTCCTGGGGTGCGCGTCGAACTTGCCGAAGCGCCAGGACAATGCTCGATAGCCAGATCGCGACCATGGCGATTTGCGCCGGCCGATCGACCAGTAGGTTCCAGGGGCTCAATGCCGTCAGCAGCGATGCGGCGGTGATCGAGGCGGTCATCAGGTAGATCCGGTGCATCACCGGGAAATTTCGCTTCAGGTCGAGGATTCTGTCCCACATCAGGGTGAAGGCGATGACTCCACCTTCGTGCCCCAATGCCAGGAGCAGATAATTGGCATCCCGCCCGGCATTGGGAAACAAGACGAACAGAACGCCGCTAAGGCATAGGACGCGGCTTAGGACGGTGCCGACATAGCAGGCATAGGCCAGCATCGCATCGTCCCGCAGCCACGCGCCGAAAAGCCCAGAAGCAATGGTGATCAGGGCTAGGACGGAGCAATAGATGCTGACCAGCGACGCCTCCCGGACCTCGTTGAACAGCAAGGCGTTCGGCCGCCACAGCGCCGCCTGAACACGAATCAGCCGCAATGAGGACAGGCGCAGATAGACGGTGACCGCACGGCCCTCGGGAAGGCTCATTCCGACGACATGGTTCCGCGCGGCCAATGGCAGTTCGCTGCTGGGAATGCGCCGCCCCAGTTGGGACTCGGTGAAGCCTCCGCCTTCTGCGGGGACGAAAGCGCGAACATCGTCGATGAACGGGACATCGAAGGCCAGCACCCAGTCGGCCGGCATCCCGGCCTCCCGCAAGACGGTGAACCGGCACCAGAGTGCTCCGGACGTGAACCCATGCTCGACCTCGCCGGAGGAGATGGCCTGAAAGCCTGTGGCTCGAACGACATTTCCAATGTCAAAGGTGCCGTTCGGGTCCTCGAGCGTGGCGACGTGCCCATTGAGGGAGAAGCTGACCGCGTTCCCCCCTAATCTCAGCGGCGCCAAGTCATCGGCGTCGGCCGGAGCCGGCACGGCAGCACACAACGCCACAATGATGACGGCGGCAATCCATCGCCAAGCGCACCTTGCGCGCAGCCTCACCGCGCCAACCATTGATGCCTCTCCTGCCGCTTCCGGAGGGCAAACTAGCATTTAAGCCTCGGCGGTCGCCAGCGTCTCCGTCATCATTGACGCTGGCGCCTGCGGGCGAATTATAGCAGCCAGTCTGGGATGGGCAGATTGCGTTCCGCCAGGAAGGCCGGGTTGAACAGCTTGCTTTGGTAGCGGGTACCATAGTCGCACAAGACGGTCACCACCGTATGGCCAGGTCCCAATTCCTTGGCCAGTTTGATCGCCGCCGCCACGTTGATGCCCGACGATCCACCAACCACCAGCCCTTCCTTGCGCACCAAATTGAAAACCACCGGCAGGGCTTCCTCGTCGGTGACCCGGATCTGGCCATCGATGGGAGCGCCGTCTAGGTTCTTGGTGATGCGGCCCTGGCCGATGCCCTCGGTGATCGACGTACCCTCGGCCTTCAATTCGCCGTTGGCGTAGTAATTGTAGAGCGCAGACCCCATCGGATCGGCCAGGGCGATGCGGATGGATGGATTGCGCTCCTTCAAAGCCAAGCCGATGCCGGCCAGGGTGCCGCCGGTGCCGACCGAGCAGGTAAAGGCATCGACCTTGCCGTCGGTCTGGCGCCAAATTTCCGGCCCGGTGGTGCGGTAATGCCCCTGCCGGTTGGCGAGGTTGTCGAACTGGTTGGCCCACAGCACGCCGTTGGGCTCGGTCGCCGCCAGTTCCTTGGCCAGGGTTTCCGAATAACGCACGTAATTGCCAGGATCGGCATAGGGCACGGCCGGGACCAGACGGAGATCGGCGCCGATCAGGCGCAACATGTCCTTCTTTTCCTGGGATTGGGTCTCGGGCATGACGATTACGGTGCGATAGCCCCGCGCGTTGGCGACCAGGCAAAGGCCGATCCCGGTATTACCGGCCGTACCTTCGACGATCACGCCGCCCGGCCGCAACAGCCCGCGCTCCTCGGCGTCCAGGATGATCGCCAAGGCGGCGCGATCCTTGACCGACCCGCCGGGATTGAGGAACTCCGCCTTGCCCAAAATCTCGCAGCCGGTCAGCTCCGAGGCCTGATTGAGGCGGATCAGCGGGGTGTTGCCGATGCTGGCGACGAAGCCGTCACGAACGTCCATGTGGTTTGTCCGGCAATTTACACAATGTCTGTACGATAATATGTGGAATGCCGCATGGCAAGGCATCTGATTGTGTATAATCTGGCGCCTTGACATGGACCACAATGGTGGACCATTTTTCTTCACATGGGACAGGCTCGGAGGAACGCATGCAGGTGAACGGCACCGAGGCGAAGGGGCAATTGCTCGATTTCGCGCGGACGGATTTGCCGTCCGCCTAACCGCACACCCCCCAACTCTTCTTCAAATTCTCCCGCTCGCCGGCCAGCCATAGCAGGCTGATCACCGCCGCGCCGTTGTTGATACGGCCGTCCTTGACCATGCGGATGGCCTCGTCGGTGGGCACGGTGAAGAGGCGGATATCCTCGGCCTCGTGGGCCAGGCCATGCAGGCCGCCCAGGACCGAGCAATCGACACGGGCGCAATACATCCGCACCGTTTCCGACATGGCCCCCGGCGACAGGATGAAGTCGCCGATCTTGGCTAGGTCAAGTACCTCGCAGCCGGCCTCCTCAAGGGTTTCCCTCCGGGCCACCTCGTCGGTGGACTCGCCCTCGTCGATGATGCCGGCCACCACCTCGATCAGCCAGGGCTGCCAGCCAGCGGCCAGGGCGCCGACGCGGAATTGTTCGATCAGTGCCACCTCGTCGCGCACCGGATCGTACAGCAGCACCGAGACGGCATGGCCGCGCTCGAACACCTCGCGCCCCACCGGCGGCGTCCAGCCACCGGCGAAGGTGCGGTGCTTCAGCAGATAACGGTCGATCCGGAAATAGCCCTGGTACGCGGTTTCCTTGGAAACGACGACGACGTCGTTCTCACCGAATGTTGTCACGCTAAACTCCCGCTAATGTCCTAAGAAGGTGCCGGCGGCGCCGATGAAGGCGGTGACCAGGCCCAGCCCGAGATTGACGGTGACAACCCTGCGGATGTGGTCCAGCCGGGTGGCGGCAATGGCCAAGTCGGTGGCGGCCAGGGCCTTCTTGAAGCCGCGCCAGGGTAGCAGCAGCACGTACAGATACAGCGCTACCATCACTAAGCCGAACAGCATCATCAGGACGACATGGAGTCCGCCGCCCATCAGCCCGCCGTGGTAGAGATTGAGCGCTACCATGCCGGAGGTCAGCAGCAGCAGTGCCGCCAGCGCCGCCCAGCGGAACATGCCGGGCAGCACCGCGCGCCACAGCGCCAGCCGCTCGGGCGCGGCGAAGCCGGCGACGGCCGGGCGCAGGATTACCACCGAAAAGAACATGCCGCCGACCCAGACGATTGCGCCCAACAAATGCAGGCCGATGATGATGCCGTAAAGATAGGTCATGGCGATTGCTCCGGGCGAGACGTGGAAGGCTACCCCGTCCGCGTCATTTTGCAAGGTCTCCGGCGCAGGTGACGCCGATGGTGAAAATCTTCTCTTCGCCGACGCTACAGACATCGTCGAAGTGGCGCCCGGCCATCACCACCTGGAACTGGGGGTATTGGTTGCCGCGGAACACCGCGCAAGCGTACTGGCCCAACACATCGTCCAATTCCATCCGCTGGTTCCAGCGCATCAATCCGTGTTTCCACCAGGTATGATCGGCGACGAACAGCGAGTATTCGTCGGCGGGGAACAACTTGGCCAGTTTGGGTGAATAGCGCCCCTGCGCGTTGAGGTCGCCGCGCTGGAAGGCGAAGGATGGCGCCGAAGCGGCGTCGAAATAAATCTTGGCGCAGGCGGCGAAGCGGCCCATCGGCATCGCCTGGGTGGCGGCACTCCATTGGCGTAGCTCCCGCCATTGTTGGACCATGCCGATGGCGGGCGCCACCAATGCCGCCGCCGCCACCAAGGCCCACAGCCGGCGGTGGCCGATGGCCGGCAGGATGGGACGGCTCATCCTCCAGAGCAGCGCCAGCGTCGGCCCGGTCAGCATCATCGGCGGCACCATGTAATGGGGGGCGGGCGCCTTGGCGATCAGCAGAATAGTGGCGAACTGGCCCATCAGGATGCCAGCCAGCAACCGCGCCGCCGGATCGGCCGGCAACAGGCCGCGCCGACGCAGCCGGGCATAAGCCAACAGTATCAACAGCGACGCGGCGAAGGCGCCGGTGAAGAACCACTTGGCGGCGAACAGTCGGATCACCGCATGGGGATAGCGGCCGGGATCGATCACCGTCTGGGCTCCGGTGCCATAGGCGCCGGAGCCCAGTGCCATGCGGCGCAGCCAGTCCAGCCAGATATCGAGCGAGGGCAAAGCGGTGGCGAAGAACACCAGGAAGCCGGTAATCGAGGCGCCGATGTAAAGAGCCAGGCGGCGCCGGTCGAACAGCAGGATCGGCACCAGCCCCAAAGCGGCGAAATGGATCTTGCAGGCGATGCCGAAGCCCACCACCACTCCCGCCGCCACCGCATGGCGGTCGCGGCCGCCGCCTTGCTTGATCACCGCCAGGCAGATGGCGGCCAAGAGGGCGACGGCGATCACCAGGAACGGCTCGGGCTTGGGATGCAGCGCCATCTTGGGGATGATGCGGGCCAGGAATGGCGAGGATTGGGCCAGCAGTGCCGCCCCCAGACCGCCCCAGGCATAGGCGGCGCGGCCCAGCACCCACAGCGACAGTCCGACCATCCCATAGATCACGCTGGTGGCGGCGATCAGGGTGCCCTCGGGATCGCCAAGCACGGCATCGACCACCTGGGAGGTCGGCGCCAGCGGATGCATGGCCCGGATCACCGCTGCGATCAGCACCTGGATCGGCGTGCCGGGATGGCTGACATCGGTCGGCGCCAGGCCCTCGACGATGCGCAAGCCATTGAGCAGGTAGTAGTAATCGGGGTCCAGGTTGAAGGCCTGCCAGAATGGCAGGCTGGCCGCGCGCAAGGCGAACAGCACCAGGACGAAGCCCAGCGGCGCCAGCCACAGGATCAGGGCATCGCGGCGGCTCATCGCGGCGCCTCCAGCACGGCGTAGAAATTGGCGGTCCACAATTCCGGCGGCGTCAACAGCGCCCAGGACAGCAGGCGGTGGACAATGGAATCGGTGACCATCCGCCGCCGCGATCCCTGGCGCTGACCATAGATTGCCACCACGCCCAGGCCGGCGGCGTTGGCCAATTGGCGCAGCGATGCCGGAGTGAAGGCGGTACGGTGGGTAAGGTCGCCGAACTGGTATTGCAGCCCCCACGGACAGGCGGCATTGGGCAGCTTCAGCACCACCCGCCCACCGGGGGTGAGGCGGCCCCGTATCGCCCCTAGCAAACGCAGCGCCTCCTCGGCGCTGAAATGCTCCAGCACATCAAGGGCGACGACGCGGTCGAAAGCTGCGCCGGACTCCAGCGCTTGCCACAGATCGCCACAGCGAAAATGGTCGCGCACTCCGGCCGGAATCACCTCGGCCAGGGCTGGGTCGTGGTCGATGCCCAGGAAGTCGGATATCCCCTTGGCCGCCAGATAGGCCAGGAAGGCCCCAGTGCCGCAGCCAATCTCCAGAAAGCGCATGCCGGGCGCGCAGCCCGCCGGATGCCAGATTTCAGCATCGAATCGGCCAAGCTGCTTCGGCCCCACTTCCGGGGTCTGGTAGTTCTTGTAGCTGGCGTAACTGCCGTAGAACCCCGGCGCGGCGTCCTGCAAAGCCGATCCTCCTCCCCGAACCCGGTTCAAGGATGTAGCCGAGCTGGGGCGGGGGAGCAAGCTTGCAGCCATTGTGTCTTAGGCCGTCCGTTCCGCTTCATAGCCTTTCATCGCTAGCGCCACGACGCGGGGGACCAGCAGCGTGCCGTCCTCGTAATATCCAATGGTGCGCCGGCTCAGGTCGAACACGTCGGCAAGCTGGTCTTGGGTCAGCCCGATCCGCTTTCTCCATTCCCGCAGTGCCTCCGGCCGAGGGGAACGTCCGTCTTGCCAGGCCGCCCGCTTGTAGAGGTCAGGGCTACTGAAATCCATGTCGGTTCCATCGAATTCCAGGCTGTGCCCCCAATCCTCGACACGCGGGTTGGCGGCCGAAGCCGGTAGGTTGGCCGACAGGTCGAGTGTGCATTTCACACCATCGTCCCAGGCCAGATCGACGAGACCTGGGGCGACCAGAGATGCCGAGACGATCCGAGGGGCCGTGTTCGCCATTATTTCCTCCACAGGGTCAGAAGCATCTCGCGATTGGCCGCGATGAACTCGCGGGCCGTCGCCAGAGCGGCGGCGGGTGCAACGCCGACAAGCGCTTCGCCGCTTTCGATGGCGATTGTCACCGAGCAATCGACGCCGATCAGATGAACATGCGGGATGCCGTGGTCACCGAAGTAGAGCCTGATCTTGAAGCCTTCGAGGGTGAACAGCGTTGGCATCAGCCTCTCCTGATACCAAACAAATAGCGCAGCCATTGCGCATTGTCCATTGCCATCGACCAACTCTTCCCTAGCAACCACTTCTCCATGGTGGCACCATCGGCGGCCCATCCGTCCGACTACCGGGAACCCCATGAAGAAGCACAGCCGTATCGTCCATGCCGGCCGTCACCCCGAGCGCTTCTCGGGCGCGGTCAATCCGCCGGTATTCCACGCCTCGACCATCCTGCACCCCTCGGTGGCGGCGATGGAATCGAGCGGTAAGACGCCCTATGAGGGCGTCCGCTACGGCCGCTACGGTACGCCCACCACCTTCGCCTTCGAAGAGGCCATCGCCGAGGTCGAGGGCGGTGGCCGGGCTATCGCCACCTCGTCGGGGCTGGCGGCGATCACCGGGGCGCTGTCTGCCTTCCTCAAGACTGGCGACCATGTGCTGATGGTCGATAGCGCTTATTTCCCCACCCGCAAGTTCTGCGACACCGTGCTGGCCGGGTTTGGCATCGAGACCACCTATTACGACCCGCTGATCGGCGGGGCCATCGCCGAGCTGATCCGTCCCAACACCAAGGTGGTGTTCACCGAAAGCCCCGGCTCGCTGACCTTCGAGGTCCAGGATTTGCCTGCCATCGCCGCCGCCGCCCACGCGGCAGGCGCCGTGGTGTTGATGGACAACACCTGGGGGGTGCTCGGCTTCCAGCCCTTCGCCCATGGTATCGACGTCTCGATCCAGGCCTGCACCAAATACGTGGTCGGCCATGCCGACGCCATGCTGGGCGCCATCACCTGCCGCGAGGATCTGTGGCACCGGGTCAAGACCTCGGTCTGCGCCTTCGGCCATTCCCCCGGCTCCGAGGAATTGTTCCTAGGCCTGCGCGGCCTGCGCACCCTGGCGGTGCGCCTCAAGCAACAGGCGGCGAGCGCCCTGGCCCTGACCACCTGGCTGGAGACCCGCCCCGAGGTGGCCCGCGTGCTCTATCCGCCGCTGCCCAGCGATCCCGGCCACGCTTTGTGGCGGCGCGACTTTACCGGCGCCTGCGGCCTGTTCGGAGTGGTCTTGAAGCCGGCGCCGAAAGCCAAGGTCGATGCCCTGCTCGACGGCCTGACTCATTTCAAGCTGGGCTTCTCCTGGGGCGGCTTCGAAAGCCTGGCCATCCCCACCGGCGGCCCCCACGGCATCATCCGCACCGCCACCCAATGGAAGCCGGAAGGCCCGTCCTTGCGCTTCCATGCCGGGCTGGAAGATGTGGAGGACCTGCGAGAAGACCTGGAGAAAGGGTTGGAGCGGCTTGGATAAGTATTATTTGACACACTGATGCGTCATCCCCGCGAAGGCGGGGATCCATGCCACCGCCAACTCAACTTTTCCAACCATGGATCCTCGCCTTCGCGAGGATGACGACTTTGTCCACGTATCTGTGTCCATCCGTGTCAAATAACCCATCACTGAAAATCCCGAGATTTACTCACCAGCGCCACCGAATCCGGCAGCAACCGGGCCAGGCGGTCGGAGAAATCGCTCAATTTCTCCGCCACCACATGGATGACCATCCCGTCCCGCTGCAATTTGCCCTCGATTCCGATCAGGCTGCCGCGCAGCACCACCGGGCGGTTGGCCTCGAACACTTCGGGGCGGACCACCAGATTGACCACTCCGCTTTCGTCCTCCAGGGTGATGAAGACGATTCCCTTGGCCGAGCCGGGACGCTGGCGGGTGATGGCCAGGCCGGCGAGCTTGACCTTGGCGCCGTTGGTGGCGGTGGCCAGGCTTTGGGCGGTCACATGGCCCTCGCGGCGTAACTCCTCGCGCAGGAAGGCCAGCGGGTGGCGGCGCAGACTGAGCCGCAGTGCCGCATAATCGTCGATCACCTGCTCGCCCTCCAAGGCGCGGGGCAGGAACACCTCAGGTTCCGGCCCCGGCCCGTCGAACAGGGGCAGCGGCCGGTCGTTCAGGCCCTTGACCGCCCACAGCGCCTCGCGCCGGGCCAGCCGCATCGAGCCGAAGGCATCGGCTTTGGCCAGCGCCTCCAGGGCCTTGGCCGACAGCTCGGCCCGGCGCCACAATAGGCGCGGCTCGCCATAACCCTCGCCCCGTCGCGCCACCAGCCGCCGCGCCTCGGCTTCGGCCAAGCCGGAAACCTGGCGCAACCCCAGTCGCAAAGCGAAGTTGCGCCCGGCCGGCTCCAGGGTGCAATCCCAGTCGCTGGCATTGACATCGACCGGGCGCACCTCGACCCCGTGGCCACGGGCGTCGCGGACGATTTGGGCTGGGGCGTAGAAGCCCATCGGCTGTGAATTCAGCAGGGCGCAGGCGAAGGCCGCCGGATATCGGCACTTCAGCCAAGCCGAGACATAGACCAACAGCGCGAACGAGGCGGCGTGGCTTTCCGGAAAGCCGTATTCGCCGAAGCCCTCGATCTGGCGGAAGCAGGCGGCGGCGAAGTCCGCGTCGTAGCCGTTCCGGGCCATGCCGGCCAGGAACTTGTCGCGAAACATGGCCACTTTGCCCGAGACCTTGAAGGTGGCCATGGCCCGGCGCAAGGCGTCGGCCTCGGCCGGGGTGAAGCCGGCCGCCTCGATGGCGATTCGCATCGCCTGTTCCTGGAACAGCGGCACTCCCAGAGTCTTGGCCAGCACGGCGCGCAGGGCGCCGGAAGGGTAGCTGACCTTTTCCAGCCCGGCGCGGCGGCGCAAATAGGGATGGACCATGTCGCCCTGGATCGGGCCGGGCCGCACGATGGCCACCTCGATCACCAGATCGTAAAAGGAGCGGGGCTGCAATTTGGGCAGCATGGCCATCTGGGCGCGGCTCTCGACCTGGAACACGCCCACCGAATCGCCCTTGCACAGCATGTCGTAGACGGCCGGGTCCTCGGCCGGCACGGTGGCCAGATCGACCTCGATGCCGTAATGGGCGCCCAGCAATTCGAACCCCTTCCTGACGCAAGACAGCATCCCCAGCGCCAGCACGTCGATCTTGAGGATGCCCAGGGCATCAAGGTCGTCCTTATCCCATTCGATGACGGTGCGATCCTCCATGCGGGCATTGGCGATCGGCACCACCTGGTCGAGCGGTCCCTGGGTCAGCACGAAGCCGCCGACATGCTGGGATAGATGGCGGGGAAAGCGCTTCAATTGCTCGGCCAGATCCAGGATCAGGCTCAGATGGGGGTCGCTGGGATCAAGCCCGGCTTCCCGCACCTGAGACTCGCGCATGCCATCCTTCGACGATCCCCACACCGTCTTGCACAAGGCGGCGATGCGGTCCTCGGACAGCCCCATGGCCCGGCCGACATCGCGGATGGCCGAGCGGGTGCGATAGGTAATCACGGTGGCGGTCAAAGCTGCGCGGTCGCGGCCGTATTTGCGGTAAAGGTATTGGATCACCTCTTCGCGCCGCTCATGCTCGAAATCCACATCGATATCGGGCGGCTCGCCGCGTTCGGCCGAGATGAAGCGCTCGAACAGCAGATCGGCGCGGGCGGGATCGACGGCGGTGATGCCAAGGCAATAGCACACCGCCGAATTGGCCGCCGAGCCGCGCCCCTGGCACAGAATGCCCTCATGGCGGGCGAAGCGGACAATGTCGTGGACGGTGAGGAAGTAGGGGGCATAGCCTAATTGGCCGATCAGGGCGAATTCGTGGGCCAGTTGCTTGCTCACCCGCTCGGGAATCCCCTCTGGGTAGCGCCGGCTGGCGCCGTCGAGCGTCAGCTTTTCCAGCATGCTTTGCGGCGTCTCGCCCTCGGGCACCGGGTCAATCGGATAGTCATAGGCCAATTCGTCCAGCGAAAAGCGGCAGCGCTCGACGATCTCCAGGCTGCGCGCCACCGCCTCGGGCCAGCGACGGAACAAATGGGCCATCTCGGCCGGCGATTTCAATCGGCGTTCGGCATTGGCGAACAGGGCCTTGCCGGCCGCCCGCTCCAGCGGAAGCCCCAAGCGAATGCAGGTCATCACCTCCTGCAAGGGGCGGCGGTCGGCGGCATGAAGATGGACGTCGTTGGTGGCCACCAAAGGCAGGCCCAGGGCCGCCAGACGCTCGATCCGCGCCTCGTCGTCGCCGCCGAGATGATGGTGGACCGCCAGATAGACATCGCCCGGCCGGGCGGCGGCCAGGGCCAATGCCGCCTGCTCCTGGCCTTCTTCGGGCACCACGATCAGCACCTGGCCCTCAGCGAAGTCCAGCAGATCGGCGCCCCCCAGCCAGCATTCACCCTTGGGCGCCAGCCGCTTGCCTCGGGTCAGCAATTGGCACAGCCGCCCATAGGCGGCGCGGTTGCTGGGCAGGCACAGCACCGAGGGATGGCCATCCCGGAAATCCAGCCGCGCTCCCACCACCAGCCGGATGCCGGCCTCCTTGGCGGCGACATGGGCGCGAACCACTCCGGCCAGGCTGTTGCGGTCGGTGATGGCGATGGCCGCCAGCCCCAACGCGGCGGCGGCGATGACTATTTCGGCCGGGTGCGAGGCGCCGCGCAGAAAGCTGTAATTGCTGGCGATTTGCAGTTCGGCGTAGCTCACCCGAACCCTCCTTGGGCAAACCAGCGGCCGTGATCGTCCTGGAACAGCCACAGCCGCCGCCCGTCCGCGTCCTCGACCCGCCAGTAATCGCGATGGCCCTGCTCGCCTCGCCACCATTCCGCGGCGAGGCGCTCCGGCCCCTTGGCCTCCGGCAGCGCGATCCGCCCCAGAAATTGCGGCACGCAATCTTCCGCCGTCACCGAAACGGGGCGGGGGCGGGACAGGCGGAGCGGGCGAGGCATCGCCGGCCAAGTGCCGGAAATAATTGCCAGCGGCGCCGCCCGCCCCCAGGCCCGCTCCGGCCAATGGCTGGCCAGTGGAATGGGCCGGAATACCGCATCGTCGCCTAGCCGGCGGGTCAGGCGGTCGAGCAGCAGGGGCAGGGTGGGGCCGCGTGGCGGCGCTCCCAGATCGCTCTGCTCGGCGCTCAGCGGGTCGGCCTCGGTGACCGCCAAACTCATCGCTTCAATGCCGAAGCCGGCATCCAGGCCGTCGCGCCCCTCGGCGAACAGGCGGGCGAGGTGAGGGGCCGCCCGCACCGGGCGCTGGGTGCCGATGCTTTGGGCCAGCACGTCGCCATCGACCCGGAACACTTTCAGTACCAGTCGGCGGGCGCCGAGGCCGCGCCGCTCCAGCAGCCCCTCCATCTCGCCCAATAGGCTCAAGGTGGCGGCGGCGAGATCCTCGTCGCGGCCGATCGGCTCGGCGAAGGCCAGCCGCGCCAGCAGCGGCTCCTCGGCCACCTGGGGTGCCAGCGCTTCCGGAAGGCGCCCCAGCAACTGGTCGAGCCGCAGCGCCACCCTGGGGCCGAAGCGGGCCGCCAGCGGCGCCCGCGGCAGGGCCAGCAGATCGGAGATGCGGCGCAGGCCCAACCGGCGTAGCGTCTCGATGGTGGCGGCAGGCAGACGCAGCGCCGCCACCGGGAAGCCGCCCAGCAATTGGCGCGCCGATCCCTCGGGCAGCAGGTTGGTGTCGTTGCTCCCGAAACGAGACGCCGCCCAGGCGGCGCCGGGAGTATCGGCCAGACCGAGACGCAGGCTGAAGCCCAGCCCGCCGATCCGCTCCCGTATCTGTTCCAGCAAGTTCGCCTCGCCGCCGAACAGATGGGCCGAGCCAGCCACTTCGATCCAAATGGTGAAATCGCCCTCGTCGGCCGGGGCCGTCCACGGACTCCAGCGCTGGCACCATTCGGCCAGGCCGGCCAGCGCCAACCCATCGCCGTCCGAGTCGGCCTCGACGCTCTTCAATCCGGGACACAGGGCGTTGGCATCGGCCGCCGACAGTGCGGCCGCCACCCCGGCCCGCCGCGCAGGCCCATTGGCGGCAACCACCCGCAAGCCCCCCTGGGCGCGGCCGATGGTGGCCAGCGGCAGCTCGCGCCATTCCGCCAGCGCCTTGCCCGGCCGGGTCAGCCGGTCGGTGGCGAACAAGGGCAGCCATAACGCGACAAATCGCTTCATGGTGTGACCTCCCATTCCCCACCCATGCCACCCCGACAGCGTTCCAGCACCAGCCGCCAACGCCCGCCCGGCCGACCGGAGACCCGCCAGCGGGTGGCGCCGGCATTGGCCGCCTTGCTGTGGGAGGGATGCAGGGCCAGGCCGGTGACGCCGCCGGCTTCGGCCGCCAATTGAAGCCGCCGCCCGGCGATCAAATCGAGCCCGGCCAGTTCGGCGACGACCAGGCTAAGGTCGGGGCAGTGCAAAGCCTCCTCCATCGCCCATAGCCGGTCGGATTCGGCCGCCGCTTGGGCCACCAGCAAGCGCCCCGGCGCCAGCCCCAAGCCGGGTGGATAGAGGTCGTCCCCCGCCGGCAACCACAACACTGGCCGTCCCAGCTTTTCCGCCAGTCGCCGGGCAATCAGCGCCGCCAGGCCGGTGACGGATTCCTCCTCGCCGATGATCTGATGCAGGCGCCCCAAAGCCAGCCCGCCGCCAGGCAGTCGGGCATTGACCACGGGAAACAAAGGCAACGCCGCCGCCGCCCCGGCATGGGGCCGCTCCAGCGCCCGAATGCGGGCGCGCAAAGCCTCCAGCGACAGGGCGGCGCGCGTGGACATGGTTTTCCTTGCGTATGTTCTTTCTTTGTTCTATATCTTCCTCGGGCTCTGGTCAACGGTGCCAGCAAATCAGTGCCCGGTGAATTCGGTGACAGTGCACTTTATTCCGCACTTCTTTCGCCCCCCGACTCCCCCACCGCCCTTGCCACCCGCCTCCCCCTATTGCACAATTCCATCACACTCTTTGGGAGGTGGTTGGTGGGCGGCGCAATGCGGGGACCTCTCCCGTGGCTGTCGATAGCCTTTGCGATCGATGTGGTGATCACCATTGGGGCCGCCGTTGCGCTGTCGCAGGGGACCATCGACCAGCAGGCATTGACCGGGCTCACGCTGATTTCGCTGTCAGGCGCGGCGATGATGTTCGCGCTGTCGTGGAAGGTGATCGACTTCCTGCTGGTGCGCTCGGTTCGCCGTCTGGCCGCCGAGGCCCGCGCCATCGCCCATGGCGGCGCCAAGCTGGAAATCGACAACCACCAGCGCTACACCATCCTGATGCCGCTGCCCGAGGCGATCAACGAGCTGTCTCGCCGGCTTGACCAGGCCCGGCGCGAGCTGACCGAGGGATTGCGCGGCGCCACCGCCAAATCCGAGGAAAATGCCGCCCGTCTGGCCGCGATCCTCAACGATTTGCACGAAGGCGTGGTGGTGTGCAATTTGCGCCACCAGGTGGTGCTGTACAATCAGGTGGCGATGGACATGCTGGCCGAATCCGGCCAGCTCGGGCTGTCGCGTTCGCTGTTCGAGACGGTGGCGCGGGCGCCGGTCATCCACATGATGACCATGCTGACCAACCGCCCCGAGATGTCGGGTCAGGCCACCCCCTTCCTGGCCGGCAGCGCCAATGGCGACATGCTGTTGCAGGCGCGCATGACCCTGATCCGCGACAGCGACGGCGGGGCCACTGGCTACGTCATCACCCTGGTCGATGCCCGGCCCCAGGTGGCGGCGCTGACCCGGCGCGACGCGCTGCTGCGCCAAGTCACCCAAGGGGTCGAGGCGCCGCTGGCCTGCCTGCGCTGGGCCGCCGGCAATCCCGCCATCGTCGAGCGCGAGGCGGCCAATATCGAGCGGGCTATCAAAAGCGTCACCGATGGCTATCAAAGCGTCCTGGCCGAATGGTGGCCGATGTCGGATCTACTCTCGA
>Ga0316222_1002254_pt1 | contig 21069 bp, 5 predicted proteins | sample TBH18011metaG_FD_206008 | JGI IMG/M metagenome (GOLD analysis project Ga0316222, IMG submission 206008) | Freshwater microbial communities from Trout Bog Lake, Wisconsin, USA - TBH18011 | ecosystem: Environmental > Aquatic > Freshwater > Lake > Hypolimnion/Profundal zone | place: USA: Wisconsin...
ACCGCGGCTTTCTCGCCCGAGGAGGTTGATCTCGCGATAAACGTTGAACCCGAGCGGACCGTTTTGGAATTCAAAACGCACGGCCACCACACCCGCGGCTTTCACCGGCAGGCGCAGCTCAGACGCTCCACGGGCACAAGGCTTGGATCCCGTGGCGAGCTTCACGAATGTGTTCGGCTCCGCGGCATAGGCCGCGAAGACTGTATAGCCCTGGGTCGCGCGGGCATCGGAGTGGCCGGCGAAGGTGCGAATTTCGGTGAGGTCGCAGGGTTGCTGGAGATGGCACGTGAGCCAGTCACCGTCGCCGTAACCCCGGAACGTCTTGCCGTCGTCGGCGGTATCCCCGACGCCGGTACCGTTGTGCGTGGTGCCGTTGAACAGCGCCGACGCGTCGGTCCCACCGCCGGCATGAACGCAATGGTCCTGGGTCCCCGCCAGAAAACGGTGCAGCAAGTCATCCTTCACCACATCCGCTTCAAAGGCGTCGCAGGCTTCCGTGGTGGCCGGCTCCTCCGCCGCGGAGATAGGCGGGGCGGGCAGCGGCTTGAGTTTACCCGTGATCTCGAAGTGATGCGCCCCCGGGCCGACCTTGACCCCCGGGCCGACTTTTGCGCCGAGCAGGGTGACGACGGGGTCCTCGAAACGGGACGTGGGCGCCGTGACCTGCGCCTCGGTACCGGCCGGAACGATCACCTCGAGCTGCAGCTTGTTACCCTCCAATGCCCACGCTACGGCCACGTCGCCGTGCGGCGTCGGGACGGTGCCCTTGGCCCGGGTCAGATCGCCAAGCGATGGTCGGATAGCGATCGTGTTGAAACCGGGCGTGGCCGGGGTCACCCCCAGGATGCGCGCCGACATTTGGACCAGCGGGGACGAGCACCAGCCGTGGCTCAGATCACCGCTGTTCCACATTTCCCAAAAAGATTGGGTCTCGGGCACGATGCGCCATCGCCGCATCTGCTGGGTGCCGTAGCGGTCGAACAATCCGACATGATCGATGGCTTGAAACACCCAATGCATAAACCAGGGCTGCGTGTTGAGCGGGTTTTGGGCCAAGACCCGCTCCACGATGGCAGCTTGGTGTTCCCGCGGGGCAAGGTCGTACAGGACAGCGAGCAGGTTGACGTGGGGGCTGAAGGTCTCGATATCTCTGTCGGCCGGCAGCCACTGGTAAGGTTTGACGGAGGTCTGGAACGGCTTGCCATCCCGGTAGCGGCCCTGGTCGGCCACCCAAAGTTCCCGGTTGAAGGCAGCGGCGATGGCGCGGCGGCGTTGGGCGTATTTCTCGACCCGGTCAGTCTCGCCCAGCATGGTCGCCACCCGTGCGGCCATCTCCATGCCGTGATAGTAGAAAGCGGTAAGGTAGCCCTGGCCGATAACCGCCGGGGGGTGATGGCACCCGAAACCGCCGATGTCCACCCAATCCATGAACATGTAATTGGGCGCCTCGGATATCAGGCCATTCGTCCCGCGCCACGACGCGTAGGTGTCGAGCAGTTCATGGACGTACGGGGCCATCTCCTGGACCAGCTTCGAGTCTCCGGTGTCGTCATAATAATCCATGAGCATCTGCAACCAGCCGATCGAGTAGCTGGTGTGGAAGTTGCGGTAGTGCTCGTCCTTCAACAGCCAGGCGAACTTGCGCACATCCTGCCGCGCCAGCCAGGGCTGGTTGAACGCGTAATAGTTGACCATCGACTCGATCAGATAATCGCCGGGGTCGCTGATGGGCTCCTGGTGGTTGGGCGAATCCAGGTGATGGGTCTGGAGGCAGATCTGCACGGCCCAGCGCGAGACGTTCCAAATCTGGTTCAACCGATCGTCGCTGCACTCAAACCCACCCCGGTAAGTCACTGGCTGCGAGGTGAAGTTTGCGCCCGCATCGAGGATCTTCACCGGCGTGGTGACGTTCTTCACCTCGACGGTGTAACCCGGCACTATCTCGGTCATGAAGGGAAATTCGAAGGACTGCTCCCCGTCGCCAAGTAACATCGTGGCGGTCTGATGCGCCTTGATCGTCACCTGTGCACCTTTGCCACCCTGGACGGCGAGCGTCGGATAGCCGCTGAGCACACGGTCGAAGACCACGCGAAAGCTGCCATCATGGGTGAGGGTGCGATTGGTCAACCCTTCCAGGCGGAGGACCGGATACCGAGCCTCCATCAAAGGCGGGATTTCGCTGGGTACGAGTGGTTCCCAGACGTTTTTCACCCCTCGACACGGAGGCCAGGGGGCGTCATTGAATCCCGCCAAACGCCACCCGATGGGTTCAGCGCCGACGTCATAAGTGGTGGGCGTGAGAAAATGTGCCGCCGGCACCCCACGCCAGGTAGCGTCGGATTTCAACACCAGGGTTGGCTGGCCCGGCACGGCCACCTCGGCCTCGAACAGGAAGCCCGGCTGGCCGCGGGACACGGTAAACCCGATGGGCCACTGGCGGAACACCTCGGCCGCGATCACGTTGGTGCCTTTGCGGAAGAAGGACGTCAGGTCACGGAAATCGTAGAACCAGCGGTGAGTGCTGCCGCCAGCGTAATCGCTGCCCATGTCTACCGGCCCGCGCGAGACCAACCGGCCATTGATATACAGCCGGTACTTGGTGTCGGCGGTCAGCCAGGCGGTGACTGCTTTGGGCGAATCGGCGAGTACAACCTCTTTGCGGAAGAGTGCGGCGACCGCCGGTTGCTCGCCGGCGATCCAAATCCACTGCGCCCGCCAAGGAAGCGGCTTTTGGCAGTCATTATGGAACGTGTAATCGAGCGCCTGCACACCCTTGGCGTCCGCCACCACCCCCATGCCCGGGTATTCGATCGGGCCGCGCGGATCGATGGGTGCGGCCACGGCCGCGCAGGTGGCTGCAAAAAAGGCGAGTCCATAGCCCAGCATGTTCTTCATGGCCATGAAAATTAACTGAGATTGGCCGTTTGTGCCAGCAAATCAACCGCTCCGCCGTGGTTCGTTCATGAGCTTAGGGCGGCTCCTTGGTCAATTAGTCACGCGGAGGCGGAACAAACATTCTGATGAACGGTCAACTGCAACGGAGTGGGTGGTCTTAAGCACCGTCCGGTGCTCCCCGTTTTGGTCCACCAGCATCCGCCGCAACCCCTTTCCGGCCGCCCCTCCTTCTCGGTAGCCAACCGTTCGCCGGTTCTAACGGCTGAGTTGTGCCGCAAAGTGATACTGTCCCGATCCTACCTGGAAGGCCGCGGACGTAGCGTCTCGTCTGAGGAAAGTCACGCCTTCAGTGCTCGCGGGGGGCCGGCGGGACTCGGTGATGGCTTGTCCGGGTGCCGCAGGCATCGAGACGATAGCGGTGGTGTTAGGCGGGACGGCGACATCCAGGCTGAGTTGGGTTCCCTCGCGTCTCCAGCCGCTGACGATCTCGCCGTGGATGGAGTGATACGTCGCTTTGACCCGCGTCCATGCCCACCGGGTTGGTACGGTATTCGCACTTCAGGTCGGTCACGTCCAGGTGAGCGGCCCAAGCCCCAGGGCAGAGGACCACAACGCAGATCACCATCGCCAGTCGGAACACAGTTCTCATTGGACCTGCTTGGTGCAGCAATTCGTGCCGGATGGTGGGGAACTTGCCACGGCGTCTATTTGTCCGCGTTTGCCAGCGGCTGTTCGTCAAGGTAGAGACCGGCCGAGCCGCGATCCAGGACCAGGGCGATGTGCTGCCAGACGCCGGCGTGGAGCTGGTTCGGAAAGTCCTGCCGTTCATTGCCCACGATGAGCCGCAGACTCAATCCGGGGAATGTGTCGAGCAGCAAACCATCGTCGTGGCCGACGGTGATCTTATCGAGGATGCGGCCGGATTCTCTCGGCCCGGGAAAAATCCAGGCCTCCGCGGAAATGGCGCCCATGAAATCTGCAGCGTTCGTGGGCAGGATTTCTCCGGGTTTGGGCGCCAGCCAACAGCCGGCCACATCGGGCGCCGTAACCGGTTTCGTGCGATCCACGGAAACGAGTTCCTGGATTCTCTCCGGCGACAGCTTGCCGCGAAACAGCGTCACGCGTCCGATTTGGCCGGAGAAGCGGCTGCCGCCGCTTTGATCGCCGCCGGCGCGTAGCGGATGCGGGTTCGGAGGGACGGCCGGCCTTGGGGGGCGGGATTGTGCCTGACCGACCACCACGTCCGGTTTGCGGCTGGCGGGCACAATCTCCCAGCGGGTCAGCTTGCCGTCCTTGACCTCGCCGGTCAGCACGGCCGCGCCGGAAAGGTGCAGCTTGAAATCCGCATCCCAGTCCGCGGGCCAGGCGGGGAGGAGAAAGACTGTTTTCCCCGCCTCCTGGACGATCATACGTTGGAGGGCCACCGACCCCGAGCCAAAGTGATCGAAGTCTGGGCACGAGTCGGGCCCTTCGCGGCCGTACAGGGGAAACCGGCACATGGGAGAGGCGACGCGGAAACGGCGCACCAGCCCATCCGCAGCCTCCGCCGCGTTGCCGGCGCAGGCCCAGTGGATTTGATCCTGCGTCCAGCAGGCGCTGGCGAAGGCGTCTTTGACGGTGCGATGCTGCATGGACCAGGCCACGAGCTCACCGGAGCCCAGTGCAACGCCAAAACAGCGAAATGGGAACACTGGATAGAGTTCCCCATTCTCGGCGTTGTGTTGGCTGCTCCAGGTCTCGGCGGGCGCAAGCGCCGGCCGGCCTTCGACGGTGTGCCGGGACACCTCGGGCATTTCGGATCGAAACTTCTCCCAGCGGGCCTGGTCCTCGGCCGTGCCGATCTTCGTGGCCAGCAGTTCGTCCAGGCAGAACCGCAAGCCCGCCACGTCAGGCGCGGGATTCACCGCAAGCCACCAGGTTTCCAGAACCTGCCCGGGATCAAGGCGCAGCTTGCCATCGGCTCCCAGCGCGTAATGCTGGTCAAAGAAGAGCAGGACCTGGCGCGCGAACGGCACCACCACGCCCTCGCGAAATCCCGCGTCGCCTGTGAAGCTCACGTAGTCGAGCATCATGGCCAGAGTTTCCAGGCCACTGGTGAAATAGTGATCGTGGTAGTAGCCCGCAGGCGTGCCCGGCGCGTGCTTGGGCGGTCGTCCGTCTTGGCCACAATCGCGCTCGGCGCCCGTGGGTTCGACGTTTTCGCGAAAGTACGCGCCGTCGTGGCCGAACCACGCCTTGGTAATCGCCTGGCGCATCGGCAGCAGGTGCCAGTAGTAATCGAAGAACGGCTTCATCAAATCGAAATCGCCGCCGCCCAGTAGCGGCCAGTAGAGCAATCGCTGGTTCTGGTAAGTAAAGCGCCGTCCCCAGAGGCGGTCGTCCTCGTGCGTGAGCCAGAGGCCGTCGGAGAGGGCGACCGCACCGGGGCGATTGCGGCTGGCGTCCTGCTTTACGCGCAACGGCTGGGTGAACAAGCCGCCATTGAATTTCACCGGCACTCGCCCGCGGCTCTGGCAGGCCATGAGGAAGCGGAAGACGTTGTAGCTCTGCGCCACGAGCGCCGCGCCGTCGGCTTCGTCGCGCCGTCCGCCGCGTGTGGGTTCGCCGGCTAACCTCTCCCGTTCCTTGGCGGGCAGCGAGTTATCCGACGCGATAATCCACCCGCGATCCCAGAACTCGCCCCACCAACGACAGTGCGCTGCCCAGTCGCTTGGCCGGCTGACGGACCGCGCCGCCTGCTTTTCGATGGTTTCCATCCATGTTGCCGGCTGGGGCGTCTGCATCGCTAGCGCGTGAATACGGATGTCGAAGGTCTTGCCCGTCCCGCGCAACGCGCCGTCTCGCAGCTTCAGCTCCGAGCTTTCCAATAGGTTGCCGAATGTGTTGAAGCGAAACGGATCAGCCATCCTGGTCTTCATTGGCTCGACGTCATAGTACTTCAAGTCATCGGCAAAAATGCTCCGGTCTCCCACGGAGAAATACCAGAGGATCCTGCCCTCGCGCTCCAGCCGCACGTCCTGCGGCGGCGCGTTGGGGGCCGCCCCTTCCGCATCCCGGGGGCCGGTGAAGTCTGACCGATTGGCGGTGCAGTGATCGAACCGCCGCCAGAACTCCGGCTGGGCGACGACCCCGATTCCGCTTGGCGAATTGACTTCGACGTGGAACACCGGGTGATCGGCGTCCGCCCAGACCCGCAGCGTCACGCCATCCGCCTCGACACGGATCGAGCCGGTGTTCAAATCCAGCGTCTGGCGAAATGGCCTGCCAGCCCGGAAGGGATTCGGGTTGAGCGAGATACGCACCCGGCCAGTTTTGAAAAGGTCACCCTGGTAGGTGTAGGCATCGTTCTTGGCGAGCAGGAGGAACAGGTCGCCGTTTTCGATGGCACAGACGCCCGCCGCGATGTCGCCGTTGCCGAGCGGCATCACCCCGGAGGCGTCCACCGAGGGAGTGTTCCACACGACATTGTAACGGCTCATGTCCGCGGCCTTGAGTGAGGGCAACGCACCCAGGAGGAAAATCAGAATGAAGCGACAGATGGTGGTCATACTTGCTGCTGCGGATAGTAATCCGCGGGTGAGAGAGAGGCAAACAGTAATGCTGATCTCAGAGGGGTTCCCAGGCTGGTGGCTTCGAATAGCATTGCGGTAAAATCAGGCGTTGCGGCAGGGTGGTTTGGGGTTATGTTAGAGAGCAATGCGCAGCTTCATCCAAGGTAACGGAGGTTTGGCCTGATGCACGCTTGCGTGTGTTCAGCAATCAACTTCTGATATGAAACGCACTCGCTTGATCATGTTGGCAGCCGGCCTCGGGGTGCTGGTGCTGGCCGGGCTTTGCTTCCGCCGAGGCGGATCGCATCTCGGCGCCGTGATAAGCGCGACTACACCTGAAATCCAAACGCCGTCCGCACCACCATCGGCGCCTCTCACCGGACAGACCTCGCCTAGCGCGCCACTACCCAACAACGCCTGGCCCACGAACCCTGCGCCGGCGGCGGCGGAGCCTCTCCTGGCCTTCGCGCGCTGGGCGGAGCAGTTTACTAACTCGGTGGCGAGCCTGGCTCAAGGGGAGCGCCTGGCATGGAAGCGGCGGGTGAAGATGTCGGAGCTGATCCAAAGCGACCCCGCCCAGGCGGTGGCGCGAGCGGCCCCCTTTGCGTGGCGGCAAACCCTGCCGCCCGAGGTTACGCGCTGGTTTGAGGAGCAGGTGGACGGCAAAGGAGATTTTAACGTCGCGATCGCGACCGATTTCGAGCGGGGCCAGAGCGAGGTCCTCCGCAGCGTGCAGTTGGGCGCCACCAGCTACCAGGCCTTCGTCTACGGGCGACGGATCAGCCAAACCTGCCAAACGGGCATTCCGCTGCACGGTATTGCGCTCGAGGGAAAAATGGCCGTGCAGCCAGACCCACTGCGCGTTTTGACCGAGGCCGAAGCCGCCACGCTGGCCCGCAAGCACGGACGCTCACTGGCGGAGATCTGCGGCGTGTCCGGGCGGCCCGCGCAGTCGCGCGGCCATCCGGTGTTTGTCGAGAGCGGGGGCGCGGTTATCTGCTTCTGCGGCGTTGACCATTTCGATCTCGTGAACCGGCAACGGGCTTTGGCCGAGAGCGGCACGGGCGCGTTCGGCGATACCGGTGTCGCCGGTGTTGGCGGGGCGATCAATGATTCCTGGACCCACGGCCCCAAGGCGCTGCTCTATATGCGGGTGAACTTCCCCGACGACCTGACCGAGCCGATCTCCGAAACGGACGCTTTCGCGTTGATGAATGGAGTCAACGACTATTACGTGGACAACGCCTACGACCTCACCTCGCTAGACACGACGGTTGCGCCGCTGGTGACACTGCCGCAGCCGAAGGCGGCGTACGCCACGTTCGGCCCGGGACAACTCTTGACTGACGCGCGCGAGGCCACCCGGTTGGCCGGTTACGACACCGCCAACTACGACCGCGACATCGTTGCCTTCACTCCTGTCCCAGGCTTCAGTTTTGGCGGGTTGGCTTATGTGGGCGGCAAGGGGGTCTGGCTGCAAAGCATGGGGGTGGGGGTGGCGGCCCATGAGTTGGGCCACAATTACGGCCTCTGGCACGCGAATTATTGGGACACCACTACCAACTCCAGCGGGACGGGCCCGGGCATCAACCTCGAATACGGCAACATTTACGACACCATGGGTGCTGCCGGGGCAGGGGCTTACCATTTCAACGCGGCGCACAAGAGTAAGCTGGATTGGCTCAAAGCCGACGCCGTGCAGGTCATCACCACCAATGGCGCGCTCCGGATTTATCCCTTCGATGTGCTGGATTGGTCACGGGTGCCGGGGCGTTGCTACGCCGCCGCGGTGCAAAAAGACTTCTCGCGCTATTACTGGATCGAGTTCCGCCAGCTTTTCACCGACAATCCCTGGCTGCAAAACGGCATTTTGCTTAACTGGTCGCCTTGGCCGGAAAGCAACAGCGGCACCCAACTGATTGATACCACGCCCGGTTCGCCGACCCCTGGCGGCGACTCCCGCGCAGACGCGGCGCTCGTGGTTGGGCGCACGTTCAACGATCAGGCCGCCGGCGTCCACATCACGACCCTCGCCCGCGGCGCCGAGGGTGCCATGCCCTGGCTGGAGGTACAGGTCAACCTGGGTGACTTTCCGGGAAATCAACCGCCGCAAGTCGCTCTCGAAGTGGACCAGACGAACGTTACCGCGGGCGTAATGCTCCATTTTCACGCCACCGCCTCCGACCCTGACGGCGACACTTTGGCCTATGCCTGGTCGTTTGATGATCTGACTTTCTCAACCAACAATCTGCCCTGGATTGCCCGGTCGTTCTCCTCCTCCGGCGACCACGTCGTACGTTGCGTGGTCAGCGACATGAAAGGCGGGGAAGCCAGCGCGAATCGAGTGGTTACAGTCGGCAGCCCCAGGGGCTACCGCCTGAGCGGGCGTGTCACGGACACCACCGGCGCGCCGCTCGAAGGGGTGCTCGTCAGCAACGGTTCCGTAGCCGCGAGTGATTTTGTCGGTGGCTGGACCGACAGCGACGGACGCTACGTGCTTGTCAATGTCACCAGCGACCTGACGCTGAATGCCGTGCGGTTCGGTTACCTGTTGTCCAATGCCACGAATTGGTTCAACCCGCTTTCCCTGACCAACGACACCGGCGATGTGGACTTCGTCGGCGTGCCGTTGCCCACGATCCATCTCACGGCTGACACCAACACCGTCCCCAAAGGCGTCCCGACCGCTCATTACTTCACGCTCACCCGCACCGGGGACATGAGCAGCGATTTGTCCGTGCAGGTTTATCTTTCCGGCACCGCGAGCTTGGGCACCGATTTCTCCTTGAATCCCTGGACCGGAACCAATGTGATTGTGATTCCCGCCGGCACGAACGAGGTGGTTTTCGCTTTCCACGCCCTCACGAACCGGTTGGTCACCGGGCCCAAGACCGCGACCTTGACGCTGGGGGATGATGCGAATTACCAGAATCCGGCCTACGCCCTTGCCCCTCTGGCTGCCGCCACCATCACCATCCTCGGGAACGACTTGAGTCTCCCAGCGAGCGTCACGGTCACCACCCCAACTCCGGAAGTCTGGGAGAATGGGATGGACAGCGGCCAGTTCGTGTTCACGCGCACCGGCAGCCTCGCCAACGCGCTGGATGTCCACTACACGGTGGCCGGCACCGCCGACCCTGGCGCCGATTATTCACCCCTGGCTGGCGTGGCAGAAATCCCCGCCGGGCAAGACAGCGTTACAATTCCCTTCGTCCCCATCGGCGATACCACGGTCGGGAACGATAAAACCGTAACCGTCACGCTCGCGGCGGACCCGGTTTACACCCTGGGCAGTCCGGCCTCCGCCGCGGTAACCATCCTGGAAGACGACTTCATCAGCGTGACCATCTTCCCGACCGCCAAGGCGGTCAAGCCATCCACTGCTGGCCAATTCACCGTCAAACGCGACGGCGTTCTCACCGACAATCTGGTCGTGTTCTACAACGTCAGCGGTAGCGGGGTGCCAGGCGTTGATTACACCGCGCTTCCCAGTTCCGTCACCATCCCCGCGGGCTCCGCTTCTGCGGTCATCACCGTTTCCCCCGTTCACAATGGCCAATTGGAGGGTGATGTGTCGGTTCTGGTGGCGCTCACGAATGATTTTAATTATGACGTGGGCACACCGGGCGCCGCGACCGTTTGGATCCACGACGATCATCTGCCGACCGTCACGATTTCCGCGCCCACGGATGCCGTTTCCGAGCAGGGCAACGTCTTTGGCGAATTCAGCATTTCCCGCGGCAGCGTCACTCATGGGAACTTAACCGTCTTTCTGGCCATCAGCGGCACGGCTACACCCGGCAGCAACTACTTGCCCCTGGACACGACGGCGGTGATTCCGGATGGAGCGAGCTCCGTGATGCTCGACGTCATTCCCTTCGAGGACCAGATGCTGGACCCTACCAGGACTGTCATTGTAACGCTGCTGCCGGGCACGAACTACAACGTCGGCTCGCCCGCCAACGCCCAGATGAACATTCTTGATGATGGCCAGAGCCCGACGCCGGGCGTCGGTTTTTGCTTCAGCACCTCGGCCTTCCCTGAGAGTCAATCCCCGGGCATCTGCGTCGCGTTGAGCATGGCCTCATCGGTGCCCGTCACGGTGGATTACCGCGTCATCGGCGGTACGGCCTCGCCCAGCCGTTATTCGCTTCCGGCGGGAACCCTCACCATTCCCAGCGGCGATTGGGTCGGTGTGATCCCGCTGAAAATCGTGGCTGACAATGCCGTGGAGCCGTTGCAAACCGTGAAAGTCGTCCTGTTCAATCCCGTCGGCGCCAGCCTCGATTTCTTTCGCGTGCATACCTACACCATCCTGGACGACGACGCAGCCGCGGTCACCGTTACCGCCACCGTGCCAGTCGCAATGGAGAGCGGCACGCCGGGGAACTTCCGCATCGCCCGCGCCGCCTCCGCCGGAGCGGACTTGCTGGTCAATTTCCAGGTCACCGGCACCGCTTCCGCGCCGACGGATTATGCGCCGCTCGGCAATTCCGTGATCATTCCCCCGGGCGCGGCCTACGTGGATCTGCCGGTAGCGCCCGTGCCCAACCGTACCGTGGATCTGAACCAAACCGTCGTGCTCACGCTGATCAGCGCGGCCGGTGGCAAGCTCGTTTCCCCCAACCAGGCCACGGTCACTATTATTGATGACAACACCAACCCGCTGCCGATCGTCGCAGTCACATCGACCAACCAGCCTTATGCCGTCGAGGGCGGCGTCAACGGCGCCTTCGTCTTCACGCGCACCGGGCCGACTAACAACTCGCTGCCGATCCGTTTCGCGGTCGCCGGCACCGCCGTGCCGGGCGCGCGCTACCTTGCGCTGCCCGGTTCGGTCACCATTCCTCCCGGGCAAACCTCGGTCTCACTCCCCGTCGTCGCGATGGACGACCCAGTGGTGGAGGGGGAGCAGACCGTGATTCTCACACTCACGGACCAGGACACCTACCGTGTTCCCTACCTGGCTTCAGCCACCGTCACGATCCAGGACAATGACCAGTTCGTTTGGATTGACGCCAGCGCCTTTGACGCCTCGAAATACGGGCCGGTTCCGGGCGAGTTCACCTTCTCGCGCTGGGGCACAACCAACACGGCGGTGACCATCTACTTCACTATCGGCGGCACGGCGGTCAACGGTCTCGATTACGCCGCCATCACCAATGCCGTGGTCATCCCCGCGGGCAGCCAGAGTGTCACCTTGCCGATTCTGCCCCTGCACAACGGCATTGTCGAGGGGCCCGTGACCCTGACGCTCACGTTGCAGAGCGCCGCCGCCTATCAACTCGCCGCGCCCACCAGCGCCACCGTCATCATCGACGACGATATGCCGATGCTGCGCATGTTCTCGGTGGTCACCAACGTGCTGGAAGGCAGCGGATCGAACGGGGTGTTCCGCCTGGTCCGCACCGGCGACCCCAAGTATGATTTTACCGCTTACCTCGGTGTCGCCGGCACAGCGACTTATGGCGTGGACTACGCGCTTTTCGCCACCAACGTTTATTTCACCTGCGGCGTCACGTCGATCGATCTCCTGGTGAGGCCGACCAACAATCTGGTAGTGGACGGCGACCACACGGTTTTCAGCGCTCTCCTGCCCGCGCCGGCTTACAGCGTCCTCTCACCGAGTAACGCCGTCCTCACCATCGCTGACGCGGGCACGAACGAGGCGCCGCTGGTGGCCATCACCAGCCCCGCGGGTGGCTTCGCGTTTCTGGTCGCGACCAACCTCGGCCTGGTGCTCAACGCCACAGTGACAGGCGGCAGCGCCGCTAGCAGGCTGACCTGGACCGAACTCAGCGGTCCTAGCGGTTACGCCTTCAGCAGCACCAACACCACGAATACCACCGTCCTGTTTACCAACGCCGGGATTTATCGGTTGCGGCTTACCGCCGACACGGGCCAATTGCAGGGCCACGCGGATGTCGTCGCCATCGTTGCGGCTGACCTGCTGGCCTCCACCGCCCTGTTGCACTGGCCGTTCGACGAAGGCGCCGGAACCAACGTGCTCGACGTTTCTGGCGCCGGCCTCGATGGCCAGTTCTCCGGGCAGCCGGTCTGGACTACCGACGGCGTCCTGGGCGGCGCGTTGAACTTCTCAGGCACGCACGATTGGGTCGCCCTGGCCGGCCACACTAATCTGCTGAATGGCTTGAGCGAACTGACTTTGTCGCTGTGGCTCAAGCCTGCCACCACCAACTCCAGTCAGGGGTTCTTCACCGCGGCGGATTCCGTCACGAACCAGACGCTCGGCATGGTGACGCGTGCGAACGCCGCCTGCGGCAATGACACGAATGTCCTGGAACTGAGTCTGCCCACGACCCAGGGGGTCGTGCGCCGGGACAGTGCCAGCGGCGCGATCCAGCCGTTCCAGTGGCAGCAGGTCGCGCTGGTCTGGAGCAATGGCCTGGCGCCCGCGCTCTACATCAATGGCCAACTCGATCAGCCGCGGTTGGGTTTCGTGGCCGCCGTGGGCCGGTTGACAGGCTGCCCGCAGTTCATCGTCGGCCGGGGGCCGCCCGGCACCCCTGGTTCGTGGAATGGGACCATCGACGACGTGCGGGTTTTCCCGCGCGCGCTGAGCGCCGATGAACTCTTCGCCGTCCATGGTTGGGCCACGACCAATCACGCGCCTTTCCTGGATGCCGGCACGAACGTCACCGTCCAACTCGGCGTGCCCGTCACCCTCATCGGTGCCGTCACCGACGACGGCCTCCCCAATCCGCCCGGCCAGGTCATCACCACTTGGAGCTGTGTCAGCCCCGTCGGGGTGGCCATTCCCGACCCGGCGAACCTGACCAACACCTTCGTGTTTTACACGCCGGGTGATTATGTGTTTCAACTGACCGCCGATGACGGCCAGGCTGCCACGTTTGCCCTCGTTACCGTTACCGTGATCGAGCCGACCGAAGTGGACATTTCGGCCAGCATCCCGGAGGCTGCGGAGCTCGGCCCGGTTATCGGCGAATTCACCCTGACCCGGAATGGCGACACCAACGACCTGGTGGTCTTTCTGGCGGTTTCGAGCACCGCGACCAATGGCGTTGATTTTGCCGAACTCCCCACGCAAGTGACCTTCCCGGCCGGCACCAACACCGTCGCGCTCGACGTGCTCCCGTTCCTCGATAATGCCATCCAAGGCGACGTTTTCGTGACGATGTCCATCGTGAGCAACCTCGCCTATTCCATCGGCAACGGGCAGGCGACGGTGGTCATCCACGACAAGCCCTACGGATTGTGGAGCATCGCCCATTTCACCCTCGAACAACTCACCCATCCCGAGTTGAGCGGGCCCGGCGCTGATTTCAATCATGACGGCGTTCCCAATTTCGCCGAATATGCCTTCAACCACGATCCCACCGGCACGAATGCGACCCCGCCGTTTCTCTGGGACTTCGAAACCGATACCAACGATGGTCTCAAACACCTGACTATCACCTACACCCGCCGGCTCCCGCCGCGCGATGTCCAATACGGTCTTTTCGTCTCCACCAACTTGAAAACCTGGCTCACGGGCACCAACGTCGTCCAAGAGTTCTTTACCTCGCCCGACGCCAACGGATTCACTGAAACCGTCAAGGCCCGCGCCCTGGCGCCCTTCCCCGGCACCAACAACCTCTTTATGAGCCTCCGGGTCTGGCTCGAGCAGGTGCTCCAGTAAACCACGGATCGCTGATTGCAGCGGTTGGCCGAAACCACTCCGCACGAGGACGTGCCTGCCCAGGGGGCGTAATCGCCTTTGCCGGGCAGGCACAGGCCAGCATCTGGCCTGGTGGGTTCACACCATCCTGCGCCAGTCGGGGATGCCCTCTTGCATGACATGAGTAGCATGGCCGGGATTGAATGCGTCCGGGTTGAACGGACCATTCCATTCCAGCATTTCCCGATGCCGCTTGTGGGTCGGGTTGGCCATCGCCTCGAGATACGCCCTGTATCCTTCAATCCCGCCGACGTCTTCGGGCGGGCAGGCGCGTTCCCCTTCCAGGCATTGAGGGTATGCCACCCCGGGTTGCGGGGCTGGCGAGCCTTCGAATTGCACGTCATGCATCCAACCGTCTCCGAAGTCATAGTAGTATTCAAAGGCGATAGGAGCGCGGTCGGGAGGCAGCAACTCGCCGATCAGAGTTCTGGTGGAGTCCAACCCGGTAAACGGTTCGATCTCGTCCTCGAGCAAGCCCGGATCGCCGCAACGCCGGCCTTCAATGAAAAAGTGGTGCAGGTGTGAGTTGGTCCAGCCCATCGCGGCCTGGATGTGTTCGTGGAGCTTATCCAGCGTGTCGTCCAAAACTTGGATGCGCCGCCAGATAACCGGGTCGGCGCCGCGGAGTGTGACCTTGAACTGGAACAGGCGGCGCGACGCGGAGGCAGCAATCCGTTCTTGCACCGCGGCCGCCACTCGATCGGCTGGGACGTACGGAATGAGCCCCTTCTTAAAGACAGCCCGCTGCATCGCCACCGGTTGCTGGCGGATGTCGATCAGGAACCCGTTCGAATCCTGAAGGGTCCAAATTAATGGGCTGCTTTCCCAACGGCTTGGGAGGATCCATCGATGATCGAACTGGTGGATCTTCAGTAGCTGCCGGATCACTTTGGCCTTTCCTTGACCGGTGCTCTCTGCCACGCCCAGTGCCTGGTCGATCATCGGGAGTTTCATGTGCGGTGACTGCGAACGATCGTCGAGAAAGTTCACCCAGCCGATAGTGCGAATGATGCCACAAGCCCAGGTTCGGAGCTCGCCTCGGAGCAAGGGCGAAGTTCGCTTGGCCGCCAGCTTCTCAGCCAGTTTCCGGCACAACGCCATGTATTCTCCGTTCAGGCGCTCCTGGCAGAACGCATCCGTTATGGCCACCACCTGCTTCAGAACCTCCTGCGCCGGAGCTACGCGCTGTTGCGGCGCTTTGATCGGTTTCGTTTTTTGAGCTTCGACGCCTGGCTCCCTCGCTGGCGTACCCCGGGGCAGCGAGGTCACGATGCCTTGGTTCGCCTTGGCGGCTCGAAACTCTTCCTCGAATCCGCCCCGGGAGCCGGGACCGAAGGTGACATTGAACGCGCTGACGACCCCATCGTAGATGATTTTGCCCCGAAACGGCAGTAACACCGTCTCGATCATCGCTGGGAGCGGGTTCGGAATTACCCGTTCCATGGGGTCGACCAGCCCCATAACCCCGTACGCCGTCGCCTCTTCATCGCAGGCGAGCAGGACCATGTGTTTCTTCAACTGTCGCAGGGCGACAAAGCGTCCCGCTACCAGATGGCGCCAGGAAGAGACGATCCCCAGTTCCTCCTCCTTGAGCTTCGCAGGGTTGGCCTTGAGGAAAACGTCGATCAAATCCAACCGACCCAGAAAGGTCTGCACGACCTCCTGTCGTTTCTCGGCAGGAAGTGACCGATAATCCGCGGCGGATGACAGAACACGATCGCCTTGAATCTTTTCCGTCACAAATTGCATCAAGGCGCAATGCAACTTGTAGAACATTTCGGCGTCTTCGCGAGAAAGCAACATAGCAGATAGTTAGATACGAGGCCTCCGGCCGTTGTCAAATCCAGCTTCCAAACCCTGCAGCCGGCCGGCCAGGGGTTCGAACCCCCTCGGCGCTGCCGTCCTTCCAGAGCGGAAAACCGGTTGCAGAAGCTCGTGGTCATCCCCTGGATGCTCTTGCTGATTTACCCCAGCAACGCCTCCACCACTTCGCCGTGGACATCCGTCAGCCGGAAGCGGCGGCCTTGAAACGAATAGGTCAACTGCTCGTGATCCACGCCAAGCAAGCGCAGGAGAGTGGCCTGAAAGTCATGAACGTGGACTCCGTCGGTGGCGATGTTGTAGCCGAACTCGTCCGTGGTGCCGTACACCAGGCCGGGCTTCACCCCACCCCCCGCCATCCAGACGCTGAAGCACCGCGGGTGGTGATCCCGACCGTAGTCGGTAGCCGTCAGCTTGCCCTGCGAGTAATTGGTTCGCCCGAATTCCCCGCCCCAGATCACCAGCGTTTCATCGAGCATCCCGCGTTGTTTGAGGTCCGTGACCAGCGCGGCACAGGCCTGGTCAGTTTCCTGGCATTGGACTCGCATCCCCCTGGGCAGCCCGCCGTGATGATCCCAGCCCTGATGATAGAGTTGGATGAACTTGACGTTGCGTTCCGCGAGGCGGCGGGCGAGCAGGCAGTTGGCGGCGAAGGTGCCGGGCTTTCTTGAATCCGCACCGTAAAGCTCGAAGGTTTCCGGTTTTTCATCCGACAAATCCATCACGCCCGGCACACTGGTTTGCATGCGATACGCCATCTCATATTGGGCGATGCGGGCGTTCACTTCCTGGTCGCCGAGCGTCTCGGCGGCGTGTTGGTTGAGTTCGCGCAGGCGGTCGAGCAACCGTCGGCGGTTTTCCGGCGTCACGCCTGGGGGATTGTTGAGATACAGCACAGGTTCCTTGCCCGCGCGGAATTGCACGCCTTGATGCTGGGACGAGAGAAATCCGCTCCCCCACAGCCGGGCGTAAAGGGGCTGATCCACCTTGCCGGGGGTGATCAGGACCACAAAGGCCGGCAGGTTTTCGTTGTCGCTCCCCAGACCATAATGCACCCAGGCGCCGATACTGGGCCGCCCGGAGATCTGGGAGCCGGTCTGGAGGAAGGTAATCGCCGGGTCGTGGTTGATGGCCTCGGTGTACATCGAGCGCACGATGCAGAGATCGTCCACCACCTTCGCGGTGTGCGGCAGCAACTCGCTCACCCAGGTGCCGTTCTTCCCCTGCCGCGCCCATTTGAAAATCGAGCCGGCCAGCGGCAACGAGGATTGGTTGCCGGACATCCCGGTCAAGCGCTGTCCCTGCCGCACGGAGTCCGGCAATTGCTCCCCATTGCGCTCGTTGAGCAGCGGTTTGTAGTCGAAGGTCTCCAATTGCGAGGGGCCGCCGGCCATGAACAGGTAGATCACCCGTTTCGCCTTCGCCGGGAAAGGCAGCCGGCCGCCGAGCACGCCGTGGTCCAAGCCGTGCGGCGGCTCCGCTAGCAACCTCGCGGGGTTCATCAAGTCGGCCAAGGCGACGCCGCCCAGGCCCAGGCCGAAACGGTTGAGAAACGCGCGTCGCGACAGCTCGGCGGCGGGAAGTGGACCGGGGCAAATGGTGTTCATGGGTTATCGCTCCATCACGAATTCATCCAGGTTCATCACCGCGCTCACCAGCAGGGCGGTGGCCGCGAAATCGGCGCGCGGCAGACTCGGGTCCCCTTTAGACTCGCCGATGGCCAGCAGGGCGGCCGCGGCGGCGGGGTCATGGGTGTAAAACTCTCTCTGTTCGGCCAATAACCGCCCGAGGATCGCGGCTTCCCGCTCGTCGGGAGCCCGCCCGGTGAGCGACAAGAACGCGTCCCGTGCCCGTGCCGCGGGGTTGTCCGCGTATTTTTTCAACAACTTCTCCGCGAGTGCGCGCCCCGCTTCAACGAACTGGGGATCGTTCAACAGCACCAGGGCCTGCAATGGGGTGGTGGTCGTTTCACGTTTGGCGGTGCAGACTTCGCGGGTCACCGCATCGAACGTCAGCATCGCGGGGGGCGGTGCGGTGCGTTTCCAGAACGTGTAAAGGCTGCGCCGATAGAGTTTTGCCCCGTGATCCTGCGTATAGGTCGCGCCGGTGCCCGCTTGCTCCCAGAGCCCTTCGGGTTGGTAAGGTCTCACGCTTCGCCCGCCGATCGTCCGATCCAGCAGACCGCTGGCGGCGAGCGCGCTGTCGCGAATCATCTCGGCCTGCAAGCGGTGCTTGGGCCCGCGCGCCAACAGCCCGTTGTCGGGATCGCGGTCGAGCAACTCCCGTGAGGCCAATGAGGTTTGGCGGTAAGCGGCCGAGTTCACGATCAACCGGTGCAAGCCCTTTACGTCCCAGGCATGGTCCATGAACCAGACCGCGAGCCAGTCCAGCAATTCCGGATGGGTGGGCAGTTTGCCCTGGCTGCCGAAGTCTTGCTCCGTGGCGACGAGGCCGCGGCCGAAGTGCATTCTCCAGATGCGGTTGACCACTACCCGCGCGGTGAGGGGATGGTGGCGGTCGATCATCCAGCGCGCCAGTCCCAACCGGTCGCGCGGTTGGTCTTTGGGGAACGGCATCACGCTCGCGGGAGTATCGCGTTCCACGGGATCACCCGGAGCGTCATAGGCCCCGCGTTGGAGCAGGAAGGTCGGACGCGGATGCCGCATTTCCTCCATCACCATAATCTCGGGAACGTCGTTGACCAGGTCGTTTAGTTGATCGCGCAGGGATCTTAACTCGGCCAGTTCGGAGCGATATTCGGGCGAATGCCGGGCGACGTAATACTCGGTGGACAGCGGCGGAACTTGGGCGGTGGCCAGCCAGCGGGCTTCCGGGGCTGTCAGGCAGGTGTCAAATACTTGCAAATCGTCAATGGCGCCGTTCTTGAAGCCAGTGTCCCGAAAGCGGCCGGCGAGGGTGAGATGGATGTTCCCCGCCTCGGCATCGCCCCAGCCCTGGCGATGCACGATGTCCTTGTACAGGTGGTCGCGGATGGTCTCCGTTTCCACGGGTGTCCCATTGAGATAAAGTTGGATGCCGGCCGCGCGGCTGGAACCGTCGTAGGCCACCGCCACGTGCGACCATTGGTTGGTGGGTAACGCACCCCTGGCGCGCACCGCGATGGCATTGCCCGGCCAGAAATGGATCAAGCCGAAAAACGGCCGGCCGTGGTCCAACACCAGTTCGAACCCCCGGCTGCCGGAATCCGACCAGGCGCGGGACTGGTGTAGGACGACCGCGCGGTCCTGGGTTTCGGCAGGTTTGAGCCAGAGGCTGAGGGAGAAAGTGTCCGTGCGCTTGAAGTTCGGCACCGTGGCGCAGACCACGGCATTGTCGCCGTTGAATTGGAGCGCATGGCCTTCGTGTCCCGCCACTAACTTGGGATCGTCCTCCAGCCTGGCGTAGTTCGTTGCCGTGACGCTGTCCGGTGTGCCGTTCCGCTCCACCGTATCGAATGCGAAATGAGCGATGGGTTGGGGCGGAGAAAAGGCGCCGCCCGAGGTGAGCCACGATTGGAAGGCCATTTGGGCATCGCTCTCCAGGTTATTCAACCGCCCCTCGGCGGCGCTCAGTTTGGCCTCCAGGGCGGCTAACGCGGCGGATTGTTGATCCGTCCATAGCGGCATGGCGGGCGTGGGGGTGGCCCGGGTGAAATGCGAGTAGAGCCCCGACTCGTCGATACTGTTAAAGAAGGCGGAAAATGCATAATAGTCCCGCTGCTGGATGGGGTCGTACTTGTGATCGTGGCATTTCGCGCAGCCGAGCGTGAGCCCGAGCATCGCCGTGCCCACGGTATTCACACGATCGGAGACGTAATCCACGCGGAATTCTTCCTCGACGCTTCCGCCTTCGTTGGTCTGACGGTGAAGGCGGTTGAAGGCGGTGGCCAGGCGTTGATCCCGGGTGGCCTGGGGGAGCCGATCGCCCGCAATCTGCCACAGCAGGAATTGGTCGTAGGGCAGGTTGTCATTGAACGAGCGGATCACCCAGTCGCGCCAGGGCGACATGTCGTAGGTGACGTCCGACTGATACCCATAAGTGTCGGCGTAGCGCGCCAAATCGAGCCAGTCCATCGCCATGCGTTCGCCGTAGGCGGGGGAAGTCAAATACCGCTCCACCGCTCGCCTGTAGGCGTCCGGAGCTGAGTCAGCCAGGAAGCCCTCGAGCTCTTCGAGGCTCGGCGGCAGGCCCGTCAGATCCAGGGATAACCGGCGCAGCAGCGTTTCCCGGGTCGCTTCGGGCGCCGGCGAGAGGCCTTCTTTTTCCAGGCGCGCCAACACGAACGCGTCGATCGAGTTCTTGACCCAACCCGCATCGCCGGGGGTTGGCGGGGCGGTCGCTTGGGGCGGGATCAACGACCAGTGCGGCTTAAACTCGGCGCCTCCGGCTACCCAGCGCGCCAAGAGTTCCCGTTCGCCGGGCGTCAACCTGAGCTTCGAGTCGGGCGGCGGCATCTGCTCCTCCGGGTTGGAAGAGAACACACGTCGGATGAGCTCGCTCCGGTTGGTGTCGCCCGGTTTCACTATCGCGAGGCCGCCGTCCAGGTCCTTGAAGAGACCTTCCCCCAGGTCAAGCCGGAGCTTCTGTTTGCGGGCCCGCTCATCGGGCCCGTGGCACTTGAAGCAGCGATCCGAGAGCAGGGGACGGATTTGAAAATTGAAATCTATCCGCCCGGTTTCCGCGGTTAGAGTCGTGGCGGCTCCGGTGAGAACCCAAAACAGGACTAAATTATGTCTTAACATCACCATTCAAAGTGCTGGCGGCTAATCTAGCACCTCCGGGAAGAAAATGACAGGGGAGCCTTTCGGAGCCCCAACGGGGCGAATTGCACCCGCTGCGTCCCTTGTTACCCGCCCCCTACCATTTGCGAGGCGTGTAGCGGGAGTCGGCCTGGGGGAAGGTAGGCGGCAATCTGGCCAATGCTGTCAAAGAAAGCTGTCTTCAGTCACCGGTTCGTCGGCTCGGATCGGTGCCGTGGCGCCTCCTGACTTGCCAGACGGGAGGACGAGTAGTCCCACTTGTGGTGGAAGGTGGTGAGCGGGCCGGGAGTGGAGACGACGGCGTGGGGGGGGTGACGGTGGGGATGTGGGTGAAGGGGGCGTA
>Ga0316222_1002256_pt1 | contig 21043 bp, 20 predicted proteins | sample TBH18011metaG_FD_206008 | JGI IMG/M metagenome (GOLD analysis project Ga0316222, IMG submission 206008) | Freshwater microbial communities from Trout Bog Lake, Wisconsin, USA - TBH18011 | ecosystem: Environmental > Aquatic > Freshwater > Lake > Hypolimnion/Profundal zone | place: USA: Wisconsin...
ATCCCGCCGCCAGCGCCGCCGGCGCCAGCCGATGCTGCTGCAACGCACCGCCCAACAGGACCGGCAGCAGCGGCAGCACGCAGGGCGACAGCGTCGACAACGAACCGGCCAGAAAGCCGAAGGCGAGGTTGGCGTTACTCATATCCGCCTAAAGCCCCTTGGCCACGAGGGCGGTGATGGCGGCGGGATCGGTCTCGCCGGTCGAGCGCCCCACCTCGGTCTTGCCCTTGAACATGATCAGGGTGCTCTGGGCGGTGACGCGGAATTGCTTCAGCACGTCCTTGGCCGAGTCGAAATCCACGTCGAACACCACCAGTTTAGGCTGCGATGTCTCCAGGCCCAGAACCGTCGGCTTTTGCTTGGCGCAGGTCGGACACCACGGCGCTGCCACATCCACCAGGATGCTCTTGCCGGTCTCCTGGGCGGCGGCAAAGGCCTTGGCGTCATAGGACTGCCCGGCTTCGGCGGTCAGCGGCAGAACGAAAAGGATGGCGGCAGCCAACATCGACCGGGGGTTCGCAAACGACATCTTCGGCACGGCGGTTCTCCTTCGAATTTCAGGCGACACCGACTGCGGTCCAGCATGGCGTCTGAACCGGTTTCGCCGCCGGCCACGCGAAGGTTACGAACTCCGACAGACTTTCCTGGATGTCGGAGAAATCATCGCCGGTGGACTCGTCACGATTACCGAATCGTCAGGGCGGCGATGGCCTGGGGGATGCCGCCGCCTCGAGCACCGGTCCTGTTACCCGATGTTACCAACGCCGCCGTCGGGCGGTTACAGCCATCCCCTATAACAGTGCCATCCCAACCCACCCCGCGAGGTGATGTGATGTCGTTTCTTTCCCGCATGGCCTTCGGCATCGCCTTGGCGCTTGGCATCGCCGGCCTGTTCGGCGCCGTCCGGGCCGCCGAGCCGCCGGTGCCGCCCCGCGCCGCCTTCGGTGCCGCCCGCTTCTGCGGCGACATGGACGCCCGCCTGGCCGGGCACCTGGCCTATACCGAAACCAGACTGGCCCTGAGCGATCCTCAGAAGGCCGCGTTCAAGACCCTGGCCGAGGCCATGACCGCCGCCAACGCCCCCCTGCGCCAGGCCTGCGCCGACCTGACCGCCCTGCCGGCAGCCCCCAGCCTGCCGGCCCGCCTGGAGGGCATGCAGAAGATGACGGCGGCGCGGGCCGAAGCCATGGCCAGGATGCTGCCGGCCGTGACCCGGTTCTATCAAAGCCTGACGCCGGAGCAGCAGAAGACCGCCGATGCCATCATGATGGGCGGCCATCGCCCCGCCCCATGACGGGACGCCGACGACGGGACGCCGCCCCCGAACGAAAGCCCCCCGGAGCGGCGCTCCGGGGGGCTTTGGCGTTTCAACCGAGGTGAAGCTCAGAACATGGAGGCGAGGACCCGATCCGGCGGCTGGTGGCCATCGGTGAAGGTCTTGATGTTGATCAGCACCTTCTCGCCCATATCGATGCGGCCCTCCAGGGTGGCGGAGCCGAGATGGGGCAGCAGCACCACATTGTCCAGCGCCAGCAGCTTGGGATTGACCGCCGGCTCGTGCTCGAACACGTCGAGGCCGGCCCCGGCCAGATCACCCCGGATCAGCATGCGGGTCAGGGCGTTCTCGTCGACGATTTCACCCCGCGCGGTATTGACCACATAGGCGTGCTTGGGCAGCAGCTCCAGGCGGCGGGCCGACAACAGGTGGAAGGTGGCCGGGGTATGGGGGCAATGGACGGTGATGACGTCCATGCGGGCCAGCATCTGGTCCAGGCTCTCCCAGTAGGTGGCCTCCAGCTCGGTCTCGATGTCCGGGTGGACCTTCTTGCGGCTGTGATAGTGGATCGACATGCCGAAGGCCTTGGCGCGCCGCGCCACCGCCTGGCCGATCCGGCCCATGCCGATGATGCCCAGGCGCCGGCCCCAGATGCGATGGCCCAGCATGAAGGTCGGTCCCCAGCCCTTCCATTCGCCCGAGCGGATCAGCCGCTCGCCCTCGGACAGGCGGCGCGGCACCGCCAGGATCAGGGCCATGGCCATGTCGGCGGTGTCTTCGGTCAGCACGCCGGGGGTATTGGTGATGGTGATGCCGCGGCTGCGCGCGCTGGCGAGATCCATGTGGTCGACGCCGGTGCCGAAATTGGCGATCAGCTTCAGGTTGGGTCCGGCCTGGGACATGACGGCGGCGTCGATCCGGTCGGTGACGGTGGGAACCAGCACATCGGCGATCTTGACCGCTTCGATCAACTCCGCCTTGGTCATGGGATGATCGTCGACGTTCAAGCGGGCGTCGAACAGTTCCATCATCCGGGTTTCGATGGCATCGGGCAGCTTGCGGCTGACCACGACGACCGGTTTCTTGTGCTGCATTCCTGTACTCCTCCCGGTGCCCCTCCCTCACGACCTAGCAACTCGGAGTGCCGTTGTCCAGGGGCGTGTTGGGACTTCTTGAAACTGGGGTCTCACCCGTCTTGACCATCGGGTCGCCGCCACCCCTATAATGCCGCCGGAGGGACAATGAATTCGAGTCTGTTCGGGGGAATTCTCAGAGCCTGCTTCTTAAGTCGCACGGCGGCGGTATGGCTGGCGATCATGGCGGCGCCGGCCTGGGCCGGCGAGACCAGCGGCCTGCCGCTGCCGCGCTTCGTCTCGCTGCGTTCCGACGAGGTCAATCTGCGCACCGGTCCCGGTCAGCGCTATCCCATCGACTGGATCTATGCCCGCAAGGATCTGCCGGTGGAGGTCATCGCCGAGTTCGAGGCGTGGCGCAAGATCCGCGACTGGCAGGGCACCGAAGGCTGGGTCCACCAAAGCATGCTGTCGGGACGCCGTATGATGGTGGTGATCGGCGGCGAGCGGCAGCTGCGCAACTCGGATTCCGATTCGGCCGATGCGGTGGCGGTGGTGGAACCGGGCGTGCTCGGCCGGCTGCTGCAATGTCCGCGCAATCGCGATTATTGCCGGGTCGAGGTGGGACAGGTCCAAGGCTGGTTCAAGCGCGACGAGATCTGGGGTGTCTACAAGGGCGAGTGGATCGAATAGGCCGCCCACGACAGATGCATAAAATTTTATGAAATTACCCGCCAAATTAATCTAAAGTATCGGCAAAATCCAAGTCAGTCATTCTTTTATGATTACTATTTCCATTCCAGTTAAACCTAACGTATAATAGTTCCCATGGAGATTGCCGGCAGAATTTCGGCATCCGATGGTGAATTTGCCGCCGGGCGAAGCCCGCCGGCGCGGTGGAGCGAGGCGTCCATGACGCTCAGGACTGACCAGTGCAACTTCCGGCAAGTGTCGGACATGGGGCGAAAGCTCGTCAACGACGCCGATCCCCAGGCCCTGGTGGAGTTCACGCGACAGACCCTGTCCTGTCCATGTCTCCGCCAGTGCCCCTCTGGCGATTACTGCACCATCTTCAGCGCATCCCTGCTGTCCGAGCGTGGCCGCCGGCTCGGCCAGTGCCACGAGGGCTGATCCGCACCGGACGCCTCAGTTGGACATCAGCACCGGGACGGTCATGTGGCTCAGCACATAGCGCGTGCCCGAGCCGCGCTTCAGCGACAGGCCGTACTGACCATGCGCCCCCATCACCACCAGATCGGCCCCCAGGTCGCAGAGCCGCGACAGCAGCATGTCCATCTTGCCGATATGCTCGCCGGCCAGCCGTTCGCCCTGGGCGGTGATGCCGCAGGCGGCGAGATGGTCGAGGATATCCACCCGGGGAACCTCGCCCATGGCGCTGGCGGCATCGTCCTGCCGGTCGTGCATGGACAGCACGGTCACCGATTTGGCCTTGGCCATCAGCGGCTTGGCATCGTTCAGCGCCCGGACCGCCTCCTTGCCGGCGTTCCAGGCCACCGCCACCCGCTCGCCCAGGGTGGGGAATTTGCCGGTATGGGGAATCACCAGCACCGGCCGGCCGCAATTGAGGATGGTGTGCTCCACCAGATTGTCCGGGACCTGCTTGGCCTTGGGCACGGTCTGGCCCATCACCACCAGATCGGCATAGCGGGCACAGAACATGGTCTCGGACAGCACATGGCCCGGCTCGCCATGGGCCAGTTGCCACCAGCGGCCGGTGAGGCCGGCGGCGGCGACCCGTTCGGCGAACAGGGCGGCGGCGGCGGTGCGGACCGCGATCAACTGGTCGCTGGCCTGGTGGGCGACGGCGCTGGGCTTATGGCTTTCGCTGCGGGCGAACAGGCCGGTCAGGCGGGCACCGTGCTGCCGGGCGAGGCCGATGGCCAGGTCCAGGCGGGTGACGCAACGGTCGCCATCGTCCAGGTGAACCAGGATGTCCTTCATGTCGCAATCCCCCCAGCAGTTGGCCTAGTGTTCCGTTTCCGAAAGTCCAAAACCGCACCACTCGGCTATCGTCCGGCCAAGGCGCGCGCGATCACCAGCCGTTGAATGTCGCTGGTACCTTCGTAAATCTGACAGACTCGAACGTCGCGGTAAATGCGTTCCACCGGGAAATCGGCGAGATAGCCATAACCGCCGTGGATCTGGATGGCGTCCGAGCAGACCCGTTCCGCCATCTCACTGGCGAACAGCTTGGCCATGGACGCCTCCTTCAGGCAAGGCCGGCCGGCATCGCGCAGGCTGGCGGCGTGCAGCACCATCTGCTCCGCCACCTCGATCCTGGTGGCCATGTCGGCGAGGCGGAACCCCACCGCCTGATGCTCCATGATCGCCTTGCCGAACTGCTTGCGCTCCTGGGCGTAGGCCAAGGCGGCGTCGAAGGCGGCGCGCGCCATACCCACCGCCTGGGCGGCGATGCCAAGCCGGCCGCCTTCCAGATTGGCCAGGGCGATCTTCAGCCCCTCGCCCTCGGCGCCCAGGCGCTGGCCGGCGGGAATGCGCATGTCCTCGAACACCAGGTGGCAGGTGTCGGACAGATGCTGTCCCAGCTTGTCCTCGACGCGGGCGACGGTGAAGCCGGGGGTATCGGTGGGAACGATGAAGGCGGACATGCCCTTCTTGCCGGCCGCCGGGTCGGTCACCGCGAAGACGATGGCCACATGGCCGTTCTTGGCGGTGCTGATGAACTGCTTGGCGCCGTTCAGGATATAATCGTCGCCATCCCGGCGGGCGCGCGACCGGATCGAGGCGGCGTCCGACCCGGCCTCGGGCTCGGTCAGGCAGAAGCAGCCGAGCTTCTCGCCACGCGCCATGGGCTTGAGGAAGCGCTGCTTCTGCTCCTCGCTGCCGAACTTCAGGATCGGCCCGCAGCCCACCGAATTGTGGACGCTCATGATGGTCGACACCCCGCCGCAGCCGGCGGCGATCTCCATCACCGCCATGACATAGGCGACCGTGTCGGTGCCGGCGCCGTCCCATTCCGGCGGCACCACCATGCCGAGAAAGCCCAATTCGCCCATCTCGGCCAGGGCCTCGGCGGGAAACAGGTGTTCGCGATCCCAGCGGGCGGCATGGGGCGCCAGCTTTTCCCGGGCGAAGGCGCGCGCCGTGTCGCGGATCAGCTGCTGCTCCTCGGTGGCGATCATAGTTCCACCATGACAGCGGTCGCCTCGCCGCCGCCGATGCACAGCGAGGCGACGCCGCGCCGGAGGCCGTATTGCTTCAGCGCCGCCAGCAGGGTCACCACGATCCGCGCCCCCGAGGCGCCGATGGGATGGCCCAGGGCGCAGGCGCCGCCATGGACATTGACCCGCTGGTGATCCAGCTTGAGGTCATGCATGGCCGCCATGGTGACCACGGCGAAAGCCTCGTTGATCTCCCACAGATCCACGTCGCCGGCCTTGCAGCCGGTCTTGTCCAGCAGGGCCTGGATCGCCCCCACCGGGGCGGTGGCGAACAAGGCGGGCGCCTGGGCGAAGGTGCTGTGGCCCAGGATGGTGGCGAGGGGGGCGAGGCCGCGCCGCGCCGCCTCGGAGCGGCGCATCAGCACCAGGGCGGCGGCGCCATCGGAAATGGACGACGAATTGGCCGCGGTCACGGTGCCGCCGTCGCGGAAGGCGGGTTTCAGGGTCGGGATCTTGTCGGGCTGCGCCTTGCCGGGCTGTTCGTCGAGGGCGATGACGCTGTCGCCCTTGCGGGTCTCGAGGGTAACGGGGGCGATCTCGTCGGCGAAGGAACCGTCGCCGCAGGCCTTGCGGGCGCGTTCCAGCGATGCCAGGGCGAATCCGTCCTGGGCGGCGCGGGTGAATTTGTAAGCCTCGGCGCAGTCTTCGGCGAAGCTTCCCATCAGGCGGCCCTTTTCGTAGGCGTCCTCCAGCCCGTCGAGGAACATGTGGTCGAGGACCTTGCCATGCCCCAGGCGATAGCCGGCGCGGGCCTTGTCCAGCAGATAGGGGGCGTTGGACATGCTCTCCATGCCGCCCGCCACCATGATTCCGGCACTGCCGGCCACCAGCAGGTCATGGGCCAGCATGGCCGCCTTCATGCCCGAGCCGCACATCTTGTTGACGGTGGTGCAGCCCACCCCGTCGGGAATGCCGGCGCCACGCGACGCCTGGCGGGCCGGGGCTTGGCCCTGGCCGGCGGGCAGCACGCAGCCCATGATCACCTCGTCCACCTGATCGGCGGCGAGACCGGCGCGCGCCACCGCCGCCCGGATGGCGACGGCGCCCAATTGAGGGGCGGCGAGCGCGGCGAAATCGCCCTGCATCCCGCCCATGGGGGTGCGGGCGGCGCCGACGATGACGATGGGATCCGACACGGTCATGGCAATCTCCTGAATGAGGGGGGGGACGGGACAGGCGCTCAGCGCGGCGGCATGCGCAGGGCGCCGTCGAGGCGGATGACCTCGCCGTTCAACATGGTGTTCTCGCAGATATGACGCACCAGGGCGGCATATTCCGCCGGGCGGCCGAGGCGCGAGGGGAACGGCACGCTCTGGCCCAGGGAGTCCTGAACCTCCTGCGACATGCCGGCCATCATCGGGGTCGCGAAGATGCCGGGGGCGATGGTGACGACGCGCACGCCGTGGCGGGCCAGCTCGCGGGCGATGGGCAGGGTGAGGCTGACCACGCCGCCCTTGGAGGCGGCATAGGCGGCCTGTCCGATCTGGCCGTCGAAGGCGGCGATGGAGGCGGTGTTGACGATCACGCCGCGCTCGCCGTCCTGGTTGGGCTCCCCCTTGACCATGGCGTCGGCGGCCAGCCGGATCATGTTGAAGGTGCCGATCAGATTGATGCTCACCGCCTTGGCGAAACTGTCCAGCCGGTGGGGGCCGTCGCGGCCGACCACCTTTTCACCCGGCGCCACCCCGGCGCAGTTGACCAGCCCATGGAGCCGGCCGAACCGGTCGAGCGCCAGCTTTACCGCGGCGGCGCCATCGGCCTCGCTGGTCACGTCGGTGGCGATGAAGCGCACGGTGTCGCCCAACTCGGTCGCCACGGCCTCGCCGGCGGCCCGGTTGACGTCGGCGATGACGACGCGGGCGCCGTCGGCGGCCAGCTGCCGGACCACGCCGGCCCCCAGGCCGGAGCCGCCGCCGGTGACGAGAAAGACATGATCCCTGATCTGCATGATGGATGTTCCGATTCGTTAGTTAGAGCGGGATGCTTTCAAGTCGACTCATCCCGCGACAGAGGCCGTTGAGGCCGAGGCCAAGCAAACCGGAGGTTTGCGCCCGGCGAGGGACATCCAAAATGGCGCGAGCATGATGCGGCCTGATCGCATCATGCTCTAGGCCGTCTCGCTGTTGCGCAGGATAAAGCGTTGGAGCTTGCCGCTGGGGGTCTTGGGCAGATGTTCCATGAACACGATCTCGCGCGGATAGGCATGGGCGGACAGCCGCCGCTTGACGTATTGGCTCAACTCGTCGGCCAGCTGGTCGGACGGGGTGACGCCGGCACGCAGCACCACGAAGGCCTTGACGATCTCGGTCCGCTCCGGATCGGGCTTGCCGATCACCGCCGCCTCCATCACCGCGGGATGCTCGATCAGGGCGCTTTCCACGTCGAAGGGACCGATGCGGTAGCCCGACGAGGTGATGACGTCGTCGGAGCGGCCCACGAAACTGATATGCCCGTCCGGCTCCAGCTCGACGGTATCGCCGGTGCGGTAATAGCCGCCGGCGATGGCCGGGGTCGGCTGCCGCCAATAGCCGGTGAACCACAGCAGGGGCGAGCGGGCGATATCGACCGCCAGGGTGCCGGGCATGTTGGGCGGCAGTTCGTTGCCGTCATCGTCGAGAACCGCGACCCGGTGACCAAGCATGGCCAGGCCGGCCGAACCGTGATGGACATCGTGCGCGAGGCCGTGATGGTTGTTGACCACCATGCCCAGCTCGGTCTGGCCGTAATGGTCGTGGATCGGCGCGGCGAGGTGTTCGGCGAACCAGCGGATCACTTCCGGGTTGAGCGGTTCGCCGGCGCTGCTGACCGCGCGCAACCGGCCCTTGATCCCGGCGGCGGCCTCGGGACCGGCGGCGATCAGCAGGCGGTAGGCGGTGGGCGCCCCGGCCAGATTGGTGATGCCGTGGGTCGCGATGATCCGGTAGGTGGACTCCACCGTGAAGGGGCCGTCATAGAAGGTGGTGGCATGGCCCAGCAGCAGCGGGCCGATGACGGCGTAGTAGATGCCGTAGGCCCAGCCGGGATCGGCGATGTTCCAGAACTTGTCCTCGGGCCGCAGATCGACCGCGTCGCGCATATAGATATGGAAATTGAGCAGCGCCTTCAGCGGCACCGGAACCCCCTTGGGCAGGCCGGTGGTCCCCGAGGTCGACATCATCAGGAAGAGATCGTCGCCCCGGCGCGGCACCGGCGCGAAGACGGCGTCCTGGCGGGCGAGCTCGCCGTGATAGTCCAGGTCCCCGGCCGCGATCTCCCCGGCCTGGCCAGGGCGGGTCACCACCGCGACCTCGGGCAGGCCCTCGACCCCGTCCAGCTTGGCGCGGTTGGCGGGATCGGTGACCACCAGCCTGGCGGCGCTCATGCCCAGGCGATGCTCCACCGCCTTGGGACCGAAGGCGGTGAACAGCGGCTGATAGATCGCGCCGGCCCGCCAGGTCCCCAGGATGGTCACCAGCAGCTCGGGCGTCCGCGGCAGCATGCCCGCCACCACGTCGCCCGCCCCGATGCCGCGGGAGGTCAGGAACCCGGCGAAGCGGGCGGTGAGGTCGCGCAATTGGGCGAAGGTGATGGTGGCGCGGCGGCCATCCTGGCTTTCCCACTCCAGGGCGACCCGGCCGGGCGCCACGTGGCGGTCGCAACACTCGACACAGGCATTGATCCCGGTCCGGAGATCGCCGTGCAGTGTGGCGGCGATATCCTCGATCCGGAATCCGGCAACCGCGTCGGCATAGCTGATGGTCTCGGACTCCCGGCGATCCTTGGGATCGTTCATGATGCTTCCTCCGTCCCGGCGTTTCCTGTTTCTTGGTTGGGTCCGACTATAGGGCAGATGAATATGGCAATCCATGTCCTGACAGACTAAATTTATCAGCCGGTTTTGCCATGTTTCCCGCGCGGGCCGACGCCGCCCCGCAACGTCCCCCCCCAACGCCACCATTGCCTCGCCCCCGCTCCCACCCCATAATTGGGTTCTGGTTTTTCGGTGGGAACTGTCCATGAAGCTGGTCATCAACGGTGAGGAGCGGAGTTTCTCCGCCTCCATGAGTGTCGAAGCCCTGCTGGGCGAGTTGGGGGTCGATCCCCGCAAGGTCGCGGTCGAACGCAACCTGGAGATCGTGCCCAAATCGTCCTATGCCCAGGTGGGGGTCGACGACGGCGACAAGCTGGAGATCGTCTCCTTCATCGGCGGCGGCTCCGCTGCGGCGGCGGCCGACACCTTCACGGTGGCGGGCCGAACCTTCCGCTCCCGCCTGCTGGTGGGCACCGGCAAGTACAAGGATTTCGAGGAGACCGCCAAGGCCATCGCCGAATCCGGCGCCGAGATCGTCACCGTGGCGGTGCGCCGGGTCAATCTGTCCGATCCGTCCCAGCCCATGCTGGTGGACTATGTCAGCCCCAAGCAGTACACCTTCCTGCCCAACACCGCCGGATGCTACACCGCCGAGGATTCGGTGCGTACCCTGCGGCTGGCCCGCGAGGCCGGCGGCTGGAATCTGGTCAAGCTGGAGGTGCTGGGCGACCAGACCACCCTCTACCCCAACATGCCCGAGACCCTGAAGGCCGCCGAAGCCCTGATCAAGGACGGCTTCGAGGTGATGGTCTACTGTTCCGACGACCCCATCCAGGCCAGGATCCTGGAAGACATGGGCTGCGTCGCCATCATGCCGCTCGGCTCGCTGATCGGCTCCGGCCTGGGCATCCTCAACCCCATCACCATCCGCCTGATCAAGGAGACGGTGAAGGTGCCGGTGCTGGTGGATGCCGGCGTCGGCACCGCCTCGGACGCGGCGGTGGCCATGGAACTGGGCTGCGACGGCGTGTTGATGAATACCGCCATCGCCCATGCCGGCGACCCCATCCGCATGGCGCGGGCCATGAAGCTGGCGGTGGAGGCCGGGCGGCTGTCCTATCTCGCCGGCCGCATGCCGCGCAAGTCCTATGCCGACCCCAGTTCGCCGGTGACGGGGCTGATCTGATGAGCGCCGAGCCCTAGTCCCTTGAAAGGACGGCTGTTACAATCTTTTTTCAAGCATTCTGAATTTTCGCTTTTCATCGCCGGAAATCGGCGTATATACCGGCTTCAGGACAGACGTACAGCGCACGTGCCTCTGATCGTTCGCGATCAGGCAACGACGTCAAAGGCGTCTTCCGGGTGCAAGCGGGGTGAAAGCCCCCGGTGCTTGGAGGAAATCTTATGAACTCGATTGCTCGGCACGCTTCGGCGGCGTCCGTTTTTATTTCCCCGGTCTATCAGGAACCCGCGCTGCAGCTCGGCTGGTCCATGCTGTGGTCCGATGTTCGAAGTACGTCCAAACGGGCCTGACGGCATCCCTCGATTTGCCGTCACTGCCGGAGCCTCTGCCCCCATCGGGAGGAGAGAGGGAATCCGACTCTGCCTTTTTCGGCCTTGCCGATGACCCCTGAACGGGTCCGTTTGGAGACATGCCATGACCGCCAAGATCGCCCGCTTCCTGGAAGAAGCCCAGCCCGCCACCCCCTGCCTCGTCGTGGATCTCGACGTGGTCCGACAGAACTATCTCGACATCCGACGCTGGTTGCCGGTGGCCGAGGTGTTTTACGCCGTGAAGGCCAATCCGGCCCCTGAAATCGTCTCGCTGCTGACCGGTCTCGGCTCCAATTTCGATGTGGCCAGCCCGGGTGAGATCGATCTCTGCCTGGCGGCCGGCGCCGCGGCGGAGCGCATCTCGTTCGGCAATACCATCAAGAAGCAGCGCGATATCGCCTATGCCTACGGCAAGGGCGTCACCTTGTACGCCTTCGATTCCGAGGCCGAGTTGGAGAAGCTGGCGGCCTCGGCCCCCGGCTCGCGGGTGTTCTGCCGCATCCTGATGACCTGCGACGGCGCCGAATGGCCGCTGTCGCGCAAATTCGGCTGCGAGACCGACATGGCCCGCGACCTGCTGGTCCGCGCCCGTGAGCTTGGCCTCGACCCCTATGGCATCTCCTTCCATGTGGGCAGCCAGCAGACCGACGTGTCGCAGTGGGATATCGCGGTGGGCAAGACCGCCATGCTGTTCACCGAACTGGCGGCGGCCGGCATCGAGCTGCGCATGGTCAATCTGGGCGGCGGGCTGCCGACCAAATACCGCACCGACGTTCCCACCATGGAGCGTTATGCCGACGCCATCATGCACGCCATGACCCGGCATTTCGGCAACGACCTCCCGGCCATGATCATCGAGCCGGGCCGTGGCATGGTCGGAAATTCCGGCATCCTGGAGGCCGAGGTGGTGCTGATCAGCCGCAAGAGCTATGACGAGGACATGCGCTGGGTCTATCTCGACGTGGGCAAGTTCGGCGGCCTGGCCGAGACCATGGACGAGGCCATCAAGTACCGCATCGAGACCCCCTACGGAGACGACGAGACCGGCCCGGTGGCCCTGGCCGGCCCCACCTGCGATTCCGCCGACATTCTCTACGAGAAGTGCGGCTATCGCATGCCGCTGTCGCTCAAGGTCGGCGACAAGGTCCGCATCCTCTCCACCGGCGCCTATACCAGCAGCTATTCGGCGGTGAACTTCAACGGCTTCGCGCCGCTGAAGACCTATTTCGTATAGCGGCCCCAGCCCGCCTCCCCCTCAAGCCGCATCGCGCTCCGGCATATGGCTGGCGGTGAGACGCTTGAATTCCACGCCCCAGCGCTCCGCCATCTCGGCGGAGAGATCGAGATGGCCGTGCAGGCGGCCTTGGTCGCATTCCTTGGCAATCATCGACAGCGGCACGGCGCAGCCTTCGATGGCGACATCGACCCGGATACCGGGGGTGACGGGGCAGATATCGCCACCACTGACCGTCAACCCATCCTCGGCGATCTCGTCCAGCACCACCGGTAACGTCTGGCCGTCCATGGTGAGCGTTCCCGCGAGGCCGAGGCAATAGCGCGGCAGGTGGCGGCGGTCGACCTCCTTGGTGGCGGTCCGCACCACCCGAATGATGACGCCGCGCAGATCGTCGATGCTGCGGGCCACGTCCTCCGAAATGCCGTTGACCTGGACGGCGCGCTGGCCGGTGGCGCTGGCCTCGCCCGAGACGGTGGCGATGCTTTCGGCCACCTCGCGGGCGGCGGCGGAGGTCTCGGCGACATTGCGGGCGATTTCGGCGGTCGCGGCGTCCTGCTGCCGAATGGCGCCGGCCACGGAGGTCGAAACGTTCTCCACCTCATGGATGGCGGCGGTGATCTCGCTCACCACCGACACGGCTTCGGCGGTGGTGGACTGGACCTCCGCGATCTGCCCGGAAATCTCCTCGGTGGCCTTGGCGGTCTGGTTGGCGAGGTGCTTGACCTCGTTGGCGACCACGGCGAAGCCCTTGCCGGCGTCGCCCGCCCGCGCCGCCTCGATGGTGGCGTTGAGGGCGAGAAGATTGGTCTGCGACGCGATGTCGCTGATCAGGTCGGCGACCTCGCCGATGCGGTTGACCGCCGAGGCCAGCCTGGAAATGGTCTCCTGAGCCCGGCCGGCGGCAGAGACCGCGCCACCAGTGATCCTACCCGCCATGGCGATCTGATTGCCGATCTCACGGATGGAGGCGCTCAATTGCTCGGCGGCCGAGGCGACCGTCTGGGCGTTGCCGAGGGCCTGGCCGGCGGCGGCGGCGACACTTTGGCTGTTATCGCCGACGGCGGCGGCGGAAGCCGCCATGTGGCCGGCATTCTCCGACATCAGCGTGGTCTGGGCCGCCACCTGCTCGACGGCGGCACGGGTTTCCAATTCGACCGTCTCCGCCATGTTCTGAAGCGCCGCCACTTTTTCCACCTCGGCGCGATGGCGCTCGCCCTGCTGAATGCCGCGCAGGGTTTCGGCCTCCTGCATGGCGTCGCGGAACACCCGGATGGTGCGGGCCATGTCGCCGATCTCGTCATGGGCGGCCGCCGATGGGATCTCCACCGACAGATCCCCCGACGCCAGCGTCTTCATGGTCGCGGTCAGGCGCGCGATGGGGCCGCAGACCCGCCGCTGGGCCGTCCAGACCGCCCATCCCCACCCGGCGGAAAGGCCGATGATCGCGGTCCAGATCATGATCCGGAGCCGCTGGGAATAATACTCCGTCAATCCGGCCGCCACCGCCGAGACATGGGCGGTATTGGCGGCGGCCAAGGCCTCGATCTCCTTGTTCAACGCCTGCCGGTTGGCGCGATTGGCGTCATTGTCACCGAAGACCCGCGCCTCGGCGCTGCCGCTCGCGCGCCCCAAGCGCACCAGTTCGGTCCGGAAATCGGCGAACTCGGCGGCCCGCGTGGCGGCGGCGGCGGTCGTCTGACGCTCGCCCTCGGGCAACAGGGCCGTCCATTCATCCATCAGGCGGCGGATCTCGGCGACGTTCTTCAAGATGGGCGGCGCGAATTTTTCCGCCTCCCTGGCGTCACCGCTCATGTAGACGCCGCGCGAATCCATCACCACCGCATTGATCAGCCCATTGACCTTTTCCCCAATAACCGCGCGCTTGGAGGCGCTTTCCATTTCGACGACGTACTCGTGATAGGTGGCCATGGAGCGGATACCGATCACCGCTATGGCGACCGCTGCCAGTCCCACCAGGCCGACAGCAATGAAAATCCGTTTTTTGACGGTCAAATGAATGGATGTCATGACGCAAACTCCCCAAAGCCTCGGCACCGGACACCGGACAAGGCGACGTATCTCGCAAATGGGGATGCTGCACTGCAATGTGTAGAGCGTTTCACTTATGCTGCATGACGTATGCCTTATGGACTAGAGCCGGATGATTTGAGGTTGAACCGCCAGAGCGTTCAACCTCAAATCTGAATCCGTCTCTCATCAATACGTTAGAGGGCGATTCAGACATTGGATTACAGCGGAGCCGCATCAATCCAATGTCATCGCACTCTAGGGTCAACACCGGATGCCTCCTGCCCGGCGGCGATGGCGCATGGACATGCGTCGACTTCGGCAAGATGCGCTATCATGCCGTCCGGCGGCAATCAGGCCGCTTGCGGGGAATGACATCATGCTCTCATTGGACGATCTGGCGGATGTGGGACGCATGGTCGCCATCGACGCGGAAACCACCGGCCTGCGCATTCCCGCTTACGCCGAGATCAAGAAGATGCCCAAGGGGCTGCGGCTGCCCGGCATCATCATCGAGATCGGCTGCGTCGAAGTGCTGCGCGACGGCGACGGCTGGAAGACGGGCGAAAGCTGGCAACGGCGGATTCAGCCCAACGGCCCCATCGCCAAGGCGTCCATCGCCATTCACGGCATCACCCCCTTTGATTTGAAGAATTGCCCGCAATTCCGCGATGTGCTGGACGAATTCGAGGCGTTCATCGGTCAGGACGTGCTGCTGGCCCATAGCGCCGCCAACGAAATCGACTTCCTGAATTTCGAATATGCCCGGCTGGGGCGGTGCGGTTTTGACGAGACCGTCTTCTCGGAGAATGATTTCGTCTGCACCCAGGACCTGTCGCGGCAATTCTTCCCCGGCGTGCCGGGATCGCTGGATGTGCTGTGCGACCGGCTGTGGATCGACCGCTCCGACCGTTTCCAGCATCACGGGGCGCTGCTGGACGCCCTGCTGACCGCCGAAGCCTTCCTCAAGATGCAAGGCGGCTTCGTCAGCGACGATACCCGCTCGATCAGTTTCTAGACCTAATATCTGCACCAGCCCTGTTTCTCATGGGGCGAGGGACATACAAAATGGCGAGAGCATGATGCGACCTGATCGCATCATGCTCTCGAGCCAATCCCCGGATGCAGGGCGACTGCGTCTCCGGCCGCCTGCCCGGCCTCGAAGGCTCCCGCCGCCACTTTCTTGCCCGATGCCCGGCCGCGCCGCAGCGTGAGGCTCAGCTTGGCGAATTCGGCATCGACGACGGCATGGCGGATCGCCACCAGATCGCGGCCCCCCCCGGCCCGGTTGGCGCCGGCCCGGTTGGCGTCGTCGCGCTCCAGCTTCATGGCGTGCAGCTTGTCGGCGATGGAGACCGCCATGCCGAACAGGAAGGAGCCCTTCTCGTCGATGGCATGGCGGACGAAGCGTTGCGACTTGCCATAGCGCATCCACGCGGTCTGCATGGCGGCGGCGATCACGTCATGGACGTAATGGGCCATCTCGATGCCGGGACGCAGCCCGAAGAAGACATAGCGGATGCGCCCGTTCTCGTCCGTCTCCCGCCAGACCTTGCAGTCGCAGTATTCGGCGATGGCCGGAATGCAGGCGGAGATGGGCTGGCGCTGCTTGCGGTTGGTCGCGACGGCGGAGCGCTCGCATTGTTCCTGGCGGATTTCCAGGTCGCTGAGCGACAGGTCATGGCGGTCGAGCAATTCGGCGACCTTGGCCGCCGCCGCCAGGGCTTCGTCCTCGGTACAGCCATTGGCGATGGTCTTGGCCCGTAGCGCCTGGAGCCGGGTCTTCAGCTTCTGGAGATCAATTTCCACCCCGCCGCCCCATCCCCGACGAGCCGAACCCCGAATTGAACGGAGAGTTGAACGGAGAGTTGAACGGCGATGAACTGGTGGAGGATTGCGGCGTCACCGAGAAACTCCAGTTGCCGCCCTGCGAGGTGGTGAAGCCGCCGGATCGCTGCGGCTCCCCATCCCCGGAGCGCCCGGCCATTCGTTCGACGTTCTCGTCGGGGTCGTTGAACATGGCGCTGCCGTCCGGGTTGGTGGGTGCCGGCCGCTCCGACCACGCCAGTGTCGGCCGGGGGGCCATGGTCACGGCCAGGATCAACAGGGTGGCGGCAATCCGGATCGGTCGAAGCATGGGGAAACCCTCAAGGTAAAGACGGCCGACTCTATGCCTCCTGGCCCGGCCCCGGCAAGGATTTCGCGTCAAGGATTTCGCTTCGCCGATCCCGAAGCGAACTTTTCCGTCAATCCGCATGGGGTCGCCATGCTATCGTCCGGTCCTTAAGCTGGAGGCGAAGGGGGCATACCGGTGGGGGGACGTGTTTTTCGCATCCGGCTGCGCGTCGGCATCGCGGTGATGTTTCTCAGCGTCATGCTGCCGCTCACCGCCGTCATGACCGCCATCCTCTACCGCCAGAACTCCCAATTGGCGGTGCAACTGGCGGAATCGGCCATGGACAGCGCCACCAGCGACGTGGTGGCGGGGGTCGCCTCCCTGATGAAGCCCATGGCGCGGGTGGTGGACCTGTCGGTGACCTTCGGCAAGGCCGAGCATGATTCGTTGCGCCAGGTCAATGGGTTGCGCCCCCTGGTCGAAGAGCTCGACAAGTTCACCGATCTCTATGCCCTCTATTTCGGCTTCGCCCGCGACGGCGCCTTCTACGAGGTGATCCGGATCCCGCCGCCGGGCCAGGGTGAAGGCCTCAAGGACCGTCACCCGCCGCCCAACGCCCGTTACGCGCTGCGCATCATCGACAGCGTCGACGGCGAGCGCGTCGACAGCTGGATCTATATCGCCAAATGGGGCGAGGTGGTGGGAGCCGAGCGGGCGCCCCAGGCGGTCTACGATCCGCGCCTCCGGCCGTGGTACCAGGCGGCCCTGACCACCAAGGAGATCGCCACCTCCAACCTCTACGTGTTCAGCAGCATCGGCCGCCCCGGCCTGACCCTGTCGCGCCAGATGGCCACCGACGACGGCCAGCTCATCGCGGTGTTCGGTGCCGATCTGTCCACCGAGACCCTGTCGCGCGTCCTGGCCGAACACCGGGTCGGCGGCAGCGGGGTGGTGTTCATCCTGGACGAGGAGCAGCGCCTGCTGGGCCATCCCCAGCCCGAACGCACCATGGTGCAGGAGGACGGGCAGGTGCGCATCGTCAAGGCGGTGGACTTTTCCGACCCGGTGCTGGCCGATGCCGTCCGCAAACGCGCCGCCGGAGCCGGCGACCGCTTTCGCACCACCCTGGGACCGGAGGGTGAGGAATATATGGTCTCGTTCACCCACTTTCCCGGGGATTCCGGCCGGGACTGGACCATCGGCGTCATCGCCGCCGAGCGGGATTTTGTCGGCCCCTTGCGCCGCGCCAGCGCCAAGATCGTTCTGATCGGCAGCATTTTCCTGATCCTGTCCAGCATCGCCGTGGTGTGGATATCGCGGCTGCTGACCCGGCCCATTCAGGCATTGACCGCCGAAACCGACCGGATCCGCGATCTGGACCTGAGCCGCGACGTCACGGTGCGCAGCGCGGTGGTGGAGGTCCAGACCCTGGCCGAGGCGCTGGGCACCATGAAGGCGGCGCTGCGCAGCTTCGCCGCCTATGTGCCCAAGGGCGTGCTGCGGGGCATCATCGAAACCGGCATCGGCACCGAGGTCGGCGGCGAGCGCCGCCAACTGACCATCCTGTTCACCGACATCAAGGGCTTCGCCGGGATCAGCGAGGACATGGTCCCCGAGGACCTGCTGCACCGCCTGTCGGTCTATCTGGAAGGCATCTCGACGGCGGTCGCCGCCCATAACGGCGCCGTGGATAAATTCATCGGCGATGCGGTCATGGCGCTGTGGAACGCGCCGCAACTGGACCCGGATCATGTGGCCAATGCCTGCCGTGCCATGCTGGACGCCCGCGCCGCCGTCCATCGGCTCAATGCCGAACTGATCGCCGCCAAAGCCCTGCCCATGCCGACCCGCTTCGGGCTGCATACCGGCGTGGTGGTGGTGGGCAATGTGGGCTGCGCCGACCGCATGCAATACACGGCACTGGGCGCGGCGGTGAACCTCGCCTCCCGCGTCGAAGCCCTCAACAAGCATTTCGGCACCGAAATGCTGGTCACCGGGGCGGTGGAGGAAAGCGTGCGCGATCGCTTCGTGTTCCGCCCGCTCGGCCTGGTCGTGGCGTCCGGCACCACCGTTCCGGTGCCGCTGTTCGAACTGGTGGGAGCCGCGGCCGGCGCCCCCCATGCTGCCAGTCCCGCCGAACTGGCCCATCTGACCCTCTGGCAGGACGCCTTCTCGGCCTATATGGCGGCCGACTGGCCCGGCGCCGCCGCAGCTTTCCGGGCCTATCTGGCCCAACGCCCCGACGATGCCGCCGGCCGGTTGCTGCTGGACCGCACCCGGGCCAACGCCGCCGCCGGCACGGCGGAGTTCGCCATTCACTTCACCGAGAAATAGGCCATGGCCCGCTTCGTGATCTCCCTGCTGCTGCTGACCATCGCCGCCACCTTGCCGGCGCGGGCCGGGGACCGTCCGCTCGACATCGTGCTGGCCCATGCCCAGCCCCAGGATGCCGGCCACAATCCCGCCGCCGCCGCCGCCTCGGAGTTCCGCCACCGGCTGGCGGAGCTGAGCGGCGGGAGCTTGCGGGCCGCCATCTTCCCCGACGGCCAGTTGGGGGGCAACCGCGACATGGCCAAACTGGTGGCGCAAGGAGTGATCCAGTCGGCGCTGGTGACGGTCGGCGGCATCGCGCCGTTTTATCCGCTGATCACCGTCACCGGCCTGCCGTTCGCACTCGACAGCCCCGAAGCCGCCTATGCCCTTTACGACGGGCCGTTCGGCCATGCCCTGGCGGCGGATATGGAGCGCCGCACCGGACTGGTGGTGCTGGGCTTCGCCGATGCCGGCGGCCTGCACGTCATCACCAATTCGCGCCACCCGGTGCGCTCGCCGGCCGATCTGGCGGGCCTCACCATCCGCACCATTCCCGACTATCCGCCGCTGGACGCCACCATTCGCGGCCTGGGCGCCACCCCGGTGAAGGTATCGTCGCGCGAGGAATTCCAATCGCTGGAGGCCGGTATCATCGATGGCCAGACCAATCCGCCATCGGTGGTGATCGCCCAGCACTTCTATCATGTGCAGGCCTATGCCACCCTGACCGGCCATCTCTACGCCCCCTATGTGTGGATCTTCAACCGCGACGCCTTCAACCGGCTGTCCCCCGCCGAGCAGGAGCAATTGCGCGAGGCCGCCCGGCTGGGGGTGGCGGCCGGGCGGGCGCTCAGCGCCCGGCTGGACCGGTCGGGTCAAGGCGCCGAGGGGCTGGACACCCATATGGAAGTCTATGCCCCGAACCCGGCGGAACGGGCCGCCTTCAAGGCGGCAACCCAGCCCAAGGTGGCGGCCGCCCTGACCGCGACCCTGGGCGAGGACGGGGTGCGCCTGCTGACCGCGTTCACCGACGCGGCGCGCCGGGCCAATGCCGGCGTCCTCCCCGGCCCGGTGGCGGCGCGCTGACCTGGATCGGCCTGAGAAACGGCGGATGTTGCGGCGCAACATAGCACTTGCATCTTTACGGGATTCACCTATCATGCCGCGATATTGCGCTGCAGCAATCACGCAACGAACCCCTTGCCAAGGAAATTCCGCCATGACCGCCGCCACCATCGAGCAGATCACCGCCACCACCAAAGCCAATGCCGAAGCCCTGACCAAGAGCGGCAACGCCGCCATCGCCGGCTTCCAGGAGCTCGCCAAGGCCTATCAGGCGCTGGCCACCAAGAATGCCGAGAAGCTGACCGCCTCGATTCAGGCGCTGGCCGCCGTCAAAAGCCCGACCGAGTTCGTCGAGCTGCAGCAGAAGCTGATCAAGGAAGGCGTCGATGCCGCCGTGGCCGACAGCACCAAGATCGCCGAACTGACCACCTCCGTGTTCACCGCCGCCTTCGAGCCGGTGAAGAAGCAGGTCGAAGCGGTGCAGAAGGCCGTGAAGATCTAATTCTTCCGCCAGATGGCCTGGTTTAAGAGCCGCCCCCTCGCCGGGGCGGCTTTTTTCATGGACCTGGCCCGGAGCGCGTCATAGCTTGGTCCCGATCCGATGCCCCCCCGATCCGATGCCATCGCCGCATCCCAAGGTTTGAGAGTGCACGCCCTCCGATGAAGACCCCCAGATCATTCGTGGTGGCCGGGCTGGTGATGGCAACGGTCATCCTCGCCCTCGCCGTGACCGCCTGCTCCCACCCGAATTTCGGCGGACGGCCGGAGGACGACGGTGAACCGCCGGCGCCGGCCTTGCGGCTCAGTCCCAATGGCGAACCGCTGGCCGGCGGCCCGGCTTGCGGCGATGCCATCCGCCAGTGGTTCGGGCGCATCGACGGCAACCACGACGGCCGGGTGGACCGCGCTGAATTCCTCGCCGATGCCCGTGCCCAGTTCGAACGCATGGATCTCGATCACGACGGCGCCATCACCGCCGACGAATTGTCCGCCTTCCGAGCCCCGTTCCTGGAGCGGGCGCGGGAGGAGGAGGAACGGGACGGCAGCGGCCGCCGCCGCGCGGGCGACGCGGGAAGCCCGGAATCCGGGGCATCGCGGCCGGGAAACGGCACCGACCCGGTGATGTCGGCCGATACCAATCTCGACTTCAAGGTCAGCCTCGCCGAGTTCCTCAAACAGGCCGCCGATGTCTTCGACCGCCTGGACACCGGCCACGGCGGCAGTCTCGGCCCCCAGGAGGTTGAGGAGATCTGCCGGGCTCCATTTTAGACTGAACTTCCTTCTTCCCGACAGCGCACCCCATTGATATCGCTGGATTTTGCATCGAGCGAGGGGTGGTTTACTGGGTACAGTCCGGCGAGATGCCGAGGAGTTCGAATGCGCGCTTC
>Ga0316222_1002258_pt1 | contig 21037 bp, 17 predicted proteins | sample TBH18011metaG_FD_206008 | JGI IMG/M metagenome (GOLD analysis project Ga0316222, IMG submission 206008) | Freshwater microbial communities from Trout Bog Lake, Wisconsin, USA - TBH18011 | ecosystem: Environmental > Aquatic > Freshwater > Lake > Hypolimnion/Profundal zone | place: USA: Wisconsin...
TTTAGGTGTGGATTGCGGCGCACTCGCCGCGATCAGTTCGTCAGTCAAAACAAGCTTGGCGCGACGGATATCGGCCATCGGAGCGGTGAATTCGCCCTTGTCATCGCGCAGCACCACCTGTTCGGCGGTGGCCGAGACGATGACGGCGCTGCAACGGCGGCGGCCATCGACGGGCAGGGCCAGTTCGACTCGGGCTATATGACCGACGAACCGCACCCAATCCTTCAGGCGGGTGAGCGGACGGTCAATGCCGGCGGAGCTGACTTCGAGCGTCCAGCGACCGGGAATCGGGTCGTTGACGTCCAGCACAGCACCGACGGCGCGGGAGATGATTTCGCAATCCTCAATGACGATCATCGAACCGTCTGCACGGTCTGCCATGATCTGCACGGTTGGGCGTTCACGGCCCAGCACGGAGATGCGAACAATCTCATAGCCGAGATCGGTCAGTGACGGCTCAATGGTCGCCTGAATTCGAGCCTCAAGCCCAATCTGGGCCGGGGCCGCAATGTCGTTTTCGTTGTCGCTGCTCATGACCAAAACAAAAAAGGCGGCCCGCGAAGGCCACCCCCCAAACCGCCGGAGAATGATGATGAAGCGAGGATAATCGCAAACGTCAGGGAGTGCAAGCATTTCCAACGCAGTCTATAACCCCGCGCCATGAGCGAGACACACAGCTACCTGCCTGAGCTTTGCATCGTTGTTCCGGTGCTCAACGAGCACGACAATATCGCCCCACTTGTCGCGGCCGTAAGGCAGACAATGGGCGATGTGGCGTGGGAAATCATGTTCGTCGATGACAATAGTCGCGACGGCACGCGCGAGGCCATTCGCGCTGTGGCGGCGCATGAGCCGCGTGTGCGGATGCTCCATCGCGTCGGCAGGCGCGGTTTGGCCTCGGCTTTCATTGAAGGTGCGCAGGCGAGTTTCGCGCCCAACATCGCCGCGATGGATGGCGACATGCAGCATGACGAAAGCCGTCTGCCGCTGATGCTGCAAGCCCTGCGCGACGGCGCTGATCTCGCCATTGGCAGCCGCTACGTGCCCGGTGGCGGCGTGGGGGATTGGGATAAGACTCGGGCCGGGATGTCTGATCTGGCGACCAAGCTCGGCCAGAAAGTGCTCAAGACGCATGTCGCCGATCCGATGAGTGGCTTCTTCATGCTCAAGCGCGAGGTGTTTGATCGCGCCATGCCGGGGCTGTCGGCGATTGGGTTCAAGATCCTGCTCGACATCATCGCATCCCTGCCCGAGCCGCCGCACATTGTGGAAATTCCGTTCCAGTTCCGCACGCGGGTGGCGGGCGAGAGCAAGCTCGATGCGGGCGTGATGCGCGATTTCGCGCTGCTGCTGGTCGATAAAATGGTCGGCCATATCGTGCCGGTGCGCTTTGTGCTGTTCGCGGCCGTGGGCTCGGTGGGCATTGTGCTGCATATGTTGGTGCTTCTGCTGGCGCTCAAGGCCGCGGGTTGGTCATTCGATCAGGCGCAGGCGATGGCGACGGCGGTGGCGATTTTGGGCAATTTCGTGCTCAACAATCACGTCACCTTTGGCGATAAGCGGCTGAAGGGATTGCGCATGTGGCGCGGATTGGCGCTGTTTGCGGTGATCTCGGCGGTGGGGGCGGCGGGCAATTTGTCGGTGGCGGCGTTCATGTTCGGGCCGCAGATGACGAATTGGTTCCTCGCCGGTTTTGTCGGTGCTGCGATGAGCCTTGTGTGGAATTACGCGGTCAGTTCGGCCTTCGTCTGGAGACGGTAAATGCATCTCGCCCTCACCCGTGCCGCCAAATTCTGTGACCGGTTCGGATTGAGGGTGCCGATTATGCTGGCCCCGATGGCCGGCGCCTGTCCGCCTTCGCTGTCGATTGAGGTGGCCAAGGCGGGTGGATTGGGGGCCTGTGGTGGGTTGCTGATGCAGCCCGATGCGATCCGCATGTGGGCGCAGGAAGTGCGTGCGGGCAGCAATGGGGTGTTTCAGCTCAATCTGTGGATTCCCGATCCGCCGCCGCTGCGTGATGCCGACAACGAAGCGAAGCTGCGGGAATTTCTCGGCAAGCATGGCCCTGCGGTGGCCGAGGCTGCCGGTGATGTCACGCCGCCGGATTTCGAGGCGCAATCTGAGGCGATGCTGGAATCCGGGCCTGCGATCATTTCCTCGATCATGGGGCTGTATCCGGCAAGCTTCGTGCAACGGATGAAAGCGCGTGGCATCGCCTGGTTCGCGATTGCCTCCACCGTTGCTGAAGCGCGCGCGGCGGAAGCGGCGGGAGCGGAGGCGATTATCGCGCAAGGGGCCGAGGCAGGCGGTCATCGTGGCGCGTTCGAGGCGGGCAATGCAGCCTCACAGGCGGTGGGATTGTTCGCGCTGCTGCCGGCGATTGTCGATGCGGTGAAGCTGCCGGTGGTCGCCACCGGCGGCATTGCCGATTCGCGCGGCATCGCGGCGGCGTTGTTGCTGGGAGCCTCGGCGGTGCAGATCGGCACCGGCTTTCTGCGCTGCCCGGAGGCGAAGATCGCACCCGCTTGGGCGGACGCGCTGGCGCATACCGCGCCGGAAGATACCCGACTGACGCGAGCATTTAGTGGCCGGTTGGGTCGGGCGATCAGCACTGATTATATAGCCGCCGCTGCCGAGGGACCGGAGCCTGCCCCCTATCCGGTGCAGCGGGCACTGACGCAGGCGATGCGCGATGCGGCCAGCAAGGCCGGGGATGTGCAGCACATGCAGGCCTGGGCGGGTCAGTCGGCGGCCTTGGCAGAGGCGATCCCGGCGGCGGAATTGGTGGCGAAGTTGTGGGATGGCGCGACGGCGCTGCTTGAGGGTTAATAAATTTCGTCATTGCGAGGAGGCACAGCCGCTTGATCCAAAATCAATGAAAGCTGAGCAATTGGTTTCCCGGAGCGCGTGATAACAAACGCTTCTCCCTGCTCGACCCGATCAAGCAATGCATCGAATGGCGCCTGTGCATCGGTTTCATCAATCGAGTTCACGGCATTCTCCAAATGTTCTCAGCAACGGGTTTAATGGTGGGGGGTAATTTTCACTAAAAATCACCCCCTCGGATGCGTCTTGCGCCACACTTGCATCAATTGCTGGGTGTCCACCGCCGTATATCGCTGGGTGGTGGATAGGCTCGCATGGCCGAGCAGATCCTGAATCGAGCGCAAATCTGCGCCGCCCGCCAGCAAATGGGTGGCGAAGGAATGGCGCAGCGCGTGCGGCGTGGCGTGTTCGGGCAGGCCGTTGAGATGGCGGAAGTCGCGCAGCACTTTCTGCGCCACTGCGGCGTCCAATCGCCCGCCGCGTTTGCCGAGGAAGAGTGGCGCGTCGGGCTCTGGTTGCCAATGCACGGCCAGCCACGCGGCGATCACCGCGCGCACGGTCGGCAGCACCGGCACCATGCGTTCTTTCGCGCCTTTGCCGAGCACGCGCAACGCGGCGTCGGTGCCTTCGCGCGGGGCGTCGCGGCGGTTGAGCGCCAATGCCTCACCGATTCGCAGGCCGCTGCCATAGAGCAGGGCGAAGAGGGCGGTGTCGCGCAAAGCGAGGGTGCCGTCCGATATCTCGCCGATCTCACGCGCCACTTGCGTGGCATGCACCGGGCTGAGCGCGCGGGGCAGCGGCTTGTTCACGCGGGGCAGGGTGATCAGCGAGAGTTGCGCATTGTCCACGCCATGTCGCCGCGCGAGGAAGCGGAAGAAGGTGCGCACCGCCGAGACATGCCGCGCCCGCGTCGCCTTGCCGCGTCCCGCCGATCCCGCCTCGGCCAGCCACGCGCGGAAATCCGACAGCCGCAAATCGGCCAAATCCGCCAAATTCGGCTCATTGCCAAGATGACGGCTGAGAAAGCCGAGGAAGAAGCCGACATCGCTGGCATAGCTCTCCACCGTCAGCGCGGCCGCGCGGCGTTCGAGGGCGAGCCAGTCGAGAAATTCCAACCGTGCCGCCTCGGCCAGCATCAACGGCTCAATGCGGCGGCGACCGCGCGGGCGAGGAACAGCCAGCAGGCCTGCCCCTGCGCCGGATCAAGCGGTGCTGCATCACGTGCTGCCAAAGCGAGCAGGGCGTCGTGACCGGGAATGCGGATCAGCACTTGATGCTGCGCCAATCCCGATGCCTCGCCGTGCAGGCGATGCGCCCATTCCTCGGCGGCATCGAAGACGACGCTGCGTGCGCCGAACAAGCTGGCGATACTGCCGGGGGGCAGTCGTCTGGCGGCCAGAATGGGGGCTTCGGCGCAAAGATTGGCAGCATCAACGGCCAAACAGCGCGGAAATTCAGTCGCGATGCAGTCAATGGGAAAGCGTGACTCGATCAGCGTCAGCACGGCTTCCTGCACCCGCGCCCAAACACCTGCCTGCGCCCGCCCGGCGGCCAGCACGCGGTCGGCTTCATCTTGCATCGCTTGGGCATGCGCACGCTGGGCGGTGAGCATGGCGGCCATATGGTCGGCCAGATCGCTGCCATGCACCCGCTCGGGGGGCAGGAGAACCCGGTACAGCGCCTGGTTCTCCGCCAAAAACGCCGGATGTGCGCGCAGATACGCACACACCTGTTCAGCAAAACCCGCCATGTCGCGGGTTGGCTGCATCAGAGAATCGACTGACCGGTGCCCTGCCAATCCTTCAGGAAGCCTGCCAGCCCCTTGTCGGTCAGCGGGTGATGATAGAGCTGGCGCAGCACTGACGGCGGCAAGGTGGCGACATCGGCACCGATCTTGGCGGCAGCCGTCACGTGGATCGGGTTGCGCACCGAAGCCACCAGCACCTGCGTGGTAAGGGCGGGGTAGTTGCTGTAGATATCGACGATCTCAGCGATCAGCTCCATGCCGTCCTGGCCGATATCGTCGAGGCGACCGACGAAGGGCGAGATATAGGTGGCACCGGCTTTGGCGGCGATCAGCGCCTGGGCGGCGGAGAAGCACAACGTCACGTTGGTCTGCACGCCCTCGTTGGACAGTGACTTGCAGGCGCGCAGGCCGTCTGGCGTCAACGGCAGTTTGATGCAGACATTGCTGGCAATCTTCCGAAGCACGGCGGCTTCGCGCATCATCGTCTCGTAATCGGTGGCGGCGACTTCTGCACTCACCGGGCCTTCAACGATGCCGCAGATTTCCGCGATCACTTCGAGGATATTGCGGCCGGATTTGGCGATCAGGCTGGGGTTGGTGGTCACGCCATCGAGCAGGCCAGAGGCCGCGAGCGACTTGATTTCCGCGGTGTCGGCGGTATCGACAAAGAATTTCATAATATCGGTCCCACGGTTTGCCCCTGGGATAAGCGGGGCGTCTCTGGCATGCCTATACAGGATGCGTGACAGACTCCGAAAGCAACCCGAACTCGATTCCCTGGGCCTTCCGGGAGGATCGGCCATGCGTCAGGCTCCGAGGCGCGTGCCGGTATTATTGCCCTATCCGTTTGCAGGCCCGTTCGACTATCGCGTGCCGAACGGCATGGAACTCGCCCCCGGTGACATCGTGCAGGTGCCGCTCAATCGCCGTGAGGTGGTGGGGGTGGTGTGGGATGGTGCGGCGGAGGGTGCTGTGGGCGATAATCGCCTGCGCCCCGTCGCAGCCCGGCTCGACGTGCCGCCAATGCGCGAGGATGTGCGCAAGCTGATCGACTGGATCGCCGCCTACACAATTTCCGCCCCCGGTGACGTGCTGGCGATGGCGTTGCGGGTGAACGCGATGCAGGAGAGCGCGCCGAAACTTGGCTGGCGCCGCGCTGAGATTCCCCCCGACACCAAATTGACCAAACAACGCCAAGCCGTGCTCGATGCGCTCGCGCTGGCCGAACCGCTCGGCAGCACGGCACTGGCCGATGCGGCTGGGGTGTCCGCCGGTGTGGTGCGGGCGATGGCCGATGCCGGGTTGCTGTTGCCCGCCGATCTCAGCGCTGCCGATTCGCCGCGTCCCGATCCCAATCGTCCCGGCCCGCTGCTGTCCCTGGATCAGGAGGCGGCGGCGCAGGCGTTGCGGGAGAGTGTTGAGAAGCGGCATTTCGATGTGTCGCTGCTCGATGGTGTGACCGGATCGGGCAAGACGGAGGTGTATCACGAGGCGATTGCCGCCTGTCTGCGGGCCGGACGGCAGGCATTGGTGCTGTTGCCGGAAATCGCGCTCTCTGCCCAATTCCTCGCCCGCTTCACCGCCCGCTTCGGGGCACCACCTGCATTGTGGCACTCCGACCTCAGCCCGGCCACACGACGCCGCACATGGCGCGAAGTGGCGTCAGGCGTGGCACGTGTGGTGGTGGGCGCGCGCTCGGCGTTGTTCCTGCCCTTCGTTGATCTCGGCCTGATCGTCATCGACGAGGAGCACGAGACCGCCTTCAAACAGGAAGACGGCGTGATCTATCACGCGCGTGACATGGCCATTGTCCGCGCCCGGCTGTGTCATGCGCCGGTGGTGCTGGCGTCGGCCACACCGTCGCTGGAGACCTTCTATAATGTGGAGCATGGCCGCTATCGCCATCTCACGCTGCCATCCCGCCACGGCGGTGCGTCGCTGCCGGATGTGCAACTGGTCGATTTGCGGGCCGATCCGCCGATGCGCGGTGATTTTCTATCGGGCAAGACGATCGCCGCCGTGCGCGAGACGTTGGAGCGTGGCGAGCAGGCGATGCTGTTCCTCAACCGTCGTGGCTATGCGCCGCTCACACTGTGCCGTCGCTGCGGTCATCGGGTGCAATGTCCGAACTGCACGGCATGGCTGGTGGAGCATCGGGCGCGGAAAATCCTCACCTGCCACCATTGCGGCCACGCCGAGCCGATCCCGCCTTGCTGTCCGGAATGCGGCGCCGAATCGAGTCTGACCGCCATCGGCCCCGGTGTGGAGCGGATCGTGGAAGAGGCCGGGCGGCATTTTCCCGAAGCGCGTATTCTGGCGATGACGTCTGACACGCTCGCCGGGCCACATGCGGCGGCGGAGGCAGCGGCGCGAATCGAGCGGCGAGAGGTTGATTTGATCGTCGGCACCCAGATCGTCGCCAAAGGTTGGCATTTTCCACATTTAACGCTGGTCGGCGTGGTCGATGCCGATCTTGGCCTCGGCGGCGGTGATTTGCGGGCGTCGGAGCGCACGGTGCAATTGCTGCATCAGGTGGCCGGACGGGCGGGCCGGGCGGAAGCGCCGGGGCGGGTGCTCCTGCAAAGTTTCAACCCAGAACATCCCGTCATGCAGGCCTTGCAGGCACAGGATCTTCCGGCCTTCCGCGCACGCGAGGCAGCCGAGCGCAGGCCGGGACACTGGCCGCCTTTTGGACGTTTGGCGGCGTTGATTGTGAGCGCTGAACGTGAATCCGATGCGGAAGAAATGGCACAAAATTTGGGGGCTACAGCCCCGCATGGCGCGGGAATAATCGTGCTCGGACCAGCGCCTGCGCCGCTTGCAATCCTGCGTGGCCGCCATCGGCGCAGGCTGTTGCTGAAGGTGCGTCGTGACATTGCCGTGCAGAAACTGCTGCGCTTATGGCTGTCGGCGGTTTCGATACCATCGCAGGTCAAGGTGGAGATCGACGTCGATCCAGTGAGCTTTCTGTAATCTCGACGCCAAAAAGCGCTGAAGAGTGCGTTGCACCGTGCTGTGACGCATGCTAGATGCCCGCCCGTCCGTGAAACGTCACGTGATCGACCCGGTCCTGCCTGCGCTTGTGTGGGGGGATGTAGCAAACGGAACCGCACCTTTGGCCACAGGCGGCTCAACCATTTCCAGCGGCGGCGGTCTGACAGATCGGTATGCCGCCGCTCTGTACTCCCTCGCGGAAGACCAGTATCTGCTGGACCATACCGTCGAACAGATGGATGCCCTTGGGCGCCTGATCGACTCCAGCGCAGATCTGCGTCGTCTTCTCGGTAGCCCTCTCACCGACGTCAACACCGCCCAAAAGGCGATGAAGGCGCTGCTGATCGATCAGGGTTTCACCAAAATCATCACCGATTTCGTGGGTGTGGTGACGGCAAATCGCCGTCTCGCAGCGCTGCGCGCGATTGTCACAGCCTTCGCTGCCCTGGTGGCAACGAAGCGTGGTATCGTGGTCGCTGACGTGACCACCGCCCACCCAATGACGGACGTGCAGGAGCAGCAGCTCCGCGCGCGGTTGATCGAAGCCGGTTACGGTCAGGTCAACATCGCCAAGCACGTCGATGCCTCGATCTTGGGCGGACTGATCGTGAAGATCGGCGCTCGTTTGTATGACACCAGCTTGAAGGCGCGGTTGCAGCGCCTGCAATACGCCATGAAGGGAGCCGCCTGATGGAAATCCGTCCTGCCGAAATCTCGGAAATCCTCAAGAAGCAAATCGCTTCCTTTGATGCCGAAGCCAACATTTCCGAAACCGGCCAGGTTCTCTCGGTCGGCGACGGCATTGCGCGCGTCTTCGGTCTTCAGAATGTTATGGCCGGCGAACTCGTTGAGTTCCCGGGCGCTGGCCTTAAGGGCATGGCGCTGAACCTCGAAACCGACAATGTCGGCGTCGTGATCTTCGGTGACGACCGCACCATCCGTGAAGGCGACGTTGTCAGCCGCACCGGCACCATCGTGGACGTGCCGGTTGGCCGTGGCATGCTGGGTCGCGTGGTTGACGGTCTCGGCAACCCGATCGACGGCAAGGGTCCGCTGGTCGATGTCACCCGCTCGCGCGTTGAAGTGAAGGCTCCGGGCATCATTCCGCGTAAGTCGGTGCATGAGCCGATGCAGACCGGCATCAAGGCGATCGACTCACTGATCCCGATCGGCCGTGGCCAGCGCGAGCTGATCATCGGTGATCGTCAGACCGGCAAGACTGCGGTGATCATCGACACGATCATCAACCAGAAAGAAGGCCATCTGCACGCGGATGAGGGCAAGAAGCTCTATTGCATCTACGTCGCCGTTGGTCAGAAGCGCTCGACGGTGGCCCAGCTGGTCCGCACGCTCGAAGAAAACGGCGCTCTGGAATACTCCATCATCGTCGCCGCGACCGCCTCCGATCCGGCACCGATGCAGTTCCTGGCACCGTATACCGGTTGCACGATGGGCGAGTTCTTCCGTGACAACGGTCAGCACGCGGTCATCTTCTATGACGATCTCTCGAAGCAGGCTGTGGCGTATCGCCAGATGTCCCTGCTGCTGCGTCGTCCGCCTGGCCGTGAAGCTTATCCGGGTGACGTGTTCTACCTGCACTCCCGCTTGCTGGAACGTGCGGCGAAGATGTCCGACGCCCTCGGCGCTGGCTCGCTGACCGCCCTTCCGGTCATTGAGACGCAGGCTGGTGACGTCTCGGCCTACATCCCGACCAACGTGATTTCGATCACCGACGGCCAGATCTTCCTTGAGACCGAACTGTTCTTCAAGGGCATCCGCCCGGCTGTGAACGTTGGTATCTCGGTGTCTCGCGTGGGTTCTGCCGCGCAGATCAAGGCGATGAAACAGGTTGCAGGCCGCATTAAGCTGGAACTGGCGCAGTATCGTGAAATGGCTGCCTTCGCGCAGTTCGCTTCCGACCTCGACGCCTCGACCCAGAAGCTGCTCGCCCGTGGTGCTCGCCTGACTGAGCTGCTCAAGCAGCCGCAGTTCAAGCCGGTTCCGGTTGAGGAGCAGGTGGTTGCGCTGTTCGCTGGTGTTCGTGGCTACCTTGATGCCATTCCGGTGTCGTCGGTTGGCAAGTTCGAGCGTCAGATTTTGGCCGACCTGCAGGCTGCGCATCCGCACATCCTGTCGTCGATCAAGACTGACCAGCAGATCAAGCCGGAAGTGGAAAAGGAACTGATCGCGTTCCTGGATAACTTCTCCAAGTCGTTCGCCTGATCTCAGGGGTCGTTCAATGCCCAGCTTGAAAAGTCTGCGGATACGCATCAACAGCGTGAAATCAACGCAGAAGATCACCTCGGCCATGAAAATGGTCGCGGCGTCCAAGCTGCGTCGCGCGCAGAGCAAGGCCGAGGCCGCACGTCCCTATGCCCAGCGCATGGAACGGATGTTGGCCTCGCTCGGTGCATCCGTCGCGGGCAGCCCGAGTGCTCCCAAGCTGTTGGTGGGCACCGGATCGGACAAGACGCATCTTCTTGTGGTCGTCACCGCCGATCGCGGTCTGGCCGGCGCGTTCAATACGAACGTTGGCCGTCTGGCCCGCAACACGGCGCGGCGTCTGGAAAGTGAAGGTAAGACGGTGAAGTTGTTCACCGTCGGCCGTAAGGGACGCGACTATCTCCGCCGTGAGATGGCCGAAAACCTGACCGGTGGCGAGATTTCCTATGCCGGCCGCAAGTCAATCGACTTTGCGGATGCAGAGGATATCGCCAACCGCATCACCGCGATGCTTCACGAAGGTGCGTTTGACGTTTGCACGGTGATCTACAATCGGTTTGCCTCTGTGATCTCACAGATCCCGACCGAAATGCAGGTTATCCCGGCACCGCTGCCTGAGGTTGCGGCGCTTGAAGTGCCGCCTGGCACGCCGACGGCGACGTATGAATATGAGCCTGCCGAGGAAGAACTGCTCGCCCGTCTGCTTCCGCAGAATCTGGCGATCCAGATTTACCGCGCGCTGCTCGAATCGTCCGCTGGTGAGCATGGCGCCCGCATGTCCTCGATGGACAACGCGACGCGCAACGCCGGTGACATGATCAAGCGTCTGTCGCAGACCTATAACCGGGCGCGTCAGGCAAACATCACACGAGAATTGATCGAGATCATTTCTGGCGCCGAAGCCATCTGATCCTCGCACGCAACAGGAGACAAGTTATGTCGAGCAACAATGTCGGGCGCGTGACGCAGGTCCTCGGCGCCGTGGTTGACGTCCAGTTCGAAGGCGAACTGCCGTTCATCCAGAACGCTCTGGTGGGCACGCTGAACGGCAACAAGCTGGTGCTGGAAGTGGCCCAGGAACTGGGCGAGCGCACCGTTCGCACCATCGCTATGGACGCGACCGACGGTCTGGTCCGTGGTGCTGAATTCGTTGACACCGGCGCGCCGATCTCGGTGCCGGTTGGCCCCGCCACGCTGGGTCGCATTCTGAACGTCATCGGCGATCCGATCGACGAGCGCGGCCCGGTGAACGCCACGATGCGCTTCCCGATCCACCGCGACGCGCCGTCGTTCGCAGAGCAGTCCACCGCTGCCGAAATCCTGATCACCGGCATTAAGGTGATCGACCTCCTGGCACCTTATGCCAAGGGCGGTAAGGTCGGTCTGTTCGGTGGTGCGGGCGTGGGTAAGACCGTGCTCATTCAGGAACTGATCAACAACATCGCGAAAGCCCACGGCGGCGTGTCCGTGTTCGCAGGCGTTGGTGAGCGGACCCGTGAAGGCAACGACCTTTACCACGAGATGATCGACGCCGGCGTGATCAAGCTGGGCGAGAATGGCTCGACCGAAGGCTCCAAGGTGGCACTGGTCTATGGCCAGATGAACGAGCCGCCGGGTGCCCGCGCGCGCGTTGCTCTTTCCGGTCTGTCGCTGGCTGAATACTTCCGCGACGAAGAAGGCCAGGACGTGCTGTTCTTCGTGGACAACATCTTCCGCTTCACGCAGGCCGGTGCAGAAGTGTCCGCACTTCTGGGCCGTATCCCGTCGGCGGTGGGGTATCAGCCCACGCTGTCCACCGACATGGGCGCGCTGCAGGAACGCATCACGTCAACCAACAAGGGTTCGATCACCTCGGTGCAGGCCATTTACGTGCCGGCCGATGACTTGACCGACCCGGCGCCTGCGACCTCGTTCGCTCACTTGGATGCCACGACCGTGTTGTCGCGTCAGATCGCCGAACTCGGCATCTACCCGGCCGTCGATCCGCTGGACTCCACCTCGCGTTCGATGGACCCGCGCATCGTTGGTGAAGAGCACTACAACGTCGCTCGTGACGTTCAGCGCGTTCTTCAGACCTACAAGTCGCTGCAGGACATCATCGCCATTCTCGGCATGGATGAACTGTCGGAAGAAGATAAGCTGATCGTGGCGCGCGCTCGTAAAATCCAGCGCTTCCTGTCGCAGCCGTTCCACGTGGCCGAAGTCTTCACCGGCTTCCCGGGCGTGCTGGTCTCGGTGGCCGATACGGTTCGCGGCTTCAAGGGCATTGTGGCTGGTGAATATGATCACCTGCCGGAAAACGCCTTCTACATGGTTGGCACCATCGAAGACGCGGTCAAGAAGGCCGAGTCGATGAAGACTGCTGCCTGATTTAGGAGAGAGCGTCGATGTCGATCGATCTCGAAATCGTCAGCCCGGAAAAGCTGCTGCTGTCCAAGTCTGTGGACATGGTGGTTCTCCCGGCGGCGGAAGGTGAAATGGGCGTCCTGCCCGGCCACGCGCCGATGATCGTGCTGCTTCGCGGCGGCACCATCAAGTTGACGGTGGGCGGAACGGTGACGGACACGCTGTATGTCTCCGGCGGCTTTGCTGAAGTCACGACCACGCGCGTGACGGTGCTGGCCACTGAGGCGGTTGAAGTCTCGTCTCTGGTGCGGGCTGAGGGCGAGAGCCGTCTGGCCGCAGCTGAGGCCGAATACGCCGCTGCTGATCGGTTCAACACGGACGCTCTGGATACCGCGCAGGCGAAAATCCAATCCGCCCGTGCGCTGATCGATGCCGCTCCGGCCGCCTGATCCGCTTCTCCCGCTGCGGCGAGGGATGGAAATTGAGCAAGGCAATCTGTCCGGCAGGATGGGTTGCCTTGTTTGTTTTTGCGTCACGGATGACGGCTAGGCCTTTTCCGCCCTACGATGGATGATTATGACCGGCACCTTCACCATCACCCCGCCTGATTTCCTCAGCCGTCCCGGTCTGTGCGCCGTGTTGGCAGCGGTGCCGTCGGCGCGGCTGGTGGGGGGATGTGTGCGCGATGCGATGGCGGGCGTGGATGTGCATGACATCGACCTCGCCACCCCTGATGCGCCGCAAGAGGTGGTGCGACTGTTGGAACAGGCCGGGCTGCGCGCCATTCCCACCGGCATCGCGCATGGCACCATCACCGCCTTCGTCGCGGGCGAGAGCATCGAAATCACCACGCTGCGCCGCGATGTGGAAACCGATGGGCGGCATGCGGTGGTCGCGTTTACCGATGATTGGCAGGAGGACGCCGCCCGGCGGGATTTCACCATCAACGCGATGTCGATGACGCCAGACGGCACGGTGTTCGATTATTTCGGCGGGGCGGATGATTTGCGCGCGGGCGTGGTGCGGTTCGTGGGGGAGGCGGCGTTGCGGATCCGGGAGGATTACCTCCGCATCCTGCGCTATTTCCGCTTCTTCGCCCGCTACAACCCGGCCCAAGCCGACCCGCAAGCCACCGCCGCCATTGCCGCTGAGCGTCAGGGGCTGGGGCAATTATCGGCTGAGCGGGTGTGGAGTGAGATGCAGCGGATTCTTGAGGCGGCATCGCCGGACCGCGCTTTGGGGCTGATGCAGCGTCTGGGCGTGTTGGCAGAGTTGCTGCCAGATGCGCGGCTGGTGTCGGTTGATCTGCTGCCTGCCGATCCTGTGCTGCGGCTGGCGGCGTTGCTGCCGCAGGGGCGGGCACCGCTCAATCTGTCAGGGGCAGAGGCTGAGCGTCTGGCGGCACTGGTGCTGCCTGCGCTGTCCGAGGAGGCCAGTGACGACGATCTGCGGCGTGCCTTGGCCGATACGACGCCGGAGATTCTGATCGGTCGGGCACGGCTGTCTGGCAGTTCCACCCTGCTTCGTGCCCGGATTGCATCGATGCCGGTGCCGGTGTTTCCGGTGCAGGGGCGCGATCTGGCGCAGGCCGGGTGCAAGCCGGGGCCGGAGATGGGGCGCATGTTGCGGCAATTGCGGTCAGAGTGGTTGCGCGAAGGGTGCATTTCCGACCGGGCGGCATTACTCGCCAAATTGTCGTGGGTCGGAGAAGCGAAGCGCAGTCCGCCGTCATAGGGGAAATGGCGGACTGCGCTTCGCTTGTTCGCCCTACGGCTTACGTGTTGCCGCCAACCCCCAGCCCATAAACAAGAAAATCCATCCACCCGCATCGAGCACGAACATGCTCAGCGTGGAGGCCAGCGGCCAGAATGCGACGCAGACGGCGACGAACAGCATGCGCTGCTGATTGGGCACATCGCTGCCCGTCAACCGGGCGAGACGGCGCAGCACGGCGACCACCATCACCAGGAACGCCGCCATGCCGATCAAGCCGCCAGCGGCGAGGATTTGGAAATAGTAATTATGCGGATGCAGATTGCAGCCACCGGCGTTCTGCACCAGCGCTGTCGGGATGCCATATGCGCGCAGGCCGTGCATGTATTGCGGGTCGTTGCACAGATAACGGAAGCCATCATAGCCCACGCCAAACCAGGGATGTGCGAGCATCATCTCGGTCGCCCGCGTGTAGAGTTGGCCATACGGGTCTTCGGCGAAATGGGTGATCTGCTGAACGAATAGCTGCACCACCCGGAAATAGGTCGCCGGAGACAGCACTGGCAGAGCGGCCAGCAGGACCACACCGAGGCCTGCGGTGATCAGCGCAGGCAGGCGCAGGCGGCGTTCGATGAGGGCCGCGATGCAGATGCCGAACAGCGCCAACAATGTCGGCATGCGCTGGCCGATCATGATCAGCGTGGCCACTGAGATCACCAGGATAGCACTGCCATAGAAGAACCCACGGCGGTCGCCGCGCTTGAGCAGATCGAGCACCGGCGGCAGCACGGCGGGGATGAACAATCCGATAAACACCGGACCGGCGCGCGGCTTGACGAAGGGGCCGGTGAGCATGCCGTCCGGCCAGGCCGGGTCGCCGAGGATATTGGAGCCGAGCAGCCGTTGCTCCCACACTTGCGAGACCAACCATACCGCCATCACCCGCAGCGAGATGGTCAGCCATCGCTGCGCCTGCTCCTGCGGCAGCACCCATTCCTCCAGGGCGGCGGCGAACAGGAAAAGACGACCCACCACCAGGGCTTGGTTGATCGATGCCTGTGGGCCGTTTTGCAGTGAGCCGATGACAATACACGCCCAGAGCAGCAAGGCCGCTATCAACCATGGTCGGCGCAGCCAATGCCACACCTGGCAGCGCGCCGATTCGATCAGGAACAGCACAGCCGTCAGCGACACGCAGGCGTCGGCGAAGGCACGGGCGTGGAAGAGGAACATCGGCAGCAGCACCACGGCCACCACAGCAATCTTCGCCTGCCACGTATGGGTGGGCAGTGTGCGGGTGATGGCGCGGCTATCAGTCGGCACGGGCGGGCGATCCTTGCATGAAACTCTGGCGCACACTGATTTTGGCCACCTCACCCGAGCGATAGGGCACGTCGATCCGCGCTTCGGGGTCGAAGCGCAGCACCTTCTCGCTGGCCATATGCACGATGCGCACCGGCTCATACGGGTAATAACGCTCGACCAGCATGCCGCTATCGGCATCGAGCATCCAGGGGCCGATATAGTTGAAACTGTCGGGCATCAACTCAAGTTTGATGCCGTCAATATGCACCGCCAGTGAGATCGACAATTGATCCGACGAGAACGGCTTGCCGCGCCGCAGCACCTGTTTTTGCCATCTGCGCATCGCCTCCCACGACGGAGAGACGCGGTTGAGGGCAAAGATCCCGGCGTTCAGTGTGGCCTTGAGGCCGATCTTGCGCAGGATCGACAAGGGCAGTCGGGCATGGCGGCCATTGTTGAGGTTGATCGAGCGCAGCTGTGTCAGGCCGAGCAGGCCGCCGAGTAACCAGCGCACCCGCACCAGCCCGGTCATGAAGCGATTGCATTCGGCACAGATGACAAGCGCCCCTGCAGAGGCGGCGGCAATAAAGTGCTCAATGGTGCCGGGGCGCTGCACCCAGGCATCGGCATCGATCCAGATCATCACGTCGAATTCGGGAAAGATCTGGTCCAGCCAGAGCTTGCCGAAATTCACCGCCAGCGCCGGGCGGCGGTTGAGATGTTTGGCGGGAAGCCCCGAATTCTCCGGCAGCCCGCGCACCACCACACCCGCATTGGCCAAGCTTTGGCATTGGGCCTCGGTCAGCCCGGCATTGATGGCGCCGAAATAGATTTCAAGCCCGCTCTCGGCTGGCGGGATACAGGGGGCCAATGAGGCAAACATTTCCTGCATCAGCGGGAAATAGCCTGCATCCGCACCGGAGACGACCAGAACCTTCGTCATGTCTTCCAACCTTGCTGCGGACCCGCGATAGGGCTGAGCTTTACCGGCGGTATCGTGTGGCGTCCAGACCGCAGCCGAACGGGGGTGCCGGGGCGTGGGCTTTCACTTCGCCCGGCGCACTGTTAGACAGCGGCCATGAGCGGCACCAAGATCAGGAATTCCGAATATTTCCGTCGGTTCTGGCGCGAACATGTGCGCATGTACGCCGGAATGCTCGGGCTGACGCTGTTTTTGACGGCGATTATGGCCGGATTGCAGGCGCTATATCCCCGCGTGGTCGGACAGGCGATCGACATGTTCGCCGCCCATGACTCGCGCATTCTCTATCAAATCCCCGCTTTGGTCGTGGCGATCACCGCAGGCAAATCGGCGGCGCAGTATTTTCAGTCGGTGCTGGCGCAGAAGATCGTGCTGCTGTCCATTCGCGGCCTGCAAAACCGGATGTTCACCCGGCTGATGCGCGCCGATCTGGCGCAAGTGGAACGCGAAGCTCCGGCGTCGCTGGCCGCGCGCTTCACCACCGATGCGATGTCGATCCGCGAGGCGCTGGTGCGCGCGGTGAATTCGGTGGGCGACGGGGTGAAGGTGATCGGCCTGTTGGGGGCGATGATTTACGCCGATTGGCAACTCTGCCTGATCGCCGCCGCCCTGTATCCGATCGCCGGGCTGCCGATTCAGCGCATCGGCCGCCGCATCCGCCGCGCTTCGGGCGGCATGCAGGAGCAGGTGGGCGAGACGGCCTCGATGCTCACCGAGACTTTCAGCCAGTCGCGCACTGTGCGGGCCTATGGGTTGGAGCAGCGCGAGACATATCGGGCAGAGCTGGCGTTCAGCGATCTCTACACCTCAATGATGCGCATCATCCGCAGCCGGGCCCGCGTTGATCCGTTGCTGGAAGTGCTCGGTGGTGCGGCGGTGGCCGCCGTGCTCGGCTTCGTCGGCTGGCGCTCCTCGCAGGGGCGGGGCACGTTGGGGGATTTCACCGCCTTCGTCACCGCCTTGCTGCTGGCCTCGCAACCGCTGCGGGCGCTCGGCAATCTGAACTCCGCGCTGAATGAAGGCTTGGCCGGGTTGGAGCGGGTGTTTGGCATTATCGATGAGCCCAATGGTGTGGCGGATGCGCCGGATGCAATCGCATTGCCGGCCGGGCATGGTCGGCTGGTGTTCGATGACGCCGCTTTCAGCTATCCCGATGGCCGCGCCGGTCTGCGCGGTCTGTCTTTCGTCGCTGAGCCTGGGCTGACGGTGGCGCTGGTTGGTCCCTCCGGTGCGGGGAAATCGACGGCACTGGCGTTGATTCCGCGCTTTTATGATGTGTCGCGTGGATCGATCACCCTTGATGGGGCTGATCTGCGCGCGGTCACGTTGGAATCGCTGCGTCATGCGATTGCCTATGTCGGGCAGGACACGCTGCTGTTCGACGACAGTGTGGCCGCCAATATCCGCATGGGACGGCCCGAGGCGAGCGATGCCGAGGTGCAGGATGCCGCCCGCGCCGCCGCTGCGCATGATTTCATCGCCGCTCTGCCCGAGGGCTACAACACCCGCGTTGGGCCGAGTGGCGGGCGATTGTCCGGCGGTCAGCGTCAGCGTGTGTCGCTGGCCCGTGCGCTGCTGCGCAATCCGCGCATTCTGCTGCTGGATGAGGCAACATCGGCGTTGGATGCCGAGAGCGAGGCCTTGGTGCAAACGGCGCTGGCCACATTGCGCCACGGGCGGACGACCATCGTCGTCGCCCATCGCCTCTCCACCGTGCGTGATGCCGATTTGGTGGTGGCGGTGGCCGATGGTCGGGCTGCGGAAATTGGCACGCATGCCGAATTGCTGGCGCGAGATGGCCTCTATGCGCGGCTGGTGCGCACACAGGAGCTGGCCGCCTGAGCGCGGACTTGCAGATCTGGGTGCCGATTTTTCTCTCATGATGGGTCAGCGCAGCCGCGACATTGCTGGGCACGCTGGCGGTTGCGGCAACTTCGTTAGCCGCCGCAATTGGCCTGACACACCCCTACACTTCCGCAATTGTGAATACTGCCCAGATTCAATCCCATCGCCATCGGGCCGGTGCTAATTGCAGCCAAGGCCTCGCTGGTATTGTTGCTCGAGCGGCAATTGTTATAATTTGTCTCGCAAGATTGCCGACATTGTCTCATCCTGACAACTTGCTGTTGCGCCGGTGGCAGGGCGGCAAAGGCTGCTGCTTCGCGCGCCTGCTCGGCGGCCGCCGACTTCAGCATATTGGAAAAGGCACGGATCATCGCTTCTGATTCAGCCCGCGCCGCGGCCGCCTGCTCATATTGAGCCAGAGCCGTTTTCAAATCGGGGTTGAGGGGCTCGATAGCGACGGCGCGACGCTGCCATTCCACCGCCAGCACATCATCACGTGTAACGCCCCTGCCAAAGTGATAGTCGCCGGCGATCCAGGTCATGGCACGGGCCGAGTTTTGAGCCGCCGCCTTGTGAAACCAGTCCCGTGACTCAGCATAGATTGCTGCCCTCGCCGACTGCTCCGAACTAAAGGCCCGCTTATCGAGCAACTCGCCGAGGTCGAGTTGGGCTCTCGCATCTCCCATCAGCGCTGCCTGGCGCGTCCAACTCTCGCCCTGAGCCTCGCAGGTCGCGCGCACCTGTGTCCATGCCTCCATTGCTTCACGTGACTTAGATCTCGCCGCCAGCCCGGCGAGATCATAGGGGGTATCCGCCAACTCTTCCGGACAGCTCTCCGAAAAAGGAGTTGAATAATGGCCATAGGCAAAGCCAAGCCGATAGGCAGCTTCCGCCGACCCCTGCGTGGCCGCCTTGCGCAGCCAATAAAGCGATGCCGCATTCACCATGACCCGCCACTGCCGATCGGCCTCGGAATTCCGGTTGGCCGGACGCGGCGGCTGTAGCTCTGTGCTGCGATAGGCGGCGCCCATGTGTAACCACGCCTCCAGCGAGCCCTTTTGTGCCGCAAGGTTGAACCACCGCGCCGCCGGCTCGGTCAGACGTCGAATGTCGGCAAAGTCTCCGTTTCGGGGCAAGGCGGCGGCTTGCCTCTGCAGGTCCAGGCCGTGCCGCAGGGCAATATCAGCCGGAGCTGCGGGGTCGTCTGGGGGCGGCAGCGTAGGCAGGAAGGGGGTACCATCTGCGGCGGCAGGGTAGCGGCTCGCCACCCTCGGTGCCTCGGGTGATATTGGCGGGCCCGCATCGCTCTGGGCAGCACAGCCCAGCAGCAGCGACGTCATCAAGATCCACCATCCTGCCCGCCACATGCGCCCGCTCCCAAATGTCACCGCCACGCTGCCACCGTTATAATGATTTCAGCTCATTCGTTCCACGAGCATTGCGCTGTGCTAAGTTGATGAAGCGCGCAGGAATTGGCGGCGTAGGCTTTAGGCGTGTTGGCCGCCGCTGATGTGGATTTCAGCGCCGGTGATGTAGCTCGACGCCTCCGAACACAGAAAATAGATCGTCTCCGCCACCTCACGTGGCTCGCCCAGCCGCTTCATCGGCACGTTGCGGGCCACGAGGTCGTCAGTGCCGGGGGAGAGAATGGCGGTCTTGATCTCACCCGGGGCGATGGCGTTGCAGCGCACATTGCGCGGTGCCAATTCGGCGGCGATCTCGCGGGTGAGGGCAGCCAGCCCCGCTTTCGAGGCGGCGTAGGCGACGCCTGCGAAGGGATGCACGCGGGAGCCGACAATTGAGGTCACGTTGACGATCGAGCCATGCGCTGCTTCCAACTCCGGCAGCAAAGCGCGCACCAGCAGGGCGGTTGAGACCAGATTGACGTTGAGCACCTGCGTCCACGCCATCGCATCCGTTGCCAGCACGCCCATCCGGCTGCCGCCCGGACCTTTCGGCGAAATGCCGGCATTGTTGACCAAGGCGTGCAGCTTGCCCTCCGGCAGGCGCGAGCGCACTTCGGCGGCGAGGGCTTCGATGTTGTCCAGATCGGCGAGGTCGGCCTGAATATGCGCCTGTTTGGCGGCGGGCCACTGACAGGCCGGGTCGAAGGGCTGGCGTGAGACGGTGAGCATGCGCCAGCCACGCTCCTGGAACAGCTTCACCGTGGCGTGGCCAATGCCTCGGCTGGCCCCGGTCAGCAGCATGAATTTCGGTGATTCAGACATGTTGCTCTCCAACCACATCGCGCGGCTGCGGGCCATGATACAGCCCGGCGCGGCAGACGCGATAGGGTGCGTCGCGCCAGCGGCGAATTGTCGCTTAATCCGCTTGCTCAAAGTGTAGCCAATGCTACATCATGTTGCCAATGCAGGATCGGGCGCGAATGGACGGTTTTCAGGCCAAGCCGAATTTATCTGAGCGAAATGCGCTTGAGATGGGCGCGGTTCTGCGTGGCACGCGGTTGGGGCGGTTGCGCACGGCGTCGCTGTTCGCCGGGCCTGCGGTGATTGCCTCGATTGCCTATATGGACCCCGGAAATTTCGCCACCAACATTCAGGCCGGCGCGCGCTATGGCTATTCGCTGCTTTGGGTGGTGGCCATGGCGAGTGTGCTGGCCATGCTGTTTCAGGGGTTGTCGGCCAAGCTTGGAATTGTCACCGGACATAATTTGGCGGAGCTGAGCCGCACGCATTTGCCGCGTCCGCTGGTGTGGGCGATGTGGGGGGTGAGTGAAATTGCGGCGATGGCGACCGATCTGGCCGAATTCCTCGGCGGTGCCATCGGGCTGTCATTGTTGCTCGGCGTGTCGTTGTTCACCGGCATGGTGGCCACAGCGATAATCACCTACGCCATTTTGCTCAGCGACAAGCGCGGGTTTCGTCCGCTGGAATTGGTCATCGGCGCGTTCGTTTGCCTGATTGCATTGTGCTATTTGATCGAATTGGTGATCGCGCCGATTTCCTGGAAGGGCGTCGCCCTGGGCACCATTGTGCCGCGTCTGGCCAATGGCGATGCGGTGACGATTGCGGTGGGCATTGTGGGGGCGACTGTGA
>Ga0316222_1002262_pt1 | contig 21012 bp, 15 predicted proteins | sample TBH18011metaG_FD_206008 | JGI IMG/M metagenome (GOLD analysis project Ga0316222, IMG submission 206008) | Freshwater microbial communities from Trout Bog Lake, Wisconsin, USA - TBH18011 | ecosystem: Environmental > Aquatic > Freshwater > Lake > Hypolimnion/Profundal zone | place: USA: Wisconsin...
TCTCCAGTCCTTCACAGAAACCCCAGCTTTACACCGGAACCACCGCCCCGCTCTCAGCGGGAGGCCGGTTTCTACTTAATCGCCGGCCCGGCGTCAACATCTTTTTTTCTTCGTCCTTCCGGGCCTTTCGGACCGGGTCTCCCCTGCCTTTCGGCGAGTGGCCACGGGCCGGGGGAGGCGAGGTTTTTACGCGCCGATCAGCCCCTTGTCAAACTGCAATTTGGTGGTCAGCCTAATTTTCCCGTGGCGGCGATGGCCGGAGCTGAAATCCGGGTATCGCTGCAACAGTCAAGCAAATTTTAACGACATTTCGTCTTGAATTGACGGCTTTGGGCTGCGATAAGGGTTTGACCTTATCCAAGGGGGACGGTCGAATTGGGGTGCAGGGTTTCCGCTAAAATCAAGCGTAGCGCCAAGGCGGCGGCCATCGTCGGCTTGCTTGGGGTCGTCGCGATGTTCGGCGCCCGCCCTTTTGTCGCCCTGGTGGCGGAGGCGCCGCTCGATTCCGCACCTCCTATATATATCGACTTCGAGGCCGAACACGCCGCTATCAGCGACCTCGCTGAATCCGACAGTGAACTCGGTTGGCGCGCCAGCCGCCCGGTTGAGCGGGTGGTTCAGGCTGGACGGGGCGACACCCTGGTCGATCTGCTGATCCGCGCCGGAGTGGACAGCATCGACGCCAATCAGGCCATCGAGTCGTTGTCCGATTTGTTCAACCCGCGCGCCTTGCGCGCCGGGCAGAAAGTGATGGTGACTTTCGACCGTCCAGCCCAGGGCTTTGGGCAAGGCGAATTCACCACCATCAGCCTGGCCGCCGATCCCTTGCGCGAGGTCAGCGCTCGGCGCACCGCCGATCATGGCTTTGCCGCCAGCGAGGCCAAGCGCCAGGTCACCCGTCAGGTGACCCATTACAGCGGCACCATCAAGTCCAGCCTGTATGAGAGCGCCCAGAACGCCGGGGTGCCCGCTCCATTGATCGTCACCATGATCCGCGCCCTGTCCTACGACGTGGACTTCCAGCGCGACATTCAGGCGGGCGATTCCTTCGACGTGATGTTCGAGGGTTTTTTTGATTCGAAGGGGAAGTTGGTGCGCAATGGCGACATGCTCTACGCCGCCGTCAGCCTGTCTGGGCGACCGATCGCCATGTACCGCTACGAGGACAGCCAAGGCATCGTCGAGTACTTCAACGACAAGGGTGAGAGCGTCAAGAAGGCCCTGTTGCGGACCCCCGTGGACGGTGCCCGTATCACCTCGGGCTTCGGCATGCGCAACCACCCGATCCTCGGCTTCACCACCATGCACAAAGGCGTCGATTTCGGCGTACCGACCGGGACCCCGATCATGGCGGCTGGTGACGGCACCATCGAGATGGCCGGTTTCAACGGCTCCTACGGCAATTACGTCCGCATCCGCCATTCCAACGGCTTCGCCACCGCTTATGCTCATATGAGCCGCATCGCCCAGAACGTCCATACCGGCCGCCATGTCGGCCAGGGCCAGGTGATCGGCTTCGTCGGCGCCACTGGCCGCGCCACCGGCCCCCATCTGCATTACGAAGTACTGCGGGGGATGGCCCAGATCAACCCGACCAGCATCAAGATCCCCACTGGAACCAAGCTGGCTGGTAAAGAGCTTGATCGTTTCCGAGGCGCCAAGGGACAGATCGAGACCATGCTGGCCAAGATCCCGCCCACCCCCACCCGCGTCGCCGCCAACGGCGCCAAGAGCGGCGCGGATACCAACTGACCACCCGATGAGGCTATCGTTCCGAGCGAAGAGAGGAATATTTCACGCACCGGCGTCGAACGTCAGCGCGTGAAAGATCCCTCGTCGCTACGCTCTGTCGGGATGACAATGAGGGATTGGTCCCCCGGAATCAAACCGCCCAGGTCTGTTACCAGACCTGGGCGGTACGACCGGCACCCCATAGGGGGGGAGGGGGATTGGGCTGCCGGCCGGAAGTTTGGCGTTCTAGCACAGCGAATTCGGCTGGGTAAACGCTAATGTGCACAGGCGGTCAGACTGCGTCGCCGCCGACCTCCACCCCATTCACAACCAGTCCGTTCGGCCCGGCCGAGACCTCGACGGTATCACCGTCCTTGATCTTGCCCTCCAGGATCAGCCCGGCCAGGGGATTTTGCAGACAGCGCTGGATCACCCGCTTCAGCGGCCGGGCGCCGTAGACCGGATCGTAGCCCCGCTCGGCTAACCAATCCCTTGCCGCCTGGTCCAGGTCCAAGGCGATCTTGCGATCGACCAGCAGCTTGCGCAGGCGATCAAGCTGGATATCGACAATGCCGGCCATGTGGCCCCGGCTCAGGCGATGGAACAGCAGAATCTCGTCCAGACGGTTAAGGAATTCCGGCCGGAACGACGCCCGCACCACCGCCATCACCTCGGCGCGCACCGCGCCCGAATCCTGGTCCTCGGGCTGGCCGGCCAGAATGTCGCCACCCAAATTGGAGGTCAGCACGATCAGGGTATTGCGAAAATCCACGGTGCGGCCCTGGCCGTCGGTCAGGCGGCCATCGTCGAGCACCTGAAGCAGCACGTTGAAGACATCCGGGTGGGCCTTCTCGATCTCGTCGAACAGGATCACCTGATAGGGCCGCCGCCGCACCGCCTCGGTCAGCGCGCCACCCTCTTCGTAGCCGACATAGCCGGGCGGCGCCCCGATCAGGCGGGCGACCGAATGCTTCTCCATGTATTCCGACATATCGACGCGCAACAGCGCCGCCTCGTCATCGAACAGGAAGGCCGCCAGAGCCTTGGTCAGCTCGGTCTTGCCCACGCCGGTGGGGCCGAGAAACAGGAACGAGCCAATCGGCCGATGAGGGTCCTGCAGCCCGGCCCTGGCCCGCCGCACGGCATTGGCCACTGCCACCAGCGCCTCGTCCTGGCCGACCACCCGCGCCTTGAGTTTGGTTTCCATGGCCAGCAGCTTCTCGCGCTCGCCCGCCAGCATCTTATCGACCGGAATGCCGGTCCAACGCGACACCACCCCGGCGATGTGTTCCTCGGTGACCGCCTCGGTCAGCATGCGCTGGCCGGCCCCCAGATCCGGCGCCGCCAGCTTGCGCTCCAGCTCGGGGATCACGCCGTAGCGTAATTCCGAGGCGCGCTGAAGATCACCGCCACGCATGGCGATTTCCATTTCGGTACGGGCCTGGTCGAGCCGCTCCTTGACCTTGGTCGAAGAGGCCAGTTCCTCTTTCTCGGCCCGCCACCGGCCGGACAGATCGGCCGATTGCCGCTCCAACTCGCCCAGTTCTTTTTCCAGCTTGACCAGGCGGTCGCGCGAGGCGGAATCGCTTTCCTTCTTGAGCGCCTCACGCTCGATTTTGAGCTGGATAATGCGGCGGTCGAGTTCGTCCAATTCCTCGGGCTTGCTATCGACCTCCATGCGCAGCCGGCTGGCCGCCTCATCCACCAGATCGATCGCCTTGTCGGGCAGGAAGCGGTCGGTGATGTAGCGGTTGGACAAGGTCACCGCCGCCACCAGGGCAGAATCGGTGATGCGCACACCATGGTGCAGTTCGTATTTGTCCTTGATGCCGCGCAGAATCGACACCGTGTCCTCGACGCTTGGCTCGGCCACGAACACCGGCTGGAAGCGTCGCGCCAGCGCCGCGTCCTTTTCGACGTGCTTGCGGTACTCGTTGAGGGTGGTGGCGCCGATGCAGTGCAGTTCGCCGCGGGCCAAAGCCGGCTTCAACAGGTTGGAGGCGTCCATCGAACCCTCGGCGGCCCCCGCCCCCACCAGGGTGTGCATCTCGTCGATAAACAAAATGATGTTGCCAGCGGCGGCGATCACCTCGGCCAGGACCGCCTTCAGCCGTTCCTCGAACTCGCCGCGGAATTTGGCCCCGGCCACCAGGGCGCCGAGGTCGAGCACCATCAGCTTCTTCTGCTTCAGGTTCTCGGGCACGTCGCCGTTGACGATGCGCAGCGCCAGGCCTTCGACGATGGCGGTCTTGCCGACGCCGGGCTCGCCAATCAGCACCGGATTGTTCTTGGTGCGGCGTGACAACACCTGGATGGTGCGGCGGATTTCCTCGTCGCGGCCGATCACCGGATCGATCTTGCCCTCGGCGGCGGCGGCGGTAAGGTCGCGGGCGTATTTCTTGAGGGCGTCGTACTGGTCCTCGGCAGTGGCCGAGCCGGCCTTGCGGCCCTTGCGCACGTCCTCGATGGCGGCATTCAATCCCTGGGGCGTCACCCCCGCATCCTTGAGGATGCGGCCCGAGGCGGTCCCCGCAGCCAGAGCCAGGGCCAAGAGCAGCCGCTCGGCGGTGACGAAGGAATCGCCAGCCTTGGTGGCGATCTGCTCGGCCTGGTCGAACAAGCGGGCCAAGTCTGGGGTGAGGTGGACGCCACCGGCACCGGGGCCTTCGACCGTCGGCAGCTTGTCCAGTTCGGCATCGGTATCGCGCAACGCCCGGACGGGATCGCCCCCGGCGGCGCGGATCAGATTAGCGGCGAGGCCTTCGCTGTCATCCAGCAGCACCTTCAGCAGATGTTCCGCCGTCAGCCGCTGATGGCCTCGGCGCAACGCCATGGTCTGCGCATTCTGCACGAAGCCTTTCGAGCGCTCGGTATATTTTTCGAAATCCATTCAGCCCTCCGATCCGACAGGGCCGCTCCGCCCCTTCCATAAGGCAGCGGAACAACCCCTCGTTTGATCAGGCTAATATGGAGGCAAACGCCCTGCGAGCAAGTTGGCCGAAGCCTCAGGCGCCCACCGGCTCCTGGGTGCCACTGGCGGCTTCCGGCTCGGATTCGGCATAGCCGCCACCGTTATTGCCGTTATTGCCGCCATTGGTGTTACCGTCGGCATCGTCCTCTTCGCTATAGACCACTTCGGCCTGATCCTCGGCCGGGGTCGGCGAGCCCTGCGGACGGCGCTGACCGTTGCTCTGGTTGAAGGCGTTGACCAGCCGGAAATAGTGCTCGGCGTGCTGGTAGTAGTTCTCGGCAGCGACACGATCACCCTGGGACGAGGCATCGCGGGCCAGACCCAGATAGCGCTCCATCACCTGATGGGCGTTGCCGCGGATGCGGCCATCCGGGCCGTTGGAATCGAAGACTTGGTTGCGGCCACCGCCGCCGCCACCACCACCACCGCCCATATGCGGCGGGCGCCCCTTATTGGGACCACCGCCCCCGCCGAGATTGGGACCGCGACCACGAGACCGTTGCTTGGGATGAGGAGTATTGTTCACGGATCCTGCCTTCTGTGGCTGTCACTGCCGTTTCGAGTTCGACCCCGACCGCCGGAACCCGGCGACGTCCGCGACCAACAAGGGCGGCGAATGTTTGATCGTGTCGGCGCTCTCAAGGGGCGGAGCCGGTAGCTCAACGCGGGGCCTCGAGTCGGAGGCGCTCGACGCACGCACCGTAGTCGCTCGGGCCTGACTTTCCAACACTTTTTTTCAAGAATAGGTCTTAGTTGGAGCGACGAGCGATGACACAGCGCTCGACCCCGCCGAGGTCGCGGCGGGCGGGTCGCGTTTCCAACCCGGCGGCGATCAGCAGCGCCTCCACGTCGGGCACCTGCCCCTGCCCCACTTCCAGCACGGCAAGGCCGCCAGAAGCCAGCAGACGAGCGATATCAGGGACCAAGGTGCGGTAGCAATCCAGGCCGTCCTCGCCGCCATCCAGGGCCAGGCGCGGATCGAATTGAGCCACCTCCGGCTCCAGTCCGGCGATCTTGCCCGCCGGAATGTAGGGCGGGTTGGCGACGATGACGTCGAAGCTGCCGTCCAGGGCGGCGCCCCAATCGGATTGGAGAAAGGCCGCCCGCTCGCCCAACCCCATTGCTTGGGCATTGGCGCGGGCCACATCAAGCGCCGCCATGCTGCGATCGACCCCGAGTCCGGTGGCGGACGGCAATTCCGACAATAGCGCCAGCAGCAGACAGCCACTGCCGGTGCCGAAATCCAGCAGACGCAGCGCCGCGCGGCGGTCGGGCAAAGCCGCCAGCACCGCGTCGATCACCGTCTCGCTGTCGGGCCGGGGATCGAGGGTCTCCGGCCCCAGCGCCAAATCCAAGGTCCAGAAGCCGCGCCGCCCCAGGATGCGGCTGACCGGCTCGCGGCCCTCGCGGCGCGCCACCATCGCCTCCAGGCGGACGGCCTGGGCGGAATCCAGCGGCAGATCGGGCCGGCTGGACAGGGCCGGCGGGACCAGCCCCAGAACCTCGGCGACCAGCAGCCGGGCGTCAAGGCGGGGCGAGTCGATACCGGCCGCCGCAAGACGCTCGGCGGCGGCGGCAACCGCCGCGCCAACGGTCAAGCTCACTCCCCCATCTCCGCCAACCGCTCGGCTTGGTCGGCGGTGACCAGTGCCGAGACCAGTTCTTCCAACCCGTCGCCCTTCATCACCTCTTCGATTTTGTACAGCGTCAAGTTGATACGGTGGTCGGTGACCCGGCCCTGCGGGAAATTGTAGGTGCGGATGCGTTCCGAGCGGTCGCCCGAACCGACCTGGGTCTTGCGATTGGCCGAGCGTTCGGCGTCGGCGACCGAGCGCATCTGCTCGTAAATGCGTGCGCGCAGCACCTTCATGGCCTTGGCCTTGTTCTTGTGCTGGCTTTTCTCGTCCTGGCAGGTCACCACGGTATTGGTGGGAAGATGGGTGATGCGCACCGCCGAATCGGTGGTGTTGACGTGCTGGCCGCCGGCCCCTTGCGAGCGGTAGACGTCGATGCGCAGATCCTTGTCCTCGATATGGACATCGACCTCCTCGGCTTCCGGCAGCACTGCCACGGTAGCGGCCGAGGTGTGGATGCGGCCGCTGGCCTCGGTGGCCGGCACCCGCTGCACCCGATGCACCCCGGATTCGAATTTGAGGCGGGCGAACACCCCCTTGCCGGTGATCGAGGCCGAGGCCTCCTTGATGCCGCCGATGCCGGTATCGCTGACCTCCAGCGTCTCGAAGCGCCAGCCCTGCAAGCCGCAATAGCGTTCATACATGCGGAACAATTCGGCAGCGAACAGAGCCGCCTCCTCGCCGCCAGTGCCGGCCCGGACTTCCAGGATGGCGTTGCGCTCGTCGGCCTCGTCCTTGGGCAAGAGCATCAATTGGACCTGATGCTTCAAGGCCGGCAGCTTGTCCTTGAGGGCGTAGAATTCCTCCTCGGCCATCGCCCGCATGTCGGCATCGGCCTCGGCATCTGTCATCATCTGGGCCGCCTCGAAGGCCTCCTCTTGGCCCTTCTTCAGGGCCTGGATGGCTTCGACCACCGGGCCGAGATCGGAGAATTCCTTGCTCTGGCGGGCAAAATCGCCGCCGCCGGCCGCCAGTTGCTCCCGCAACTCGTCATAGCGATAGAGAACTTTGTCGAATTGGGCGTCGAGATCCATGGGTTCATTCCAAACGAAAAAGCGTTTTCAGCAGGGCTTCCATCGCCCCCCATTCGGCGCCGTTGGCGGCGACGCCCTTCAACTCTTCGGACGGCGCGTGCAGCAGACGGTTGACCAGCAACCGTGTGGCCTCGGCGGCATCGTCGCCGGCCTCGGCCAGAACACCGTCGCGCACCGCATCGAAATGCTGGCGTAACGCCACGATGGCCGGTACGGCAGCACGGGCGGCGCGCCCCCGGATGAAGGCGAGGGTTTCGTCCTCGACGATCTCGTGGGCGGCGCGGGCCGCCTGCTCGCGGGTGACGCGCCCCTGGAGCGCCGCCTTTTCCAAATCGGCAAGGTCATAGAGAAAGGCGCCATCGACCCGGTTGACCGCCGGTTCGATATCGCCGGGAATGCCGGCATCGACCAGGAAGATCGGCTTGCGGCGGCGCTTGCGCAAGGCCCCCGTCACCGCCTCGGAGGTGACCACCAGATTGCGACCGCCGACCGAAGCCAGCACGATATCGGCCTCGGCCAGCGCATCTTTCAGGGTGTCGAAGGGCAGCACATGGGCGTTGAGCGCCTCAGCCACCGCTTCGGCCCGGCTTTGGCGCGGCGCCGTCACCGCCAGCCAACCTAGACCAGCGGCCAGCAGCGCCTCGCCCACCAATTCGCCCATGTCGCCGCCGCCGATCAACAGGGCGCGACACTCGGCCAATTCGCCGTGAACGTCCTTGGCCAATTGCACCGCGGCGGCGGCGATGCTGACCGGGCCTTCGCCGATGGAGGTCTCACTGCGCACCCGCTTGGCGGCGGCAAAGGCCGCCTGGGTCAGGGAATCGAGGTCGCCGCCAAGACAACCGGAATCGCGGGCGATACGCACAGACGCCTTAACCTGGCCGAAAACGTGAGGTTCGCCAATGACTAAGCTGTCCAGCGAGGCGGTCACCGAGAAGGCGTGGCGCACCGCATTACCGCCGGTCAGATGGTAGAGATGTGGCCCCAACCCGGCCGGGTCCAGACCGGCCCGCCCGGCCAGCACCGCATCGGCGGCCTGGGCCGCCTTGGCGATATCGTCGGCGGTCACCCACACTTCGACCCGGTCGCAGGTGGAGAGCAGCAGCGCCTCGGTCAAACCGGCCTGTTTCAACTCGGCCAGGACGGACGGCGCGGTCAGATCATCGACAAACAGGCAATCCCGCAAGGACAAGGACGCCGACCGATGGTTGGCGCCGATGATAGTGAAGCGGGCGGTGGCGCCGGGCAAGGCTATCCCCGTCCCAGCAACCGCTCCACGATCGAGGCGAGCGGCACCTCTTCCTGGGTTCCGGAATCGAGGTCGCGCAAGGTCACCGCGCCCCGGGCCATTTCGTCCTCGCCGAGAATCAGGGCCAGACGCGCCCCCAGCTTGTTGGCCCGCGCCATCCGCTTCTTCATGTTGCCGGAGAAGCCGATATCGGCGGCAAGGCCGGCCGCGCGCAGGCGCTCGGCCAGGGCCAGACCGGCCAAACTATCCCCCATCGGGATCACCGCGATGGGACGGTCCACCGCCGGCAGGGTCTCGACCAGCATCGCCAACCGCTCTACCCCGGCCGCCCAGCCGATGCCCGGCGTCGCCGGTCCGCCCATCTGGCCGATCAGGCCGTCATAGCGGCCACCGGCCAGCACGGTGCCCTGGGCGCCGAGCGCGGTGGTGGTGAACTCAAAGGCGGTGTGACAGTAGTAATCCAGGCCGCGCACCAGACGGGGATTGACCACGAAGGGAATGCCCAAGGCGGTCAGGCCGCCGGTGACGGTGGCGAAGAACTCGCGGGCGGCGGGGGTTAGGGAATCGGCCATGGAGGGCGCCCCGGCGACGATAGCCTTGTCGCCCTCATCCTTGGAATCCAGCACCCGGAGCGGGTTCTTGTCGAGCCGGGCGCGGCTATCCTCGGACAGCTTATCCTTGAAGGGGGTCAGAAAGGCGACCAGGGCGTCGCGATAGGCGGCGCGGCTGTCAGCATCGCCCAGGGTGTTGATCTCCAGCTGCACCTTGTCGCCAAGGCCCAGGGTGGCCAGCAGCCGCCAGGCCAGCGCCACCACCTCGACATCGGCCAGCGGGCTGTCGATGCCCAGCAATTCCAGCCCGACCTGATGGAACTGGCGCAGGCGGCCCTTCTGGGGGCGCTCATGGCGGAACATCGGGCCGCGATAGAACAATTTCAGCGGCAGACTTTGGGCCAGACCGCCGGATATGAAGGCCCGCGCCACCCCGGCGGTGCCCTCCGGCCGCAGCGTCAGCGAATCGCCGGAGCGGTCGGTGAAGGTGTACATCTCCTTGGTCACCACGTCCGAGGTCTCGCCCAATGTGCGCGAGAACACTTCGGTGAATTCGAAGATGGGGGTGACGATCTCGCCATAGCCGTAACGCCGCGCCACCTCGAAGGCCGTCGCTTCGACGAAGCGATGGCGCGCCGCCTCGTCGGGCAACAGGTCATGGGTGCCGCGAACCGGCTGAAGACTGGACATAATAGCTCTTCCCTAAGGCTGGGGCGCCGTTATAGCGCATTTCACGCGGCGACGGAAAGGACGCTTGAGACGGCGCATCCTGTGGCATAAGGGGCCAGCTTTGCCAGGGAACCCGACACCCCATGATCCGTTTCGAAAACATCACCAAGCAGAACAGCCACCGCATCCTTTTCTTCGAGGCCTCGGCCGCCCTCAACAGGGGCGAGAAGGTTGGGCTGGTCGGCCCCAACGGCGCCGGCAAGACTACCCTGTTTAGGATGATCACCGGCGAGGAGAGTCCGGACGAGGGCCATGTGTCGGTCGAGAAGCTGGTCTCGATCGGCTATTTCAATCAGGACGTCGGCGACATGGCGGGCCGCAGCGCGGTGGCCGAGGTGATGGACGGGGCCGGGCCAGTCAGCGCCGTGGCGGCGGAATTGGCCGAGCTTGAAGCGGCCATGGGCGACCCGGATCGCGACGACATGGATGCCATCATCGAGCGCTATGGCGAGGTCCAGGCCCGGTTCGAGGAATTGGGCGGCTACGAGTTGGAGGGCCGCGCCCGCGAGGTGCTGGCTGGCCTCAGCTTCAGCCAAGAGATGATGGACATGGACGTCGGAGCCCTGTCGGGCGGCTGGAAGATGCGGGTGGCGCTGGGGCGGATTCTGCTGATGCGGCCCGACGCCATGCTGCTGGACGAGCCGAGCAACCATCTGGACATTGAAAGCCTGATCTGGCTGGAGGACTTCCTGAAGGGTTATGAGGGTGCCCTGATGATGACCTCGCATGACCGCGAGTTCCTCAACCGCATCGTCGGCAAGATCATCGAGATCGATGGCGGCACCCTGACCAGCTATTCGGGCGATTACGCCTTCTATGAGCGCCAACGGGCCTTGAACGAGAAGCAGCAGCAGGCCCAGTTCGAGCGCCAACAGGCCATGCTGGCCAAGGAAATCAAGTTCATCGAACGCTTCAAAGCCCGCGCCTCCCACGCCGCCCAGGTGCAAAGCCGGGTCAAGAAGCTGGACAAAATCGAGCGCTTCGAACCGCCCAAGCGCCGCCACGTGGTGTCATTCGACTTCCCCCCGGCGCCCCGCTCGGGCGATGACATCGTGGTCTTCAAGAATGTTCACAAGGGCTATGGCAGCCGCAGCATCTATCAGGGCCTGGACTTCATGATCCGCCGCAAGGAGCGCTGGTGCGTGATGGGGGTCAACGGCGCCGGCAAATCAACGCTGCTGAAGCTGGTGGCGGGCGCCACCGAGCCGGATGCCGGAACCGTCACCGTGGGCGCCAGCGTCAAGATGGGATACTTCTCGCAGCACGCCATGGAATTGCTGGAGGGCGACCGCACAGTGTTCGAGTCCCTCGAAGACAAATTCCCCCAGGCCAACATGGGAACGCTGAAGGCCCTGGCCGGCTGCTTTGGCTTTTCCGGCGACGACGTGGAAAAAAAGGCCCGCGTCCTATCGGGCGGCGAAAAGGCCCGGCTGGTGATGGCCATCATGCTGTTCAACCCGCCCAATTTCCTGGTCCTGGACGAACCCACCAACCATTTGGACCTGGACACCAAGGAAATGCTGATCAAGGCCCTAGCCGCCTATGAGGGCACCATGCTGTTCGTCTCCCACGACCGCCATTTCCTGGCCGCCCTGTCCAACCGGGTACTGGAACTGACGCCCGAGGGGGTACACCAGTATAGCGGGGGGTATACGGAATATGTGGCGCGCACGGGGCACGAGGCGCCGGGGTTGCGGGCGTAAGGGGGGGGGCACAATATCAATTGGCCGGTGGGCGCGTTGGCCCTCTGCAAGGTCAACCAAACCAACGTTGACCAATGGCGGGCGGAAGCGCCTTTCGGATCGCCCCCCGATCTTCAGGATCGACGCCGCACACATTGAACGACACACATGGCGGCAAACCGGCAATGTCCGCGGAGTCCGCTTTGGATCATGCGCGCCAATTTCGATCTTCGGCTCCCCCCCCGTTTCATCCGAATTCCGCGGCATCTCGTCGCCGCCCCTTCGCTGGGCAAGCGCGCGGGTCACGGCGTCGGGTTCGCGGGCGATCACGGTCAGCAAGGTGCGAATCGCGCCGCTGGGGATGCGTCGCTTCCGTTCATATTGCCGGATCGCACCGATGGAAAATCCATACCGAGCGGCGAAGGCCGCCTGTGACAGGCCCAGTCGGTTCCGAAGAGCCTGGACATCGACTCGGGATCGATCGATCGGCCGGCCGCCAGAATTTCACCGGCGGTAAAGCTGGGTGCGGTGTCCGCATCCGCAGCGATCTGGGCGTCGATCTCCTCGTCCGACGTGGCATCGATCTTGGCCCAATCGATTTTGGCGAGGTCAAGGGCGGCTCGGGAATGTGCGGTGGTACGCATCGGCCTCCCCCTTCTTGGCCTTTCGCAATCCCCCACCTCCCGCCGGGCCGCCACAGGCGGGCGAGGGTTCGTTACCCCTTCTCCGCCGCCGCCTTGGCCGCGTCCAATTCCGCCGCCTTGGCTTCGACCATTTCGACGATGTGGTCGAGCATTGCCGGGGTGTCGATTTTGTGATCGGGGCTGCCGGCGACATAGACCATGTGGTGGTCGCCGCCGCCGCCCGTCAGGCCGATGTCGGTTTCGCGGGCTTCGCCGGGGCCGTTGACCACGCAGCCGAGGATCGACAGGGTCACCGGGGCGGTGACGTGGGCCAGGCGGGCTTCCAGTTGTTCCACCGCCTTGATGACGTCGAAGCCCTGGCGGGCGCAGGACGGGCAGGAAACGATGCGGACACCCCTGGTGCGCAGGCCCAGCGTCTTGAGGATTTCGAAGCCGACCTTGACCTCGTCGGCCGGGGGGGCCGACAGCGAGACCCGAATGGTGTCGCCGATGCCTTGCCACAGCAGGCTGCCGATACCGAGAGCCGATTTGACGGTGCCGCCGATCAGGCCGCCGGCCTCGGTGATGCCGAGGTGCAGCGGATAATCGCAGGCCTGGGCCAAGCCCTGATAGGCCGACACCGCCAGGAATACGTCGGAGGCCTTGACCGCGATCTTGAATTCGAAGAAGTCGTTGTCTTCCAGAATCTTGGCGTGGTGGAGCGCGCTTTCCACCAGGGCCTCGGGACAGGGCTCGCCGTACTTTTCCAACAAATGCTTTTCCAGCGAGCCGGCATTGACGCCGATCCGCATCGAGCAGCCATGATCCTTGGCCGCCTTGATCACGTCGCGCACCCGCTGTTCCGAGCCGATATTGCCGGGATTGATGCGCAGGCAGGCGGCGCCGGCCTCGGCTGCCTCGATGGCCCGCTTGTAGTGGAAATGAATGTCGGCGACGATCGGCACCTTGGAATGCCTGACAATCTCCTTCAAGGCCGCCGTCGAATCCTCGTCCGGGCAGGACACCCGCACGATATCCGCCCCCGCCTCCTCGGCGAGGCGAATCTGGGCGATGGTGGCGGCGGCGTCCGAAGTCAGGGTGTTGGTCATGGTCTGCACCGAGATCGGCGCGTCGCCGCCAACCGCCACCGAGCCGACATGGATCTGCCGCGACTTGCGCCGCTGGATATCGCGATAAGGCCGCTCGCTCATAGTCCGACTCGCTGGCAATGACAGTTAACAGGCATGGGGGTCAGCCACCCGTCCGCAATTTGGCGGGATCGAGGCTGATATCGTGGCGGACTTGGCCGCGCAGGCCCAACGCCGGCAGGGCCTGGCCATCGACCGAGATTTCCAGGGCGCCGGAATTGCCCGCCGTCAGGGTCAGGCCGGGACGGTTGGGCACCTGAAAAACGTCGCCCTTGCGCAAAAGCCGGGACATCAGCAATTGACCGTCCATTTCGCGCACCTGCACCCAGCAATCATCGGCCAACGCCCTGAGCGCCACCCGGCTGTCGCCGCCGGCGGAGGGTTCGGGGGCCTTGGCGGCTTCCACAGGCTTGGCTGGCTCGGGAGCCTTGGGCGCATCCAGCGCCTTGACCAAGTCAGACGACTTGACCGGCTCGGGCGCCTTGACCAAGTCAGACGGCTTGACCGGCTCGGGCGCCTTGACCGCCTCGACCGGCTTGGCGGGTTCCGGGGCCTTCGCCACTGGCTTGGCCGGTTCGGGTGTTTTCACGACGGTTGCGGGCTTGGCCGGCTCGGGGGCCTTCACGACTTCCGCCGGCTTGGGCTGCTCTGGGGGCTTGGCCGCCTCGGTCGGCTTGGCAGGCTCTTCCTCCTCGGAGGGCGGCACCACCTCTTCGTGAACCGGCGGCTTCGCGGCATCGACCGGGCTGGCTTCCTGCGGCTTGGTCATCTCGTCGGGATGGCGCGGTTCGTCCAGCTTGGCCAGCACCGCCTTATCGGCGGTCAACGAGGCAGGGCGATTGAGCGCCGAGGACAGGCGTTCGGGCAAGGGCGGCACGATTTCGGCGACCCGGGCTTCCCGCGCGGTCATCCAGTACCAGCCACCATAGGCGAAAGCGGCGACCACCAGGCCGAGAAACAGGATGCCGCCGCTGGGAATGCGCCCCTCGGAGACCGGCGAGGGGAAGGCCAGTTCCGAGCGCGACTGCAATTCGCTGGCGGAATCCTGGCGGAAGCGGCGCACCATCTCCTCGCCGTCAAGGCCCAGGAATTCGGCATAGGTGCGCAAAAAACCGATGGCGTAGGTACCACCCGGCAGGTCCTTGTTGCGCCCCTCTTCTAACGCCAGCAGATAAGGCTGGCGGATACGCAACTGGGTCGCGACCTCGGCCAGGGGCTTGCCCATGCGCTCGCGCGCCGATTTCAGGGTCTCGCCCACCGCCGAAGACGCGGCGACGGCAGCGGCCGAACTTGATCCATTCGAGGGTGACTCGTCGTCAGTGTTCGTCGCCACTTTGGGAAACCTTTTCATCGGAAGCCGCGCGATCGGCGTCGGCCATCGTTTGTAGCAAATCGGGGGCAGGTGAAGCAATGGCGGGGCCGGTCACAGCACCACGCCGTGATCCAAGGCGAAGTCCCGCAATCGATCCCGCAGGCTGTGGACGGGCGAGGTCAACAAACCGCCGAGATAGGAGGCCACGCCCTCCACCTCCAGCGAGCGGATCATCGCCTTGACCGGGCCGACCGAGGGCGAGGCCACCGAAAGAATCCGCACCCCCAGCCCGATCAGGGCCATCGCCTCTAGCGGGCGGCCCGCCATCTCGCCGCACACGCTCATGGCTACCCCGGCCGCGTCGCAGCGGTCCGCAACCCCTTTGAGGAAGGTCAGCATGGCCGGACTAAGGGGGTCGTAGCGGTCGCAGATGCGCGGATTGTTGCGATCGACCGCGAACAGGAATTGGGTCAGGTCGTTGGAGCCGACCGAGATGAAATCCACCAGCGGCAACAGGGCGTCCAATTGGAAGGCCAGCGCCGGCACCTCCATCATGGTGCCGACCTTGATGGTCTCGGGCAGTGGATGGCCGAGACGACGCTCGCGGGCGACCTCGATATCGAGAATGGCGCGGGCCTGAACCAGTTCGGCGACCTCGGCGATCATCGGGAACATGATGCGCAGCTCGCGCCCGCCCGCCGCCCGCAACAGGGCGCGCAACTGGGCGCGCAGCACGGCGGGGCGGTCCAGCGTGATGCGGATCGAGCGCCAGCCGAGCGCCGGATTGTCCTCTTCGTTGGGATTCCAGTAAGGCAGAATCTTGTCGCCACCCACATCCAGGGTGCGGAACACCACCGGCTTGCCCTCGGCCTGGTCGAGAATCTTGGTATAGAGCGCGGTCTGGACCTCGACATCGGGCAGAGCCGAGCGGGCCATGAACGGCAATTCTGTGCGATAAAGGCCAATGCCGTCGGCGCCCGATTCGTGCAAGTGCTGCATGTCCAGCAACAGGCCGGCATTCATCATCAGCCGCACCTGAATTCCGTCCTTGGTCTCGGCCGGCACATTCCGCAGCATGGCGTATTGGGCGGCCCGCTGCTGGCGCTGCACCGTCGATTCGACAAAGATATCGCGGATGTCGTCGGTCGGGCGCACGAACACCTGGCCATTGTCGCCATCGACGATCACTGGATCGAGCGGCTCGACCCGATCCAGCACGTCCTTGCAACGGCCGACCACCGGAATGTCGAGAGCGCGGGCGACGATCGCCACATGCATGGTCGGCGAGCCTTCCTCCAGCACCAGGCCGCGCAACCGGGCGGGATCGTAGTCAAACAGATCCATCGGCCCCATGGTGCGGGCGATCAGGATGCCGTCCTCGGGCAGTTCCGGCTTGGCCACCGATTCCTCGCCCGAGGCCAGGAATTGCAGCAGCCGGTTGGCGATATCCTCGAAATCGTGCAGGCGCTCGCGCAAGTACGGATCGGTGATCTGGCTCATGCGGGCGCGCATGTCGTCATGGACCTTCTGCACCGCCGCCTCGGCGGTCAGGCCGCTCTTGATCGCCTCCTTGATGCGACCTCGCCAGCCCTTGTCCTCGGTGAACATGCGATAGGTTTCAAGCACGTCGCGGTGCTCGCCGTCGCGCATCTCGGGCCGCGAGAACAATTCGTCAAGGGCGGTCTTGATGCCGGCCAGGGCCAGGCGCAACCGCTCGCTCTCGATTTCGGGGTCCTCGGCGACCAGACGGCGGATGGTCAGGCGCGGCTGGTGCAGCACCGCAACGCCGATCCCCACCCCGGCATTGAGGCGGATGCCCTCCAGGCGCAGCGGCAAGACCGCATTGCCATCGACCGGCACCAATTCGTCGCGGTTGACCAACTCGCCCGAGGCCACTAATTCGGCCAGCACCATCGCCACCGTTTCGAGGGTCTCGATCTCCTCGTCGGTGTAGTGGCGCATGGAGCGGTTCTGCACCACCAGCACGCCGATGACACGGCCGCCGCGAATGATCGGCACCCCCATCAGCGAGTGATAGATCTCTTCGCCGGTTTCCGGGCGATAGGCGAAATTGGCATGGGATTGGGCGTCGGCCAGGGCCAGGGGCCGGGCATGGGCGGCGATATCACCAACCAGGCCCTCGCCGACCCGCAGTCGGGTCTGGTGAACGGCCGTCTTCTTCAGGCCTTCGGTGGCGAACAGTTCCAGCACTTCGCCGGCCCGCATGACGTAGCACGAGCACACCTCAGCGACCACGTCGCGGGCGATCAGTTGGACCACCTTGTCGAGGCGTTCCTCGGCCGAGCCGCCGCCGGCCATGACGTCGCGCAGCCGGGCCAGCAAGCGGCGCGAGACGGAGGGCGCCATCGCCTGCATCACACCACCGCAGGCTGTCGGCGTTCCCGGGCGGCCAAAACGGACACCGCCTGGTCAACCAGTTCGTCCAGGATCTCGCCGGTCGACTGCTCGCGCGTCACCAAACCAACGCTTTGGCCGGCCATCACCGAGCCGTTCTCGACATCGCCATCGATCACCGCCCGCTTCAGCGCCCCAGCCCAGAAATGCTCGATCTCGAGTTGGGCGTCCTTCTGTTCGATCTCGCCAGCCCGATAGCGGGCGATCACCGTGTGCTGGAAGTCGATGAAGGCCCGCGTCGCCTTGTTGGCCAACGCGCGGACCGGAATCACCGGAAAGGCCGGATCGACCTGGACGCTGGGAATGGCGTCACGGGCCGAGGCCTTGAGAAAGGCCCGCTTGAAATTGGGATGGGCCACGCATTCATTGGCGCAAACGAACCGAGTCCCGAGCTGGACGCCCGACGCCCCCATTTCCAGGCATGAGATGATCGCCTCGCCACGGCCGATGCCGCCGGCCAGGAATACCGGCAATTGGGTGGCCAGTTCTGGCAGTATCTCTTGGGCCAACACGCTGGTGGCTACCGGGCCGACATGGCCACCGGCCTCGGTGCCCTCGACCACCAGGGCGTCTGCGCCCGAGCGCACCAGCTTCTTGGCGATGACCAGGGCCGGGGCGAAACAGATCACCTTGGCCCCGGTATCCTTGGCCCGCTTGATCGCCGCCGAGGACGGCAGGCCGCCGGCAAGCACGATATGGCCGACTCGGTGCTCGCCGCACACGTCGATCAGCGCGTCCAACTCGGGGTGCATGGTGATGAGGTTGACGCCGAACGGCTTGGTGGTCAGCGCCTGGGTGGCGCTGATCTCGGCCCCCAGGAGCGCAGGCGACATCGACCCCGAGGCGATCACCCCGAAGCCGCCGCCATTGGAGATGGCGGCAACCAGATGGCGCTCGGAAATCCACGACATCGCCCCGCCCATGATGGCAAGGTCGGTCCCAAGGAAGTCCCGTCCCCGCCGCCAAAGGTGGTCAAGCCGTTGGCGCGCCCGTTCCATGCGATCCCCCGTGGGTGCCGTCACGGCCTCAGGCCGCGTCGAGACCGTAGGCGGTATGCAGGGCGCGCAACGCCAGTTCGGTGTACTTCTCGTTGATCAAGACGCTGATCTTGATTTCCGAGGTCGAGATCACCTGGATGTTGATGCCCTCGGCGGCCAGCGTCTCGAACATCTTCTGGGCGATGCCGGCATGGCTGCGCATGCCAACACCGATTACCGAGACCTTGACCACGGCCGGGTCGGCGACGACGCGCTCGAAGGACAGCTTGTTGCGGGCGTCCTCGATCACCTTCTTGGCGCGGTCGAGATCGGCCTTGCCGACGGTGAAGGTCAAGTCGGTCGAGTTGCCGTCCTCGGACACGTTCTGGACGATCATATCGACGTTGACGGCGGCCTCGGCCAGGGGGCCAAAGATCGAGGCGGCGACGCCCGGCTGATCGGGCACCCGCACCAGGGTGATCTTCGCTTCGTCGCGGCTATAGGCAATGCCGCTTACCAATTCCTTTTCCACGATCTCATCCTCATCACAGACAAGCGTTCCAGGGGCATCGATGAAGGAGGACAGCACCTGCACCCGCACCCGGTGTTTCATCGCCATCTCGACCGAGCGGGTCTGCAGCACCTTGGCGCCGACCGAAGCCAGTTCAAGCATCTCCTCATACGTGATCTTGTCCAGTTTCTTGGCTTTGGTCACGATGCGCGGGTCGGTGGTGTAGACTCCATCGACGTCGGTGTAGATGTCACAGCGGTCGGCCTTCAGCGCGGCGGCCAGCGCCACCGCCGAGGTATCCGAACCGCCGCGACCCAAGGTGGAAATCCGATTGTCCGGACCCAGGCCCTGGAAGCCGGCCATCACCGCGACCTGGCCCTTCAGCATCCGGCGCACCATCTCCTCGGTGTCGATGGATAGGATGCGCGCCTTGCCGTGGACGCCGTCGGTCTCTATCGGCAATTGCCAACCGCACCACGAGCGGGCATCGACCCCCAATTCCTGCAGTGCCATCGCCAGCAGGCCGATGGTCACCTGTTCGCCGGTGGCGACGACGGTGTCGTATTCGCGGGCGTCATGGAGCGGAGCGATCTGCTTGCACCAATCGACCAGCTGATTGGTGACGCCGGACATGGCCGACACCACCACCGCGACTTCGTTGCCCTCATCGACTTCGTTCTTGACCCGGCGGGCCACGTTTTTAATGCGATCGACGTCCCCCACCGAAGTGCCGCCGAATTTCATCACGATGCGAGTCATGGAGTGTTCCTTGAGGACCTCGCGCCATTGCGCGACCGGTCGGTTCGAGAAATCTTTTGTATGCCCGGTTGCCGCCCGAAAGGCGCCTCTTCATACTCTGTCGCCAACGCGGAAGCAAGTGCGGCCACCCATTAGAGGAAACCAGGCCGCGCGGGTAGTCAGGAGTCACCGATGGTCAATTTGAACGCGTCCCAGGAAATGCCGCCGGCTCACCTTCGGGAGCGCGCCCCGACCTCCTCGTCGGAGGAGGTCGCCCGTTTCACCGCCATCGCCGAGGCGTGGTGGGACCCGCTGGGCAAGTTCAAGCCGCTGCACAAATTCAACCCGGTGCGGCTGAACTTCATGAAGGCCAAGCTCGCCGCCCATTTCGGCCGCGACGCCACCCTTGCCGCGCCCTTCGCCGGCCTGACCTTGCTCGATGTCGGCTGCGGCGGTGGCTTGTTGTCCGAGCCGCTGGCGCGGATGGGCTTCAAAGTCACCGGCATCGATGCTGGCGACAAGAACATCGCGGTGGCGTCCGCCCATGCCGCCGCCACCGGCCTTGGCATCGACTACCGCCTGGCTGGACCCGAGGACCTCGACGGCGAAGCCTTCGACGTGGTGATGGCGATGGAGGTGATCGAGCACGTGCCCGACCAGGCAGCCTTCCTGGCCCAGGCCTGCCGATGCCTCAAGCCCGGCGGCGCCTTCTTCGGCGCCACGCTGAACCGCACCACCAAATCCTACACCCTGGCGGTGATGGGCGCCGAATACATCCTGCGCTGGCTGCCGGCGGGAACCCATGACTGGAACAGATTCGTCAAGCCATCGGAATTCGCCGCCCATCTGCGCAGCGCCAGTGTCGAGATCGCCGCCCTGACCGGCATGACCTATTCGCCATTTCGTGACGAATGGCGCGAAACCAAGGAGCTGGACGTCAATTACATGGTGTTCGGCACCAAGGCCGGCTGAATAGCCGGAAGGGTGAAGTGGAAGCTAGCCCCCTGGCCGGGGGTCGATTCGACCCAGATTCGACCCCCATGACGTTCGACGATGCGCTTGCAGATGGCCAGACCGATGCCGGAGCCGGGATAGCTGGCGTCGGTGTGTAGGCGCTTGAAGATGACGAAAATCTGATCGAAGTATTGCGACTCGATGCCGATACCGTTATCGGTCACCGAGAATTCCCACATGCCGTCGGCGGCAGTCGCGCTGACGGTGATTTCCGGGGAACCGTCGCGACGCCGGAACTTGAGCGCATTGCCCACCAGATTTTGCAGAAGCTGGAGCATCTGGGCGCGATCGGCCAACACCACCGGCAAATTGGACCATTTCAGCGAAACCCGATTCTCGTCGATGGCGGCACAGAAGATTTCGACCACCTCGGCCATCACCGCGTTGGCATCAACCGGCTCCAGGGCATGCCCCCGAACGCCGACCCGTGAATAGGCCAGAAGAGCCTCCATCTGGGCGTTCATCCGCCTGGCGCCGGCGACGATGAAACCGAGATATTCCTGCCCGGCGTCGCCGAGGCTGTCCTTGCAACGGAATTCCAGCAATTGAGTAAATGAGACGATGGTCCTGAGCGGCTCCTTAAGGTCGTGCGAGGCGACATAGGCGAAACGCTCCAACTCGATATTGGAGGCGGCCAATTCATCGATGGTCTGGCGCAATTCGCTGTCCGCCCGCTTGCGCTCGCTGATATCG
>Ga0316222_1002266_pt1 | contig 20961 bp, 17 predicted proteins | sample TBH18011metaG_FD_206008 | JGI IMG/M metagenome (GOLD analysis project Ga0316222, IMG submission 206008) | Freshwater microbial communities from Trout Bog Lake, Wisconsin, USA - TBH18011 | ecosystem: Environmental > Aquatic > Freshwater > Lake > Hypolimnion/Profundal zone | place: USA: Wisconsin...
ACTCCGTCTTGGCCGCCGCCCCAGTCATCACCGAAAAACCTGTGCTGCTGTTCACCAATCGCCCCAAGTGAATATTCCTGCTTTGAAAACTACAAAGAATTCCTGTTTTGAAAACTACGCGACAACCTCAGACCTCAGACTTGAGTCCCGCCGGCTTTTCCGCTACCGTCTGCGCCATGCAACATCTTGAAGATCATTTGGGCGACATCATCAGCAAGGCCCGCGCCATGAGCAATGTCACCCCCGCCCCCGCCGCCGCCGCCGCCGGCTTGAGCGAAAGCGAGCTGACCGCCCTCGAAGAGACTGGCAAATCCGCCCGCCGCCCCAATTTCGCCGCTCTCGCCCCGCTCCTCGGCCTCAATGCCGCCAAGCTCGAAGCCATCGCCGGCGGCTGGTTGCCCGTTCCCGCCGACCTGACCCTCTGGCGCGAAATCCGCGTCATCACCACCACCGCCGATGGTTGCACCGTCAATTGCTACCTCATCTGGGACGAGGTCAACCGCGAAGCCGCCCTCTTTGACACCGGCCTCGATGCCAAGCCGGTCCTCGAGATCATCGCCGCCGAGGGGCTGGACCTCCGCCTGATTTTCATCACCCATTCCCATTACGACCACGTGAACGCCCTCGGCGCCATCCGGGAAGCCCATCCCAAGGCCAAAGTCCGGTCCGGTTCCAAGACCGCTCCCGTGGACCAGCGCAACAAGTCTGCGGAAATCCTTCCCATCGGCGGCCTGCGCATCACCCACCGCGAAACTCCCGGCCACGCCGAGGACGGCGTCACCTACATCATCGGCAACTGGCAGGAAGACGCCCCGTCCGTCGCCATCGTCGGCGACGCGATTTTCGCCGGCTCCATGGGCAAGGGCAATCCGGACTGGAGCCTCGCCAAGCAGAAGGTGAAGGAGCAGATTTTCACGCTGCCGCCCGCCACCCTCATCTGCCCCGGTCACGGACCGCTCACGACCGTTGCCCAGGAGAAGCAATCCAATCCGTTCTTCTGATCGGTGGGGCGGGCGCGCGGTGTTCACGCCGCTTCCGCGTGGCCAAGCCGGGCCGGGTGAAAGCTGCCATTATCCCGTCGGTTAGGGCGTTGAAGCGACCTGAAGGTTGCGCTCCGGGGATGTCGTCCTGTCCCGACGCTTGCATTGTCAGGCGGGTTTGCGACACAATGCGGGCCCATGGCGTTGCTCGAGGTAACCGATCTCAAGGTTCATTTTCCCGTGAAAGCGGGCGTGTTCCGTCGCACCCACGAATGGGTGAAGGCGGTGGACGGCGTCAGCTTTGCCATTGAGCCGGGAGAGACGCTCGGGCTCGTGGGCGAAAGCGGCTGCGGCAAGACGACGCTTGGCCGGGCGATTGTGCGGCTGACGGAGGCGTCGGCCGGCGAAATCCGTCTGGATGGCACGGACATCACGCGGATGACCGGAACGGACCTGCGGTCGCGGCGGCGGCTCTTCCAGATGATCTTCCAGGACCCGTTCGGTTCCCTGAATCCGCGCATGACGGTCGAATCGATCGTGGGTGAGGCGCTGGATATCCACGGGCTGGCGGCGGACCAGGCGGCGCGCGGAAAACGGATTTTGGAGCTGCTGGCGGCGGTGGGGTTGGACCCCGCGTATGCGCGGCGGTATCCGCATGAGTTCAGCGGGGGCCAGCGGCAGCGCATTGGCATCGCGCGGGCGCTGGCCGTGGAACCGCGCCTGATCGTGTGCGACGAGCCGGTGAGCGCGCTGGATGTTTCGGTGCAGGCGCAGATCATCAACCTGCTGCGGGACCTGCAACGGGAGCGCGGGCTGGCGTATCTGTTCATCGCGCATGACCTGGCGGTGGTGGAACATATCAGCCGGCGGGTGATGGTGATGTATTTGGGCCGGATCGTGGAACTGGCAGAGGCGCGGACGCTGATCCGGGAGCCGCGGCATCCCTACACGCAGGCGCTCATCTCGGCGGTGCCGGAGGTGGACCCGGATTCGAAGCGGCAGCGGACGGTATTGCCGGGGGACGTGCCCTCGCCGATCCATCCGCCGGCGGGCTGTCCGTTTCATCCGCGTTGTCCGGTGGCGGAAGCGCGGTGCCGTACGGAAGTGCCGGTGTTCCGGGAAGTGGCGCCGGGGCACTCGGTGGCATGCCATCTGGCGGGGTAGAAATTAGGAGTTAGCATGGGATGGGCAAAGGCCCTGTTTCTCGCTCCTAAGTTCTAACTTCTATCTCCTGACTTCCCGTTGTTCCCAACTACTTCGCCTCCGTCGGCTCCGGCTCGTTAGCCTGGGGCGTGAGGCTGAAATCGTGCTGGCCTTTGAGGCGGTCGGTCTGGACGTAGAGGCGGTAGACCTGGTTGGAGGCGAGCGGTTCGGCGTGGGCACCGGGGACGGCGGGGTGCATGCCGCGCAACTGCTGGCCATAGTGAAAGGCGTCGTAGGGAACGGAATTGGAATCGGAAACGAGATGCCAGAGCGGGATGGGGTCGCGATTGGTGGCGAGGTCGGCGAGGGAGACCACGCGGATTTCCTTGAGGCGATAGCCTTGCTGGAAGCCGAAAGTCACGGTGGGGGGGAGATTGATTCGTTTGCGCATGGCGGCGCCGGTCTGCCGGGTGGTGTAGTGGATGAGGAGCGGTTTGGGCCGGAACCAGTCAGTGAAAAAGATCACGTAGACCACCGCCAGAGTCAGCAGGAGGGCTGTTTGCCAAAGGTTTTTCTTCATAAATAAGTGTAACGCCAAGCGGGGCTCACCCGTCGAACAAGTAGGTCAGACGGAGCCGGATGGCGGGCGGTTATGAAAAATCAACAATTAAAACAAAACGCAGGCACGACGGGCTCCCCGGGGCGTTTTCCGGGCGGGCGCGGAGGGGCGGCGTTCACACTGATTGAATTGCTGGTGGTGATCGCGATCATTGCCATCCTGGCGGCCATGCTGCTGCCGGTGCTCAGCCAGGCGAAAGAATCGGGGCGGCGCATCTATTGTGTGAACAACATGAAGCAGTTGGGACTGGCCACGGTGATGTACATGAACGAGAACAACGACATGTATCCGCCGCGCTCCAGCGCGGACCGCTGGACGGACCGCCTGTATGCGAATTACGGCCGGAACGTGAAGCTGCTGCTGTGCCCCACGGACGGGATCAACGGGCAGATGCCGGCGACGGGTTCCGGCTCGAACAACGTGGCGGACGCCTCGCCCCGGAGCTATCTCATCAACGGCTTTGGCGATTATTTTCAGGATGACCTGGACCCCGCCGACTGGAGCACCTACATGGCCGGCCAGTATCCCGGCGGCCTGCCCTCCAGCGTGATCGGGCACATCTCCGACACCGTGCTGTACGGCGAGAAGCACACCACGAACATGGATTTCTACATGGACTTTTGGGAAGGGGAGGGGAATGACGTGGACCGCGTGGAGCAGAGCCGCCATAACAGCACCGGGCCGCGCTCGGGCAACGGAGGTTCCAATTTTGCCATGACGGATGGCAGCGTGAGTTTCATCAAATACGGATTCTCGGAGTGGCCCCTGAATCTCTGGGCGGTCACTGACGCGGGGCGCACGAATCTCGCGGTGAACTGGCGCTAAGCTGGCGGTGATGCGTCGGGCGGGTGACCTCCGGCCCGCTCACCACCCGCGCGGCACGAGCCGCCACGGCACCTTCCGGCAATACTCTTCGTAGCCGGGCAGGCTTTGCCGCAGGAGTTTTTCCTCGTCGAAAATCCGCGCGATGAACACCGCTCCCAACACGGCGGAACCGAGCAATCCCCACCACGATCCCAGCAGCACGGGAAACGCCAGATAGCCGAGGAACACCCCGGAATACATCGGATGCCGCACGCGCGCATACGGTCCGGTGGCGATGACCCGCTGGCCGGGAATGACATCCACCACGATGGCGGCGAAAGTGTTCTCGCGGAAGGTGCGGTAGATCACCCATTGTCCGACCAACAAAGCGGCGGCGGCGAGCAGGGAGAAGGCCGCCGGCACGTGCGACCAATGCAGCCGGTGGTCCAGCGAAGGAATGACCAGCATGAGGCCGAAACCGAAGCTGACCAGCGCCATGACCACCTTTTGCGCGGGCCGTTTTTCCGCGGCAACCCCGCCTTTGAGCCGGCGTTCCAGCAGCGCGGGATCGTGCCGCCGCAGCCAGCCGATGATGAGCGATTCCGAAAGGCCGTACGTGGCCACGAAAAGCCAGCCCTGCCAGTAAGCCCACGTGTGCGCCGGTCCGAAGACCCCGTAGCCCATGAAGAACAGCCGGACCCCGAAGCCGCCCAACGCCCGCACGGTGAGGGATTTCATGGACTTGAATTCATGGTGGCCCTGACGCAGTCAGCGGTCAGCGGCCCAGCAGCCAGTTCCAGCCGTTCCAGTGGTTCGGCTGCGCGGGGTTGAACGTCTTGCTGTGCATTTTCCCGAGGTCCCATTGCAGGAGGAAACTCACCGTGCTGGCCCCGCGGCTGTTGTCGCGAATGGCATCGATCCCATACGCGTAGTTCACGATGACCTTGAACTTGTCCGACGGCGACCGGTAGATGAGCCCCGCGCCCACGCCGCTGACCCAGTCGCCCGGCTGGTCCGTGCCGGCCAGATAATCGATGCCCGCCGTCGCGCCGTTGAACTCCAGGCTCCAGCGCTGGTCCGGCGCGATGGGAATGGTGTAGCTCGCGTTCACCAGCACGAATTGCCGCGCGCTGAATTCCTGATAGTAATATCCCGGCAACGACAGCGGATACTCCGCGATCAGCGGCAGAAACCCGCCCAGCCGGTACGCGCTCAGCCGGTCCGCATCCACGCTCGTGCCCGAGATGAGGCGCACAAAGACGTTCTGTTTGCTCTCCGGAAACGTGTACGACAGCGCGGCCGAGGCCCAGAACAGATGTGACGCCGCCTCGATTTTCCGGTCGCCGTCAAAGCCGTAGCTCCCCGGTTCGCTGCGGAACTCGCCCTGATACCACACCGCCAGTTCCATGGCCAGGTCCGGAAACAGCGTCGGCTCGATTCCGCCGAAGCGCAACCCCGTGCGCACATTGAAGCTCGCCTGGTCATCCGGCACCCGGAAATCCGGCGCGGTATCGCTGTTCGCCGTGAAAAACGAGCCGTGCGCCGCCGTGTGAAAGACGAAGTTCAGCGGGATCAGGTCACCCGGGTTGAAAAGATGATAGACGTTGCCGGAAAGCTCCGCGCTATGGCCGTCGAACGATTCGCCCTCGATCCATTTGCCCCCGCGGATCTCGTTGTAACTGTCCGCGAAGCCGCCGCCGGCCAGGCCCACCGAGAAATCCGTGTTCGGCCCCAGCCCGTGGACGAAGCCGAAATCCGAATCCACATATGTCGGCGCCACCGCCAGGCGCAAGGTGAGGTTGGTGTGCCAGAAATCCGGCTGGTTGTGGTAGTAGTACGCGTAAGCCGCGATGGGCGAGCGCCCTTCCAGCGGCTGGTTGTAGCCCAGTTGCACCAGATCGCGCGTCACGGGATCGATCTGCGCCACCGCCGCCAACGGCGCCGCCAACGCCAGCAGCCCGGGCAGTCCGGCCCGCAGCCAGCCGCACGTTCCACCCGACCTGGCGACCTTGCTCATAAGGCATTTCATAGGGGATTTCGGGCATGGCTGCAAGTACCAAGCGAGCGAGGCAAATGATGAAAGCTGAAGGGTGAAGGCTGGAAACCCGTTCCGATTTCCTCGCTTCCCCTGGCGGTTCGCACTCGATGGGGTTTCCGCCTTACGCGGGTGCCTGTTTCCGCCTTACGCGGGTGCCTTGGCCAAACCATGCCTGTCTCAGGGTGAGGCTTCTCCATCATGTAACACACTCTGACTGGACAGACGTCCGAAAATTCGGCTTAATATGGCCACTGTAAATTGCCATGTCGTCATTAAACGCTGAAAAACTCGCCCACGCCAAGTCGCTCGGTTTCTCCGACCGGCAGATCGCCCATTTGACCGGTGTCACGGAGGATAAAATCCGCGCCCAACGCAAGGCGCTGAACCTCATCCCCAGCTACCGCCTCGTGGACACCTGCGCCGCCGAGTTCGAGGCGCTCACGCCGTACTACTATTCCACCTACGACCGCGGCGATGACGAGGTCAAAGGCAACACCGCCAAAAAGGTCATGATCCTCGGCGGCGGCCCCAACCGCATCGGCCAGGGCATCGAATTTGATTACTGCTGCGTCCACGCCGCCTTTGCCCTGAAGGAGGACGGCTTCGAGACCATCATGGTGAACTCGAATCCCGAGACCGTTTCCACGGATTACGACACCAGCGACAAACTGTTTTTCGAGCCGCTCACGCTCGAGGATGTGCTGAACATCTATGAGCGCGAAAAGTGCTGGGGCGCCATCGCGCAATTCGGCGGGCAGACGCCCCTGAACCTCGCGCTGGGCCTGCAGAAGAACGGCGTGAACATCATCGGTACCACGCCCCAGAGCATCGAGATCGCGGAAGACCGCAAGCTCTTCGCGGCCATGCTGAACAAGCTGAACATCCCGCAGCCGCCGAACGGCCTGGCCACGAACGAAGCCGAGGCGCTCGTCGCCTCCAAGCGCCTGGGCTACCCCGTGCTGGTGCGCCCGTCCTTCGTGCTGGGCGGCCGCGCGATGCAGATCGTGTACAGCGATGCCGAGCTGTCGCATTACATGCGCTTCGCCGTGGAAGCCTCGCCGGAACGCCCGGTGCTGGTGGACAAATTTCTCGAGGACGCCACGGAAGTGGACGTCGATTGCATTGCGGACATCGGCCTGCCGAACGGCGGGACCATCGTCATCGGCGGCCTGCTGGAGCACATCGAATACGCCGGCGTCCACTCCGGTGACGCGGCCATGGTGCTGCCCCCGCACACGCTGTCCCCGGGCGTGATCGACACCATCCGGACCTACACGCACGCGATGGCGAAGGAACTGCGCGTGACCGGCCTGATGAACGTGCAATACGCCGTGAAGGGCGACACCGTCTATGTGCTCGAAGTGAATCCGCGCGCCTCGCGCACGGTGCCCTTCGTGAGCAAAGCCATCGGTTTCCCGCTCGCCAAGCTGGCGGCGAAAGTCATGGCGGGCAAGACGCTGAAGGAACTGGGTTTCACCGAAGAAGTGTGGCCGAAGTATTGGGCCGTGAAGGAATCGGTGTTCCCGTTCAACCGTTTTCATGGCCAGGACATTTTGCTCTCGCCGGAGATGCGTTCCACCGGCGAAGTCATGGGCCTGGACATGGATCTCGGCACGGCGTATGCGAAATCGCAGATGGCGGCGAATTCCCCGTTGCCGCTGGGCGGCCGGGTGTTCATCAGCGTGAGCGATCTGCACAAAGGTTATGTGGCCGAAGTGGCCAGGCTGTATGCGGACCTCGGTTTCGAGCTCGTGGCCACCGCCGGCACGGCGACGATGCTGGAGCAGGCGGGCCTGAAGGTGCAGCGCGTGATGAAGCTGCTCGAGGGCCGGCCGAATGTGATCGATTTGCTGAAGAACAAGGAGATCCAGCTGGTCATCAACACGCCCAGCGGCGCCACGCCGCGCGCGGACGAGGTGAAGATCCGCACCACGGCGGTTTACACGGGCACGCCCATCATGACGACGCTCTCCGGCGCGAAAGCGGCGGCCTTGGGCATCGCCGCGCTGAAGAAGTCCGGCTACACCGTCAAGACCATCCAAGAATACCACTGACTGCGCTGACTGTGCTGACTGCGTCAGGGCCACCAAGGGGGCTCGCGCAGAAAACGGGCTAATTATTAGTGCGCCAGCTTATGGACAGCGGCAGTCCTGTGGGCTGTCGTCTGCTCCATCTGTGTTTCATCTGTGCCCATCTGTGGCTAAGAAATCTGTTTCCAGAGTGTGAGCACCCGCGCACGGACGAGGTCGGGCGTAAGTGTGCGGAGGCATTCCTCGGGCAGGTGATAATGGCACGTTGATTTCAGACAGGGAGAGCAGGGGAGTTCCCGGCGGAGCACGTTTTCAAGCTGGCCGTAGGGGCCGGTGCGGCGGGGTTCCGTGGGGCCGAAGAGGGCGACAAGCGGCTTGCCCAGCGCGGCGGCCACGTGCATGGGGCCGGAATCGTTCGTCACCATCAGGTCGCCGAGGCGGATCCATTCCACCATCTCCGGCAGCGAGGTCGCCCCGCACAGATTCAGGCACCGGTCCGTGGCGGCGGCGGCGATGGTCGCGCCGAGCGGCTGCTCATCGCGTCCTCCGAGAATGGCAAAGCGCACGCCGGGCAGGTCGTTGGCGAGCTGGCGGACGAGGGTGCAGAAGTGCTGCGCCGGCCAGCGTTTGTTTTCCCAGCGTGCGCCGGGCTGGAGCAGGATCCAGCGGGATTTTTCCACGGGCCAGCGGGCGCGCACCGCTGCCGCCACGGCGGGCCGCACGGGCAGCCAGTCGAAGTTCCGGTGCACGGGCACGTTCAGCGCGGGGAGCACGTCCAGATACCAGTCCGCCGCATGTGTGTGAAAACTCCGGCGGGGAATGGCAAGATCGTAGAACCCGCGCGCGCCTTCGCGGGCTTCATCCAGCCCCACGAGCTGTTCGCCGCGCGCGAACCACGCGAAGGCGCCGCTGCGCGCGAGACATTGGAGATCAATGACGAGGTCGAACCGCTGCGCGCGCATCCAGCGGACGCTGCGGAGCATTTCCGGCCAGTGACGGGGATGGGCCCAGCGCTTGCGCTCGAAGCGGATCACGCCGGCAAGGTCCGGGTCGTCCTCCAGCAGCGGGGCCAGCGCGGAATCAATCCACCAGAAGATTTCGGCGTCCGGCCGGTGCCGTTTGAGCAGCCGCAGAACCGGCAACGCCTGGATCACGTCGCCGAGCGAACTGGGCTTGAGGATCAGGATTTTCAACGGCCATAGGCCAGCCGCTCGGCCAGCCGTTCCGGCAGACCGGCTTCCAGGATTTTTTTCTGGGCGGCCGCGATGTCATATTCGAGGCGGCGGAGTTCGATCGTGCCGGCGGGCACGTCATAGATGACGTAGGCCGACTTGGGATTGTTGTCCCGGGGCTGGCCCACGGCGCCGACATTGATGAAATACTTCTTCGCCGGGTCGATCTTGAACTTGGAATAAGTGCCGCCGCGCACCGCGGTGTCGCGCATGAAAGCGACGGGCACGTGCGTGTGGCCGAAGAAGCAGAGCTGCGTGTTCTGGTAGGGGAAACTGGCGGCGGCCGCGAGCTTGTCGAACACATAGCCCCAGCGTTCCGGGGCGTCCAGCGTGGCGTGGACCATGGTGAAATTGCCGGCCATGCGGCTGTACTTCAGGTCGCGCAACCACTTCTTGTCATCGGGGGTGAGCTGGTTGCGGGTCCAGACCACGGCCTCGGCGGCGAGGGGATTGAAACCTTCGAGGATGTCCTCGGCGGAGCAATACTCGTCATGGTTCCCCTTGACGCAGGGGATGTTCATGGAGCGGATGATGTCGAGGCATTCCTTGGGGCGGGCGTTGTAGCCCACGACGTCGCCGAGGCAGACCACGTTGGTGACCTGCTGCTGGCGGATGTCTTCGAGAACGACTTCGAGGGCATCCAGGTTGCCGTGAATATCGGCGATAATGGCGTATTTCATTGGTTAGCGGACGACTGCAAAGCCGCGAAATTCATTGTTTGCATCCGTCCAAGATAACTCTTCCTGACGGATAAATCCAGCCAGACCCGCTTCCCGCAGGGCCTGGCAAAAAGCCTCAAGTTCCTCGCGCAACCCTTCCACCACCAGTTCCACCCGGCCGTCCGGGAGGTTGCGGATGGTGCCGGCCACTTCGAAGCCGGCGGCCACCGTCTTGGCGGTGTAGCGAAAACCCACGCCCTGAACACGTCCCGAATAGGTGACGGTCAGGCGGCGGCGGGTGCGGTTGATTGCTTGCGGCACGGCAGGATGAAGCCAAAGCCGGAGGCGGGAAGCAATGTTTTTTGCATTTTGCCGTCAGATTTTTTCTTTTTAAATTTGACCCGGTGTGCAAATTGCCTTAAAAAAATGCGCTGCCATTCGTGATTCCGGTTTCGGCGCGTTTCCGCGCAGATGTATCGCGGGGCGAATGACAAGGCATAAAAAATGAAATCATTTCTCACGGCTGATTTTGGGGCGGGCAGCCTCAAGCTGGCGGAATTTGAGACGAACGAGGCCGGTGGCCTGCGCCTCAAGAACTTTGCCATCCAGCCGCTTGGCTTGGAAGGTTCCCAGGAAGCCAGCCGCGAAAAAATTCTGCTCAAAGCCCTGCCGGAAGCCATCTTGGAACGCGGCCTCAAGTCCGGTTTTGTCAACATCTGCGCCCCCGGTTTTCAGGTCTTCTCCAAGTTCGTCAAGCTCCCGCCGGTGGATGCCGGCAAAGTCACGCAGATCATCCAATACGAGGCGCAGCAGAATGTGCCGTTCCCGCTTTCGGAAGTCGTCTGGGATTACCAGATTCTCGGCACCGCCACCACCGGCGAACTCGAAGTGCTGCTCGTGGCCATCAAGTCCGAGATCGTCGAGGGCCTGTTCCGCATCGCCGAGCAATCCAAGCTGAAGCTCCAGATTTGTGACGCTTCCCCCGCCGCCCTGTGCAACGCTTTCCGTTACAACTACGGCGAACTGGATGATTGCACGCTGTTGCTGGACATCGGGGCCAAGACCAGCAACGTCCTGTTTTTCGAGAAGGGCAAGGTTTTCTCCCGCAGCATCAGCCTGGGCGCCAACACCATCACCCAGGATTTCGCCACCGAGGCGAAACTGAAGTTCGAGGACGCGGAAAAGATCAAGATCGCCGAGGGGTTTGTCAGTCTGGGCGGGGCCTATGAAGAGCCCGAGAATCCCCATCAGGCCGCCATCAGCAAGATTGCGCGCCAGTTCATGACGAAATTGCACATCCAGGTCAACCAGACCCTGCAATTTTATCGCGGCCAGCAGGGCGGCACGGCCCCGCAGCGCGTTTTCCTCTCCGGCGGCGCCTCCATCATGCCGTACACGGCGCAGTTCTTCGCCGAAAAACTCAACGTTCCCGTCGAATATTTCAACCCCTTCCGCAACGTCCAGATCGATCCGGCCGTTGATTTGGAAGGACTTTCCCGCGTGGCTCATTCACTGGGCGAAGTCGTGGGTCTGGGCCTGCGCAATCTGGCTCATTGTCCGGTGGAAATGAACCTGATGCCGGAGAGCACCCTCCGCTGGCAGGCGTTCAATCAGAAAAAACCGTATCTTTTGGCCACCGTCGGATGTCTGGTGGCCGTTTCATTTGTGGTCGGCTATCTCTATAAGAAGCTGGCGGATAACAAGCTGCAGGAATTGAGCGAAATCCAGCCGAAAGTGACCGAGCTGCAGAACAAGCAGGATCGCTTTGACCGGGAATACAAAAAGTTGCAGGACGTCCGCAAGCAGGCCGACCAGCTTACGACTTGGATGAACGGGCGCTACTACTGGGCGGATGCGCTGGGGACGTTGCGCGACTGCCTGATCGCCGCCGAACAGGATGCGCAGGCCAAGGTTTCCGCCAAGCATCCCGGCATGGAAATCGGCATTTGGATCGAGCAAATGGTTCCGCCGGACAACGGCAACGGCGCGGGTGGCGGTGCGGCCGCCAGTCCGGTTGCGCCGAACGGTTTTCCCATGGGGGCACCTTCTCCATTTGGCGGACCCCGCCCGTTCGGGCCACCCGGCATGGTGATGGCGCCGCCGCCGGTCAATCCTGCCTCCGCTCCGGGCGCAGGCGCCGGTACCAACGGTATCGTCCTGTTGTGCCGGGCCATCAATGTCAGCCAGGAAGACAACGGCCTGATCGTCGATGCCGTGGAAACGGCGTTGAAAAACTCACCTGTTTTTGATCCCAAAGCCACGGCGCTGACGGGGGCCATCTCACAGGATGCCGACAATAGCACGTTCACCTTCCACGTGAACCTGACGCTGGCCAATCCTCTAAAGCTTTAATATGTCCTGGATCAAACGCAATCTGACCTTTGTTATCGGGGGAATTGTCGCCTTGGGACTGCTGGGGGCCGCCGGTTTTTACATCTATCAGAGTTGGAATGCGAACGGGGATGCCCGGGACAAACTGAATGAGACGTACAATGCGCTCGATGCGCTGACCAAAAAGAATCCCTCGCCGGGCAATGAGCAGGTGAACAACATCGCCATCGCCGCCGAGCAGCGGGGGCAGTTGTCCAACTGGATGGCTTCCGTCACCGGTTATTTTCAGCCCATCCCGCCCATTCCGGAAGCGAATGCCGCTGACAGCTCCGTTTTCCGCTCCGCGCTGGCGCAAACCATCAAGGATCTTCAGGACAGCGCCGGCAAAGCCAGTGTCACGCTTCCGATCAATTACGGCTTTTCCTTTGAGGTCTACCGCAACCAGCTGAATCTGCCCACCCTCAGCCTGGGTGCCCTGGCGGTCCAGTTGGGCGAAGTCAAGGCCATCACCGGCATCATGCTGGCCGCCCGGGTCAATGGCTTGGACTCCATCCAGCGGCTCCGTATCGCGGATAACGATACATCGGGCCCCGCCAACGATTATCTGGACGACCATGCGGTCACCAACGATCTGGGCGTGCTCACTCCCTACGCCGTCACCTTCCATTCCTTCACGCCGGAAATCGCCAAAGTCCTCGCCGGCTTTGCCGGTTCCCCCAACGCCTTCATCGTCAAGTCGATCAGCGTCGATCGCGCCGGCAGCGCGAATGGCACCGACAACCAGGCTGGCGGCCCCAACCCGCAGATGGCGCCGAACCCGTTCGGCGGAATGCTGGGCGGACCGATGCCGCCCGGAGCTTTTGGCGGCGGCCCCTTTGGCCGGCCGCAACCCGTCGCGCCCGCTCCCGTTGTCTCTGCCAAGGGAGGTTTGCCGACCGTCCTGAAGGAACAGATGCTGAAGATCACCCTGCAGCTTGAGGTGGTGAAACTCCTGCCCAAAAAATAAACATGGACTTTCTGAAGAAACATTACGAGAAGATCCTGCTGACCTTGGTATTGCTGGGGTCGGTCGGATTGCTGGTGTCCATGCCCTTTTTTATCCAGGCCGACCGGGATGAAGCCAACAAGCACACCGCCCCGCTCAACCAGCATCCCAAGCCGCTGCCGGACCTGGATCTGACGCTGCAAAACCAGCTGGTTCAGCGGGTGAACGCCCCTCTGAAACTGGATTTGGAGACCACCAACAAGCTGTTCAATCCGTTGGAATGGCAGAAGGCCTTGGACGGCCGGCTGATCAAAAAAGAAAGCATTGGTGAAAAGGCCCTGGTCATCGCCGGCATTCACCCGCTTTATCTGCTGCTGACCTTGGACAAGGTGGAAACGAATGAACCCGGCGCGCCGCGCTACTCCATCGCCGTGCAACACCAGGCGGCCGCCAAGGTTTCGCAGCAACGGGTGCAGCATCATTTCGTATCCGTGGGCGACAAGATCGCCGACGCCTTCCAACTTTTGAGCATCAAGGGGCCGGCGGAGAATCCCGATGAGCTGGTGCTGAAACTGGCGGACACCGGTGAAATCGTGAGCGTATCGGCTGGCAAGCCGTACCAGCGCGTCGATGGATATACGGCCGATTTGCATTACGATCCCGAGCGCAAAGTTTACACCGCGCGCCGGGTGGGGGCCGCTCTGTCCTTTGGTGGCGACGATTATAATATCGTTGCCATTGACGCGGACAAAGTGATATTGTCCAACCAATCGAATCAAAAAAGAACCGAATTCAAATATACTCCCTGAAAATGTGTTTTGTGACATTTTTGAAATATTTCTGAAAAAGGATTTGCGATTTTAGCCGAAACTCACACCTGCCATGATTAAAGCCGTCTCTTTGCCGCTCTGTTTCCTCCTGCTCTGTGCCGCCAATGTTCCGGCGCAGACCACGTCCTACACCGAAACCGCCACCGATGCGGCGGTGATGCGTCAGGCCAACACCATCACCCTGCGCCAGAAGCTGGCGGATGCCAGTCGCATGACCGGCCGCGGTGACTTGGTGGATGCCGCCGTGCTGTATCAGGAAGCCTACGACCTGACCCAGAAGATCGGCTCCGGCATCCGCGCGGAAACCGCCCAGGCCGTTTCCGGTGTGGTCTCCACCCGCCTCGCTTTGGCGCGGCTCGCCCAGCGCAATGCCGACTATATCGGCGCCGACAAGGAAGTGGTGCAAGCCCTGAAGGTGGATCCCCAGAATTCCGCCGCGCTCGCTTTTAAAAAAGAGAATGATCATATCCAGTCGCTGATGGCCGGCCGCATTCCTTCGGCTGGTGCCTTGGGGACGATTCCGGCGGTGAAAAAAGACAAGGTCACTGCCGCCACGATGGTGCAGGATGGCAAGCTGTTTTACGAAATGGGCAAACTCGACGAGGCGGATGCTAAGCTGAATGCCGCCATCAAGATGGACCCGGACAATCAGGCCGCCTTTTATTATCTGAACCTCGTGAAGCAGGCGCGTTATCGCGAAGAATCCTTGCAGCACACGGCCGATACCCAGGCCCGGATGAACCAAGTGGAGAAATCCTGGGTGCTGCCGATTCCGCCCTCGCAGTTGCGGGAGTCCACTTTGGTGTTGCCGGACACGGCCAACTCCTACGTGACCAATACCCAGATCCACACCGGACCGGGTCGTACCGTCATCATGGACAAGCTCTCCCGCATCCGGCTGGACAATGTCTCGTACGATGGTGTTCCGCTCAGCGAAGTGCTGCGGGACTTGAAAGCCAAGACCGAAGCACGGGATACCGAAAAGAAGGGCATCAACTTTATTATCAATCAGAATGCGGACAATTCCGGCCGGGATGTGGCTCCCCCTGCAGGCGGCGTGGGCGGCGCGGGTGCTGAATCGCTCGGCGGTCCCGGTGGTGCCTTTGGCGGCGGCGGTCTCGGCGGCGGCGGTCCGGCGGTCCCCAATCCGGTGGATCCCACGACCGGCTTGCCGGCGGCGGCAGCCCCGGCCGCGGCGGAAGGTGGCGACATCGGTTCGGATGCGCTCATCAAGCTCAATCTCTCGGATGTCTCCCTCGGCGATGTATTGGAAGCCGTGGTCCTGGTTTCCAGCAAGCCGATCAAATATTCGGTTCGTGAATTCGGCATTGTTTTCCAAGCCCGGGATACCCGGTTTGAGCCGCCCATGCTGACCACCCGCATCTTCAAGGTGGATCCGAACACATTCTATTCCGGTCTGGAAAGCGTCGCTTCCGAGTCGTTCGGCTCCGTCGGCCAGAGCAGTGGTGGCGGCGGTGGCGGTGGCAGCAGTGGCGGTGGCGGATCGAGCGGCGGCTCCGGCAATAACAGCGGTGGTGGCGGTGTGGTGGGCGTGGTCGATGCCGTGCCCGGTGCTTCCTCTGCCCGCAGCAGCGGTGGCAGTGGCGGCGGTGGTCGTGGCGGCGGTGGTGGCGGTGGCGGCACGGCGGCTTCGAGCCCCAACCCGATTGACCGTGGCGGCATTCCGCCCACCAGCGGTTCCACTTCGGGGTCTGGCTCCCAGGGCGGTTTGCGGTATATCACCAAGCTGGATTTGACGGCGGACGTCAGCATGGCGGCCCGGCAGTTTTTCACCACGCTCGGAATCAATTTGGGCTTTCCCAAGGCCGTGTTCTTCAATGACCGTCTGGGGTTGCTCATGGTGCGTGCCACAGAACAGGATTTGGACACCATTGAGCAGGCTTTGCAGGCGTTGAATCAGCTGGCTCCCCAGGTGCATATCAAAGCCCGCTTTATTCAGGTCCAGGAGCAGAACGACAATGCCTTGGGCTTCCAGTGGTACTTGGGCAATTACTCGAGCGGCTCCGTTGTGGCCAGCGGCGGCACCCAGGCTTCGCTCTATAACAGCACCACCGGCACGTTCTTCCCGGCCAACGGCGGCTCGGGCATCGCCCAGTCGGCCACGGATCAGTTGTTGACGGGCGGGCTTTCCAATCCGTTGAACGCCCCCACGGTCACGACCATCACGGGCATTCTGACCAATCCGAATTTCCAACTGGCCATTCAGGCTTTGCAACAGCGCCAAGGCGTGGAAACACTGGCGGAACCGGAAGTGACGACCATCAGTGGCCGGCAGACCGAGATGAAGGCGACCACGCTGAAGACGGTGGTCACCGACATTAGCTTCCAGCAAGGGACATCAGGTACCACCACGGGCACCACCGGTGCGGGCGTTCCGTAAACCTTACCATTCTGTAAAACATGAAAAATCGCAAGCAATCCGTCCGCCCTTCCGCCGCCGTCCTCGCGGTGGGTTCTCTGGTCCTCGGGGGCAGCGCCTTCGGCCAGGCTATCGTATCCAATCCCGGCACCTCGGCCATCACCCCGCTGACCACCCAGGTGGAAATCGGGCCCCAGTTGGACGTGGTCCCGTATGTTTTGGCCGACGGTTATACGATCAACCTGACGCTGATCCCCTCGGTCACCCAATTCAACGGCTACGACAACCCCACCACCTCCGGTCCGCCGTTGCCGACCACCAGCACGACGATCAACGGTTTGAACGTGGTCGAACTGCCGATTGTTCTGCCGTCCTTCAACATCCAGCAGGTCATCACCACCGTGAACGTTTGGGACAACCAGACGGTCGTCATCGGCGGGCTGATTTCCTCCCAGAACCTTTCCACCAAGGATCAGGTTCCCGTGCTGGGTGATTTGCCGCTGATCGGCCGCCTGTTCCAAAGCCAGAGCAAGCAGTCCATCAAGGATAACCTGATGATTTTTGTGACCGCCACGATTGTGGATCCGGCGGGTAACCGGGTGCATTCGGATGACGAATTGCCTTTTGCCCAGGCCACGGTACCGGAACAGCCGGCGGTGGAAGGGCAGAAAGTTCTCCCCGGTCATCCCACCGGCGGGAATCCGTAAGGTTGACGTTGGCAAGGAAGTGACGCGAACCCGCCTAAGCTGTGTCCCGATTGTTGATTGTTGACGGTCACGCTTACGCCTATCGCGCTTTTTACGCCATCCGCGAGTTGCGGGCACCGGATGGAAAGCCCACGAACGCCATTTATGGGTTCGTCAAGATGCTGGAGAAGATGCGGGCGGCCGTACAGCCGACCCATCTGTTGGTGGTCTGGGATGGCGGATTGAGTCCGGCCCGGGTTTCGGCTTGGCCGGCCTACAAGGCCCAGCGGCCGGAGATGCCGGCGGATTTGCGGCCGCAGTTTGACGGGATCAGCGCCTATCTGGCGGCGGCCGGCGTGGCGGAGTTTTGCGAGCCGGATTGCGAAGCGGATGATGTGATTGCGAGTCTGGCCCGGCGCGAGGCGGCGGCCGGCCGGATGACGGTCATCGCCAGTGCGGATAAGGATTTCATGCAGTTGGTTTCGGACCGGATCGGGTTGCTGAATCCGGGGGATGCGGCCGGGACCATCTGGACGGATGAAAATGTCCGGGCCAAGACCGGGGTGGCCCCGGCGCAAGTGGCGGACTGGCTGGCCCTCATGGGCGACGCCGTGGATAACATCCCGGGCGTACCCGGGGTGGGGCCCAAGACAGCGGCGAAGCTGCTGCAAGAATTTGGCGGGCTGGCGGAGATTTACCGCCGGCTGGATGAAGTGAAGCCGGAACGGCTGCGGAACGCCTTGCGGGAGGCCGCCGGGGCGGTGCAGCGGAATCTGGCTTTGGTGCATCTGCCGGACGTGCCGGTGGCCTTGCCGGCGGAAGCGTTGGTGCCGCGGCCGGTCCAGCGTGAAAAATTGGCCGGATTATTGCAGGCCTGGGGGTTCCGGGGCCTGCTGGCGGCTTTGGCGGCGGAACCGGTTGAACGGCAACAAAATTTGATTTAGACAAATGAATTTGCGAAATTGGAATGACAACCTGGCGGGTGCGGGCAACCGCGCCCCGGCAGCTATTTTTGGACAAAGTCGCCGCCATGGTCTATTGTCCTCTTGGCCCATGATATCGTTTCACCTTCTACAACGTTGCTTCGCTCTCGGCCTGCTGCTGGCCGCCATTTCCCAGGTTTCCGCCCAGACCAACTACTATGGGACCAATGGCACCGAATATGCCCTGACGGGAACCGCCCCGGGCAATCATGTCTATCCCGATCTGGCCATCTCCTCCACGAACGGTTTCATGGTCTGGCAGGATAACGTTACCGATGGCTCCGGCTGGGGCATCAGCGCCTGCCATTTGGACAGCACTTATTCCGCCGCAAGCACCTTCCGGGTCAACCGGATTGCTACCAACAGCCAGGAAAACGCCCGGGTAGCCATGCTGCACAATGGCGGGGCGGTGTTCGTCTGGCAGGGCGGGGCGTTGGGATTCCAGCACATCTATGCCGAATTTCTGACGGCCACCAACACGTTCGTCACTACCAATGATGTTTTGGTCGATACCTTCACAAATTTTTTCCAGATCACCCCGGCGGTGGCCGTGCTGACCAATGGCAACGTGGTGGTGCTCTGGGCCAGCTATAATGAGGCCTCCAGCAATTCCATGCAGGATGTTTACGGCCAGATTTTCACCCCGGCGGGTGTCAAAGTAGGCGGGGAATTCTTGGTGAACCAGTTCACAAGCTATAATCAGCGCACGCCGGCCGTGGCGGCCCTGCCGAATGGCGGATTTGTGGCCACGTGGGTCTCCGAACAGGAGCCGGCTGCGGGCCGGGCCACCGTTTCCCCGACGGGAACCAACGTTTCTTCTTATGTCTCCACCGCCGCCCCGCTGAACCCCGGTAAAGACATCTATGCCCGGCTGTTCAATGCCAGCGGTACCGCCACCAGTTCCGAATATTTGGTCAATCCCGATGCCTATCCCTGTGCCAACCCGGCGGTGGCGGTGGCCAGCGATGGCAGTTACACGATTGTCTGGCAGGAACACAGCTTGGTCTCCCAAGCCAATAGTCTGGATATTTTTGCCCGGCCGTTCACCAACAGCACCGGTGGTGTCGCTGCCATTGTCAATTCCACGTTGGTCGGCGACCAATACGCCCCGCGCATCAGTGCGATCGGCCTTGATTATCTGGTCACTTGGACCAGCTTGGGCCAGGACGGATCGCGGGAAGGCATTTACGGGCAGTTTTTGCACAGCGGCGGCGTTCATACCGGGACCGAGTTCCGCGTCAATACCACGACCGCCGGTTCGCAGATGCAGGGGGTGGTGGCTTCCGATGGCGTGGCCAATTTCCTGACGGCTTGGGCTGGGGTCAACTTTACGAACTCCCCGGTGAACTTTGACCTGTATGCCCAACGCTATGCCAATGCGGCGGCCGTGCTGAACCCGATGTCGGCTCCGTTCGTCTGGGCGCCGTTCACCCTCAGCAACAATATCTATCAACCCCAGCTGACGGTCACCTGGCCGGCCGTGCTGGGCCTGTCGGTCTCCAATTATCAGGTTTTTGTGGACGGTTCCGCCACGCCGGCGGGGATCGTGACCAGCAACCAATGGACCATGAGGGCCGCCAACGGCCTCACTACCAACGCCACCCATTTCTTTGCGGTGAATTACGTGGTGACCGGGGGGCGCAGTGCTCCGCTTTCCGCCACCAATGCCGGCACCACTTGGAGTGGCTTGAATTGGGAAGGTATCCCTTATGAATGGATGGCTGAGTACTACGGTGGATTTACCGGAGGAAAGTATTATACAAATTCATGGGCCAACGATGTGGGGAGTACGAGCACCCCATTGGTTCCCCGCGGGCTCAATCTGCTGCAAGTTTTTCTTAGTGGCGGCAATCCGCTTGATCCCAGCTCATGGCTGCAGTCAACGCTCACCCATACTTCACAGGGTCTGTTCTTGAGCTGGAACACCCAGCCTGGTGCCACCTATCAGGTGCAGAACACCGTCAATTTCCAGACTTGGAATAATGTGGGCTCGTCCCGGTTCGCGGCGGGGACGACGGATTCCATTTACGTCGGCGGCAGTTCCGCCGGTTACTACCGCATCGTGCTCCTGCGCCAATAGGCAAATTTTGTATGCAGCAATTGATCAAAAAATATTTGTGGGCCGTTCTTCTGGTGGCCAGTGCGCCTGTTTCCTGGGGTTTTGCCCTCCTCGGGCCGCCGGTGGCCGGGGCGGATGCAACGTGGCAGACCACGGCGATCGGCTATAATTTACAGGGAGACATCGGAACTCCGAGAAACATCGGGGAAGAATACCGGCGCAATACGCCCTTCCTGTATTACGATTACGACGCCAATTTTTCCAGTTACTTTGGCTCCAATGGCGAGGCGGCGGTGGACAGTGCCATGGCCATTCTGAACGCGGTCACGAATCTGGACAATTACACGAACGATTTTAATAACGACTTTCCGCTGAATTCCCAGCAGGTGGATATGACTGCTTATGCGCTGGATCTCACGGATCTAAAATCCACTGCCCTATATACCGTGATGGAACAGATCGGGCTGGCCCAGCCGGAACGTTATACTTGGACGCTGCACTACCGCACGGTTGTTCCCGGCAGCCAAGGCATTTGCCCCGGAGACATGGAATATCTGGTGGTGCAACGGAATTTTGATCCGACTGCCTTGGAATTGAACCAGTCGCCGTATTCCTACTACGTCAATGGGGTGCAGTATAATTATCAGATTGAAGATAACTGCGGCGCCGGCAACACCGTGCCTGTCCTTCCGGATTTGGCCGTGGCGCAACCGATTCTGAATGATGAAGGAGATATTAATGATGTTTTTTCAGCTGTGGCCAGCAGGGGCGACGGTATTAAATTGGGTGGGTTTTATCAAGGGCTCACGCGGGATGATGTCGCGGGCATGCGCTATCTGTATAGCACCAACAATGTGCTCTACGAAACCCCCTCGCAGGACTCTGTGCAGGATCTCATCACCACTAACACCACGCAGCAGCAGACTTTCCCTAACATTCTGCTTGGCACCAACCTGTTTTACACGGCGCTCAATCCGGCCGGCGGGGTGGTGCTCGGGACCAATGGCTTCAACTACTATTACTATTATGATGGCACCTATGGCTACGGGGATTATTCGGCGCTCGTAGCGCTGGCCAAAATCACCTCGCCCGCCAATCTGCAACTCCTGTATCCGGGCCTCGTGATCGCCAACAGCTCCAGCTATCTGGCCTATGTCACCAACGTGACTCCCAACTACTCGTTTCAATATAAAGTGGGTTCT
>Ga0316222_1002267_pt1 | contig 20952 bp, 14 predicted proteins | sample TBH18011metaG_FD_206008 | JGI IMG/M metagenome (GOLD analysis project Ga0316222, IMG submission 206008) | Freshwater microbial communities from Trout Bog Lake, Wisconsin, USA - TBH18011 | ecosystem: Environmental > Aquatic > Freshwater > Lake > Hypolimnion/Profundal zone | place: USA: Wisconsin...
CACCATAGGTGTCACAAGACCCACACACCGTTACCCATCATTCTGTAACGATTTTGCTTTACATGGTCGCTATCTTCTATCACGAAAGTTGCACAGGGAGTGTATGGGGCGCCCAGGGGGTCTGGGTTTATACGTAGATTTCGCGGCAAATTACGGGGAACGGGAAAGACAATACTATATTTTGATTCCCCGTTTTTTGCCGTGTGTTTCAGCCTTTCGCGGGGGTCGCTTTTTCAGCCCGCTACGCGGCGTCGATGCCCACAAATCGATTGTGAAAGAGACAGTTACCATTTTGAAGCATATCGTTACAGGATTCGAGTATCGGGGTCAGCATTGCATATCACCATAGGTGTCACAAGACCCACACACCGTTACCCATCATTCTGTAACGATTTTGCTTTACATGGTCGCTATCTTCTATCACGAAAGTTGCACAGGGAGTGTATGGGTTGCAATCTGAGTACGGTTTCATGGATTGGGTGGTCCCGCACGAGTCCACCGTCACACATTTTGCTTGCCCAGTATGCTCCTCTGTACGTATGGTACGGTATGTACGATTCCATCTTTAAAAAATACGATTTCATGGTACGGCGCAGGTTTGGTACACTGGTTTGTTTTAAATTGTGTTTTGGTACCAAAAGTAAACACGGTACGAAACAAATCAAAAACAAACAAAATAGCATCCTCGAAAAAAAACGAAAAAAAAATTCCTACGATATACCGTCTGGCATTTTCCCACAACTCATGGGGGTTTGGCATGCAGCAGGGTTGCACCATCGTGCGTGGGGGATACGAAAAAATCGGCAAAATGGGTCTTTAAGTCTTTTTTACGTATAGCATCGACTGCCCGACACTATGCCCCATTTTTGCCGCCAAACTCTCCATTTCCTGCAACGAGGGGGTGTTCTTGTAGTGGTCACTCAAAAAAATATGACGTAATACGTCTGTACTTGTGTGTGCGTTGCCAAAAGCTTTGCCCAATATGCGTGTAATTTGCGACGACGAAAGTGGATGAAAATTTGACGAAAACAAGAAACAGTCGGTCTCATTGAGTTTCACCCATTTCTTCACGAGCGCATCGACATCTTTCGGCAGGACAACTTCTTGCTTACGGTACTTGTAGCTCGTCTTGTAGACGTTGAAAACAAGCTTGCCCTTGTGGTAATAGTTGTCCTTCAGAGCATCATAATTTCGGATTTTCAACATTGCATAGTCTTGGCTGCGACGAGGGATGATGCCGCTGACACCAGCTCCCAAAAAACAGACGAGCCAGAACTCCATCATTAGTGGGTATGACATCATTTGCTTGCCGTTCAGCATCGCCGTCGCCTTCGCCTTCAAGTCCTTATATATGCGTTCGATGTCCTCCATCGTCTGCCAGCCGTCCTTTTCACGCTCGTCCTTCTTCTGTTTTTTGTAGTCGTCGTTCGTCTCAGCGCAATCCAAAAGCATCTGCTTGCGATAGGCTTCGACACCAGTCAAAATGTAGCAGGCGCTTAGGGTAGTCTTTCTGGAACGCGCGGGCTTCAATTCCAAGTGCTTCAAAATTTCTTCATGCTTCTCCGTGAAAAATTTCAAATCGTGGGGGGCATTCAGCTGCTTCGCCAAATTATACAGCAGAGAGACATACGTCTTGATGCTTGAAGCGCTGATTTTGGGGCGTCGCTCCTTGATTTCGTCACTGAGGGCTTGGCGAAAATCAGACATTGCTAAATGTGGCTGGTGGATAAGAATGGGGAAAAAGTGAGCGGAAGGGCTAATTTTTGGGGTGGTTTTTATACACTTACTCCAAGAAAATATCCTGGCAATTAACCGCGTGGAGTCAAATATTTTTGGCTTCCAGGGAAATTTTTTTGGCTTCCAGGGAAATTTTTTGGCTTCCAGGGGAAATTTTTTGGCTTCCAGGGGAAAATTTGGGCTGACTGAAAATAAGGACAAAGTTTTGGAGCATGACCATAAAATCAAAATGTAGAGTGTTGTCTGGTAAAATGACAGCATTGATGCTCTTGTTCGTTAATCTTTTGCTTGACATGACAAAAGAGTAGAATGCTCCAAAAAGCTCCAAATGCTCCAAAACATCCAGCTTAATTAAAAGTTTCCAAGAATTTTGAGAAGTAAAACCTCTCTTATGGGATTTGAACTTTAAGGCGGATTTTTTGGAGCATTTTGGAGTTTTGGAGCATGACCACAGAATCATCCCTCATCGAAATATTCAACAGGCGAAACCATGAATGATGTCCTTTCCAACAACAAGCCATTCATTTTGAATTCTATGCTCATGCTCCAAAACTTTCGTCTTATTTTGAGTCAGCCAAAAAGTGTACTGATGGTCAAAAATTTTGAAGTGCGTTAAAACTTAAAGAAAAGTTTTATCTATCTTACATAAAAAAGAGAGACAAAATTTCCCCGTTCAACTATCCGACAAAACCCCCCCCCCCCGAACTTTAGCAACAATGTCGACCCTCGAATATCGAACCGAATCCTTGAAGCCAAACTTTTGTGTCCCCGTGTATTGGCGAAAGGACCCCATGGTAGCAGCTCATCCGTTATCGGAACACCTTTGGTTTTCACGCGACAGTCAAAAACAAGATGGCGCCGTCGTCAAAAGATATTTCGCTGTAAGCATCAGTAAACGAGATGATGCTGTTGCGCTCATAGGGAGCAACCAACACCTCTATGAAATCATTCCCGACGATTGCCCAATCAAGCCGTATTTCGACTGTGAGATGGAGAATGTCGAAGACTTCGATGACGATGCAGACCACTTCAACAAAAGAGCCAAACTCATTTTGTTTTTGCAGGTCGTGAAATCATTCATCAAAAAGAATGTTGGCGTCGAGCTTACTGACGAAGACTTCATTATAATCGATTCATGCAGGGAGAACAAGCTCTCCTATCACGTCATCATCAATAACAAGGTCTTTTTTGCTTCTCGTGCTGACCATAAGGTCTTCATCCAGGCACTGCATGATTTCTGCCAAAGAAGCGTCAGCAAAAAAATAAGCCAACTCATCTGGACTTTCAAGAGCGAATCAACAGAGGCTCAACGCTTCATCTTCGATACAGCCCCCTATGGTCACCACAACAACTTTCGCCTTCCGAACCAGTCCAAGTTGGGAAAGCCATACATTTTGAAGACCGATGCACCCTTACAAGACTGCTTCATCAGAATCATCAACGGCGAAGAACAAGGGAAAGTGATAATCAACGTTGACAAATGGATGACAGGCAAGTCTGTAAGCTCTAAGAAGAGCAAAGGCTCAAAAACAACACCAAAGGCTGAAGCGAAGCCAAAGAAGACAAAGAAAACAGTATCGAACGAGGTCTCCACAAACGACGATGCAGACTCTGTCATTTCAGAGGTAACTTGCTCGGAAATGACATCGGACGAAACCCTGACACAAACAGAAGAAATGGTCACAGTTTCATCTGCTCAAACCTCAACTGACAAGTACGAACAAGTACAGAAAATTTACCAATGCCTCGGCATGCGATTTTTTGAAAAATCCTCACATAAGCTCCACTGCAACCTCTGCTTTGCAACAGCAAACGTGCTGGGCGAGCTTGGTCGTGAAATCTTTTGCAAGAAGACCAAAGCGGTTGGGACAAAGGACAAAGCAAGAGATTGCGACTACCAGTTCACCAAATGCCTCGAGAAGGTTGAAAGTGACCCCGACAGGCTTCAATTTGGCTTATCACAACTCAAACGTTGGGCTTTCGAAGACAATGAAGAGCTGTTCAAAATGCTCTTTCCAAATGAGCCATCGCCTGAGGAACCAAAGAAAGACTATGTCTTGGTAGAAAACGACAACGAAGCAGTCGACCACTTTTACGACCAGACAAAGGATACGCTCATATCATGCGACCAACAGTTATTTTGCAAGGATGGTAATGTTTGGGTCAATGATGCCAAAAAGATTGAGAACTTTTTACTGTCCAGCATCATGCAATCAAATGTCAAACGTGGAGTTCAAAATCCAAAAGGAGAATTGGTCATCGTGCCTTATGCCCAAAATACAACAAAGGCTATCAACATTCGCACTGGTCTCCTTGCCAGAATATCAGCACAACGCGATACGCCTGACATATACAGAAAATTCCATGACACGACACGCGGGAGACTGTGTTTTCAAGACGGAGTTTTGGACATGAAAGAGCAAAAGTTCACACTGTGGGAAGATGTCGATTTCGATTACTATTCATGTGTTCAAATCAAACGTGATTACGCCGATTACTTCGACAAACCCGACATGCAGACGGTGGAAGAAATCAAAGCCAAAATATTTCAACCCCTCTTTGGAGACCAAACTGAAACCGCGCTCCATTTCCTCTCAAGAGCGATAGCAGGACATCACGAGGACAAGAAATGGGCTACTTACCTTGGAAATCGAGACTGCGGCAAAGGTGTCCTCTACGAAGGTTTGTCGCATGCCTTCGGTAACTACGTCAAATCTTTTGAACTCGGAAACATCCTCTACCAGCGAAATACGAACAAGCCCCTGAGAGCAGTTGACCTGTATTGGTTATTGGACATGCAATTCGTCCGACTTGGTGTTTCCCAAGAGATTCCACCACCCAGCGAAGGCAAGAAGGCGTCTGGAGCCTTCATCAAAAAGATGGCAAGTGGGGGAGATACAATCGTAGCAAGACGCAATTTCGATAGATATGACACCCATTTCAATCTCGACACGACTTGGCTCATTATGGGCAACGACGTCTTGGATGTTGAACCCAAAGATACACTCGAACACTGCATTGAGTTTTCGTCGATTTGCCAATTTAAGTCGCAAGAGGAAATCGATGCGATGCGCTTGGCAGGAGAGCCAGAAGAAGTTCTTAAAATATACAACATCAGAGACGACACGATAAAGGCAAAACTGCGAACAGAAAAGTACATGAATGCGTTCGTCTATCTTCTCTACAACTCATACAAACCTTTTGCAATCACAAAGAAGATTGTCAACGAAGAGGAACACAACTCGTCCATCAGAAGCCGCCTATTTCAGCACTATGAGTTCACGGGGAAACGGACAGACTCCATCCTCTGCCAGGAAATATACGAAAACCCTGTGTTCAAGGACGAATGCAAGTCGAAAATTCGAAACGAAATGAAGTCCATTGCTGGTGTCGACAAAGAGAAGAGCAATAAACTGGAGACAAGAAACAAGTGGTGCTATGTTGGTGTCAAGCCCAAAATTCAAACCCCCGACAATCAAACCAACACCGCGGTTGTCGAAAGTTAAAGCCACAATGCGTTCATTTCCAAAAATATTTTCGAGATATAAAATCAAACAGCAGATTCGAAAAAAGAGAGAGAAAATTCTTGCATCAAAGTCATTGAACACCCCACTCACTCATGGAAGCCTCCGAGCCAAAGACCCATTACCAAAAATACAAGTCAACAATCGATGGATGGAAGAAAGCAAATAGGGAACGACAGCGTGAACATAATGCACGATATCGTGCGAAAAACAAGGAAAGGAACAGACTGTATCAAGCCGAATACCGTAAGAAGAAGAAGATTCAATTGTTTGCTGTAGAGGTTGTTGATGGCAGCTTGTCTCCGATTGAACCTCTGAACATACCGTTATAGTACACATCGAATGTATACCTTGGGTTTGAACTTGGTACAAGTACAACCTTCTCTGAATCGGGTCTTGGTCGTGTAGGCTTCTTTGGACGAATCATTCTACAAGCAAATAGTATTTTGGTACGACTCGTTGAGATTTTTTTGTAGCCCCTTATTATAACACTTCCGACAGATTCGTTTATAATAGAAACCACCCCTTTTCCCTTCGTCCATCAAACGCATCATGTCCGTTTACGCTGGTGGATCTACTTTACCAGAAGAACCGAATACCGCCATTGTCAAATCAGATGCCGTCAACCGCGTTTACCGTCTCAAGAACTCCGCACGCGACATCGCTGAGAGCCAAGCGATGTGGAACGAAAAGCAACAACAACTTTACAACCTTTTGCCTGTGAATTCCCATAAGCCTTTAGCGCAAATCATTTCGGAAGAGAGTGCAGCAAGTTCAAACGATGAGTTCATCGAAGAGCAAGTATGTCTTGAGAGGCTCTTGAAGATATGCAAAGACCCTCAGACCGCGCAATATATCAATTCTAATCTTACCCCAGAAGAACGCCATCACTTCATAGCCCTTTCGCCTCAAATCTTCACGCAAATCCAACGAACGCATGGACGACTCAGCAGAGACAAATTCATTGCTCTTATCCAAGAACGAACAGCTGAAGTTATGGGACTTCAACAACAACAGCAACAACAACAGCAACAGCTACAGCAACAACAACAGCAACAACAACAGCAACAGCTACAGCAACAACAATCAGCATTCTCATTGTCATCATCATCATCATCTCCCATCAGCATCAGGCAACTAACTGGAACGCCATCATCGTCTCCTGTTTCTCGCTTACAAATAGGAAATCAATCAACCCCGACCCCTCAGCCTGTAGTAACCATACGGGGCAAACAATATACTGTTTCGGCTGATGGTCTTACGGTCATTCCGATATCGAGCAACGTAAAAGATTCGCAGCTTATTGGAGCTTATATTAATTTAGGTATTAAACCACCTGATGAATATTACCAGACCAAAGATGGTAAGGCTTGGTATAAAAATGCTGGTGGGGGTCACATCGTTTTCGTTAAGGGTAAAGGAGACATTGCACTTAGAGGCGAAGCCATTAACCATTTTTCGGGTTCCGTTTTGAATGATAGCAATGCCAGTTCAACTGCTTTCACTCCTCCTTATAAAACAATATCGTCTCTGCCTCAGCTAACGGGTGCTTCAAAGCCTGGTATTCCTTTCCCAAATTTTGGAGCGACAGGGATAATGGCGATTACTCCAGGCTCAATTCAAACCCAGCCTTTTGATGCAGGACAATTGACCCCTCTTGGAAAAAGCTTGGCACAAAGCATAAATGACCTTGCTCTATATCAAACAGCCCTACAAGCTGCACCGACGCCCCAAGATAAACAAACGCAAGAAGAGCTTCTTGAACAAGCGAAGCAATCTGTCCTTGAGAATACACAACTACACCAAGAAGAAATATATCAAAATTTCAAGGATAGGGATGAAAGTAGTTTTGCTGACCAATTGGTTCAGCAATTACTTTCAAATTTCGGTGGAGATATTGATTACCCGTTTCCAATCGACGGAGCAAGATACAATATTGATTTTGGGACAAAACTCATCACTTATTGGATATCGGGTAACCCCCCAGCAACCGAACAAGGATTTAATGATGTTAGCAGATTTGCAGCAGCCGTGCTTGATTTATACACGTTAAGAAAACAGCAGGAGCAACAAGCCATGATACTTTCGCAAACGAATGTTGGTGACCTCACTTTGAGTGACCCTGCGTACAAAGACACAGGCGCTTCCAATTCCAACACGCAGGCGGCAAACGTCACACCAAGCAATGCTGGTGATGGGTACGCAGGAAAAGCAGGAGGAAGTGCTGCTGGAGGAGCTTCTACACCTGGTAAAAGCTATAAATCGGCTCTTACACAACAGCCCCAAAAAACAGGTAAAGGCTTGCCCAGCACCATGGGGCGTAAGAAGAAATCAGAGGAAGAGACCTACCGATACAAACGCAGACTTATCCGTGGTGGTGGTGCGGACGAAATAAAAGACTCCAAAACCCATTTGCGGGGTTTCGGCAAGTACGTCATGGACATGAACAAGTTCAAAAATGGTATTTTGCACATCAAGTACACTTTGCACAACACCACCCATCCATCGATTGGCGTCCAAAAACTGTCCTCGGAAGCCAAGAATATGATTCAAGACTGCCTCGACGGCAAGTTCAATCAACGCCTTTTTGACAAGATGACGGAACCGTCTGACAAACGCCTGGTCATCAAATTCGTCACCACGATGGGGCTGCCTATCGATATTGTGGACAACGAAGCCGAGGACTTCGACAAGAATTTTGAGATACTTAAAGGGGAGTTCACCGCTGGTAACGACTCACCCGAAATCAAGCGGGAACTGCGTAAATACGTCATGATTGCTATGAAGGAACGGCGAATCCCTCGCAGCGAAGCGATGATGATTTTGTATCAGCTCTCCCTATAAAAAAATCTTGATACACAATAAACGATTGATTTTCAAAACCGACTTTAAGCATACTTCGACACGACCGACAGCATAGCACCGACATCATGCGAACACTCGTTATAAATTCTTCCAATCTGGTCTCGAATGGGACTCAACTGAACCATTTCCAGTACAAGTTTCCGACCCAATGGCGAGCAACTGCTGGAGCGAAGGTCGCCGTTGCCTCCGTGTCGCTTTACAACAGCACCTTTAATGTAGACACATCACGCGGCAACAACACCATTACTATCAATTTCGGTCAGGGCGATGTCGTCTTCACGCTGCCATCAGGCTACTACAGCATTGACCAAATCAACGACTTCCTCCAGCAACAATTTGTTTTGAACAACCTATATTGCACCTCGGCGACGAACAACACGCAAAATGTCTATTTTGTCCAGCTCCAAACGAACCCCACACGATATTCAGCTCAACTCACCGTCTACCAACTTTCGGAATCGAATACGTACAATCCTGTGACGGGATTTCAGTTTACTGGGTTTTGTCCCGTTGTGACGCTGAGCAACGGAATGGCTTCCCTTCTCGGTCTTCCACCAGGGCAATACCCGCCAGCGAATACCGATGACGGTTCACAATCATCATTTTCGTACGTCAGTGCCGATTATGGTCTCGCTCCAAATCTGAACATTGTTGACTCTTACACTATTTTGTGCAGTCTCATCCAGAACCCCTACTCCATCCCGTCCAATTACCTCACCCAAATCCCTCTCAATGTGGGCTTTGGCTCCCTCATTTCGGTGAACAACGGCTCCTCGCTCGTTTGGAACGATGTCCGACCTGATATTTACAACACAGTCGACATCTACTTAGCCGACCAGTTCACGAATCCTCTTCAGAATCATGATAGTTCGTTTACGCTCACACTCGCCATCGACGAAGGTCAAGGGAAGTAATTACGGGCAGGGTCGCCGCCAGGCGACTGAGGCTTGCTGGAAGGCTGAAAACGCGGCAAAATACGGGGAATGGGAATTTACTATCCTCATTTCCGTTTCCCGTTTCTTGCCGTGTTTTCTACGTATAACGCCCAGGACATCCTTGGCGCCTGACGGCGCACACACTGCCCCCAAATTTTGGATGGTACAGCAAAATATAATCTCGCAAGAGTGCATACAAACCCTTCTTTCTTCGATTTTCTGACCGACCCAACGACATTTCCCCGCATTTCATCGTCACACACAAAGACCAAACAATGACTCGTCCACACCACCATCTGCATCACCCGTGGAAACACATGGTCCATGTTCATCATGGTCGCACAAAAATGCTCGGCGGTTATGTTCCACTGCTCCTTTCGCACATCAAAAAAGTACCCGACAAAAGGGCTATGATTGGAGGCGACCTGAATTGGAGAACGAACCAAATGGTGGGCATGATTAGTCCTCCCCCGCCAGTGTCATCCATTGTACCAGAACCCGCTCGATTTTGGGGAATCGGTGTTCACAAGCATGGGGGCGAACTCCTGGACAGTCTGAAATTCGGGAAGCCCCCAGTCAAGTCAAGGGACAATATCAAATTCGTTTTTTGAGTCTTTCGTTTTATTTTTTTGTTGGGAGTATATCATAACATCGCCATTCCATTTCTTCCTCATTTGAGTCCGTACCCCAATCAAAAAATAAGACATCCTTCTCTGACCGTGTACAAAGATGGCGGACGGATATCTCTTCCACGACTCGACTTTGCCACAAGAAAATGAATTCATCTTTAGCAATCGTCAGTATGTTTGGATTCCCGATTCGAATAGCGGCGTCTACGGAACGAGTCAGGTCATTTTCGATTTGGCATCTCTGAGCAACAGCGGCAAAATCTTCAGCGCCAAAGATTCGTTTTTGTCTGTCCCACTTGTCCTCCACGGAAACTTCAGCGCAGCTACATTAAACACACCTGAGAACGCCTTTGCCCTCTCTTTGAAATCCATGCCCGCTCTCATTCACTCACTGAGCGTTGAAATAACCAACAGCTCTGTAGTCAACTTGGCGAATTTTTCGAACTTGGACATCAACTATAAGCTTCTTTCGACAAGCAGTCAAAACTGGCACGACACCATGGGACCAAGTATCGGCTTCCAGAAGGACACTGTGACTGGGTTGGACATTCAGGACATTACAGGAATTGGTCTTCGAAATGGTGCTAATGTAATAAACACCGAAACAAACGTTAATATCGACCAACAGCTTTTTACGCCAGCAGCTGGTTTTGGAAACGGTGAATCTTTGCAGAACAAAGGTCGTCTTGCGCGAATGCAGCAAACATCTTTCGACCCAGCACAATATCCAAATGTAATTCCAGCAGCCAGTATTGACGCGGTCATGCAGCAAACAGGCAAGCAATACATGACCCGAACGACAACCGACCTTGTCTATTACATCCAAGCCAATATTCCACTCGCCTGCATGCATGACCTTTTTGACAAGCTGCCTCTCTGCAAGGGCATTTACATCAGGCTTATTCTGAATCTGAATACCAACTGCAAAGTAACGGCAGCACTTACAGCTCCAACGGCTGGTGAGCAGCAACTGGTAGCTAATGGGGCTACTGCTGCACGTAATGCAATAGCTTCAACGGAAGGTCGTTTTGGAAATGTTGTCGTTTCAACTTTCAACGGAACACTCCCAATTCAAATTTCCCCTATCTCTCAGCACAATGCTTACGTATCACAAGGCAGTCCACAATACCTTCCGAATCCTATGCCAAGAACTTCTCGTGGATTACTTGTCGATGAAGATGCCAACTTAACGGTAACACTCAACATCGCAAAATCGTCCCAGAACGCAGCTTTCCAGACTGGGATTTCGCAATGTAGAATATATGCGGCTTGTCTGGAATTTGCTCCCGATTTCGAAGGCAAATATTTCGAAGCCGTCCCGCAGAAACGCATCTTGTACGAGGATAGGCTCAACGTGTTCACCATTCCAAACATTCAAGCGGGACAACCGTTCTCGACCATCATCACCAACGGAGTTTCTCGACCACGATATCTCCTTATCCAGACCAAGGTCAACACCGCATCAAACGGAAACATCGACCCGTTCCTGTCACCCTTCACGTCCTCTCCTTGTACATGCGCTCCCATGTCTGGTCTTATCAAAGACTTCAACGTGCTGGTCTCTGGTGTCGCCATTTATCAGCAAAACTACAATTACAGGTGGGAATCGTTTTTGCACGAATTCTCTCAGAAGAACACTCTCAACGCTGGCATGGATTCATCGCTTACTTCTGGTTTGATTTCACAGACTGATTGGGAGCTGGGATACGGTTTCTACGTGGTCGACCTAAGCCGACGAACGGACCAGGCAACTGACAATATTTCTCGCAGCATCCAGGTCATCGGAACAAATGCCGCTGCCTACGCCGTCGACCTGTACTGCACCATCGTCTACGAACGTGAACTCGTGTTGTCAACCACAACAGGCACATTGATTGTGTGAGCAACCATCGTCACAACTTTTCAATGATATCAAAAATTAGGGGCAGTGTGCCGCCAGGTGGCTGGGAGGGCGAAAATCGGGGGTTGACTTCTTACAATGCTATTTCCCGAACCCCGTAATTTGCCGCCTGACGGCGCATACTTGCCCCCAAGAAAAATTTTATCTTCGCTGAGAGTATAACATCAAAGCTCAAATAATTCGATTTGTTCATTTTCTATTTTCCTCTTTAGCAATCCCACACTGACCGAAAATGGAAAAACTTAAGATTTCGCTCCATCCTCACCAGCTGAAGAAGTTGTCGTCAGGAAAGACATTTCAAGTTGGATATGACCAGATGATGCATGGTGAGGGAATTCACAAGATGGATTTGCTGATGCCCGCCATACATGTGAAGAAAATCATGGACAATCTGCAGAAGGGACAAGGGTTCCGAATCCATCCCGACATGGTGGGAGGAGACCTGAAGAGCAGTTTGGTGACCCTGGCGAAAGATGCAGGCAAGGTCATCAAAAAAGGAATCACAAACGACCTTTTGAGTAGCACTTTGCAAGCAGGAGCAATGGCTGCCGCAAGCGCATATGGAGTACCGCAGGCTGGGGTAGCGGCGGGTCCTATTATCGATTCGCTAGTTCGACACGACTGGCAGGCAAAAGGGAAGAATCCGAAGGAAATTGCCCAAGCGACCCTCCAAGACATCAAGGGGCAAGTGTCACAGCATGTACAGAATACGGTTCATGACGGTGTTGCCCATGCCCAGCATCAGGCTCATCATTATGCTCATCAAATGGCGAGTCCGTATGTAGACCAGTACCAACACCACTATGGGCAGCTGCACGGAATGTACAACAACGCCCATAACGCATATGGACAAATGCACGGCATGTACCAGCAGCACCCTATGCACTCTGCCTATGCAGGAATGCAAGGCGGCTTGAACCAGTTTGGCGGACTGAGCCAATATTCGGGATATACAGCGCCATACCCAACTACCAGTATGCTGGGATACGGTCTTGTCCACGACGACTTGATGAAGAGCGGAAGCAAACGTGTGGGGTACAAGACAGCCATGAAAAAGGCGCTGCGCAAACATGCTAAGCGGGATGAAGATGCCGAAAAGGAGAAGTTGAAAGCCAAATACGAAGAGTTCCTCGAAAGGAAGAAACGCATGAAGGATATGAAGGATGTCAAGCTCATGGAAAAGCATGCCGAAAAGGAAATGTCCGATGATGCCAAACTGGCACAGCAGCTCATGGGAGGCTCTGGGTTGAAACGCAAAAGGGGTCGTCCACGAAAGGAAGAGTACGAAGAAGGGGGCAGCATTTTGTCTTCGTTGAAATCGGTCGGTAGCAAGATTGGGAATGTGTTGAAAAGGAAGGACACGCAGAATGCTCTGGCGACGGCTGGCATCAGTACTGGCATCGACATGCTAACGGGAACCCCCGTTGGAACTTTAGCTGCCCCAGGGATATCGATGGGACTCCATCAAGTAGGTCTCGGATTACGCCGCAAGCGAGGGCGACCACGAAAGGAGGGAGGCAGTGTGTTGTCGTCGCTGAAGTCGGTCGGCAACCAAATCAAAAATGCTTTCACGAACAAATCGACACAAAACGCTCTGGCAACAGGAGCAATTTCAACTGGACTCGATGCTGTGACGGGGATGCCGATTGGAACGCTTGCCTCACCTCTAATATCGTCAGGACTTTCTCAAGTCGGCTTAGGGCTTCCCAAACGCATGAAAGTTGTTGGAGGACAATTGCGTCACGGGGTACCTCAGCCGATTATCTCTGAGCATACCAAAGCACAACTTCGAGGAATCAATACGAGAACACTTGTAGGAGGCTCATTTCTACCACTTGGAAATTCTTAAATGTTCGGCGAGGAAATTACCGAGTCATCTCTTGTCCAATTAATCAACGTTTACCAGAGGCATTATGATGTCCTCTTCAACAAACTGAAGAAGGGCGACTTAGACGATAAGGAGGAAAGGGTTGTTTCCTCCGAAATGAAGCTCGTCAATGGCATCCTGCAAAATGCTCTCAAGTTGAAAAAAATCAAAGCGCGTTCTTAGACGGCGACGAGCCGAGGTCGGTGACCGAGGCGATTATCTACGAGATTGACGGAAAAAATTATACATGGGATTATCTAATCATTATCCGTCTCATAAAATGGATAATGACTGGATAACGGGTCAGATAAATATTAATATCTGATATAGGTGAACTAAAACGTTTTATTTTACCCCGCCCAGAGTCTTATTTTTATACACTCACCTATATAAAGATGGAAATCGTTATCTAACCGATTATCTGTTTTTTCGGATGGATAACGCTTAGATAAACTTTTATCTAAATCGGGACCACTTCTTGACCGATTTTGTATTTTCGGTCCCGATTAGAGCTTCCCCGATTTTTCGACGTCCAAATCATCCGAACTGGGCTTGACGAAGAACGGCATATCGGCGGGGTCGATTGCAACCAAACTGTCCTTGATTTTTCGCTCGATTAATGCTGAGGATTCGAACAGATTCTTGTAGATGCTGATACAGCTGTCCAGAAATGGTCCCGCTTCTATGGTGCGGTTAGTTCGGTCCAGGCGAAGTGTCTTGCTGATGTCAACTGATAACAAATAGTATTCGCGGCTGACCTCCAGTTCCCTTATCATTCCTTTCTCGATGTTCAAAAACATTTCGGTGCTGGTGATTACCGTTGTGATAAGGCTTATGAGACTGCATATCATCGATGTGTGAGACTGGTCAATGAAATTTGAGAGAGACACAGAAAACACCGCATTCACCGAAGAGAGCAATATGCATGGCAACTTGAAGAAACGCAAATATTTCTGCAGCTGCAGGAACCGTTTCTTGTGTTCATTCGAGAGGATGACACTGTTGCTCTGAATCGCTTTCAGAATGTCCTCGACATCTGACGACCACAGGTCAGAGCTGTTTGACATCAAATCAATGTAACCGTTTTCGCTTCAGAAACTTTGCAATGATAGGAATATTGGAGTACCCTTGATATAGTGACGACAAAATGTTTTCGTTCGCCTTGGTGTCTTCTCCAAACAGGTCGACGTATCGATTGCACTTGTCGAAGAAATCCCCCCGTTTCCGTTTCAGGTACAGGAACAATCCTACGACGAAGAATCCACAGGATTTGCTATCCAAGTCTTGAACAATGAAGTTGTTAAACGCAAAACGCTTTACGTTTTGTTTTCGCCGCACGAACTTCTCGGCTTCAATCAGGGGAGCGCCGAATGAATCGAAATAGAATGCATTTGGCGACTGAATGACGAGACCCGTCCAGTGCGTGCCATCGCCATCGTCTGAATTTTGAAGGTTGATGATGTAGCACCCATCAAGTGGCAATACATGTGGAAGTTCATCTTTCGATACGACTGCACGCAGAGGCAATTCAAGACTCTTGCAGAGACTCTCCAGTTGGATGTTCGACAGCATCGGATGATTCTTTGGTTTGGGGTTCGTCTACTTCTGCAATCGTTTTATATCCTTTATTGTACTGCTGATAATATTCTTCTTCAGTCAATCCCAAAACATCCCATATTGCCTTTGCCCCTCCCATGCATTGGGCAAAGTCGAACTTTTTGAGACGAGGTTCGCTCTCATACCGAGCAATGAATTTCTCGACATGTCTTTGAATGGTGGTCTCGTCCATTGTATTGGAGTTTGCGCGCTAAAAATGTCGAGGGTACGATTTGTCGGAGAAAGGGCTGTTTTTCTATTGCTGAGAAAAAAATTCGGGGCAGTTGCGCCTCGGCATGTGGAGAGGCTGTCCTTGGATTTATACGTAGAATCGGCGGCGTCCAACGGGGTTCGGGAAAATGATACACTGCCCGTTATGTTCTAAGTCGTTGAATATAACAACCCAACTTGCGTTGGCGAGAGACAGATGTTGTAGCCACGGATATCGCTGACGTAACCGTTGATGATTTGCCCAGCATCCCATCCAGCGAGACCAAAGGCGAAATATTCCAACGTTTCATTTGTATACGATTTTGCTGTCGCAATTGCGACACCATCCAAATAGACATTAACACCATTACCCGACGAGCCATTAGACGTTATGCAGTAATTATGCCAGTTTCCATCGTAGAGGTTAGAGACGGTGTTGAGCTGGTTGTTGCCTCCGTTGAAGAGCAAAACGTGACATTGTCCCACGCCAGACGGCGATTGGAGTGCAAGTAAAAATGTTCCTATATTAGTGTTGTCATTGTTCGCTGACGATGAACACCAGTTAAATATGTTGGTGTTGGCTGGAAGCGAAGACGTGGATGTGAAATTAATCCATACGGAATACGACCATGGCACTGCCGATGAAAAATTCTGTGTAGGAAGACGCAGCCAATTGTTTGTTGAATTCAAGGATGGATTCAGAGCGAGGCTATACGAATTCGCTCCTCTAAATTTTGTATTTGAAATCGTTGGATTCGTTGCTACTCTTGAAAAATTAAACTGCGAGCAGTTGTATGTTCCACTTGCATAGTTGTACAACAATGTTCCAGATGCATCTGAAGTAGCGTTAAGTTTCAGCCACACCAATGTGGGATTGGGAAGCGTGATGGGAATCGGGGTGCTATTATTTATTTCAGACGCTATCGAAGAAAAAGTGCTGAAGGCTGCCATTAATAGCAAGACGAGATATTGGTTATGACGTTTCTTGTTTTGGTTGCACCAGTTGAGTTGTATTGCGTGACGATGGCGAAACTTTGGACGATGATGTTCGATGATGTGAGCGAAGGGCTGCCTCCGACGAAAAGTGGTGTGGAATAAGTTGAACTCGTTCCAAGAATGTATGATGATGACGTATCTGATACCCGAACGGCGTTGCAAAAAACTTTTGCTGAAGTCGTATATATGAGTGTCAACACAAATGTTTGGACGGTTGTTACACTGACCGTGGGAATGTTTGTGATGTTGACGTTGAAATTCGCAGCTGGGACTTGGTCTGTGAAAATGTAAAAAACGGACCCCAAGGCGTAATTCAATGTTGGCACTGATGACATTACGCTGGCAGCCGTTACGTTCTCGTATATTTGGAACACCGAAAGTGGCGATTTGAGAAGAGTTGTGCTGTTTATCGTGACGGTATTGGTGGACGAAGTACCGATTGTTGTATTGCCTGTGAACGTGTTGCTTCCACTGAAATTGTTAGTCCCCGATAACGAAGCATATGAACTCAATGATGCGGTTGTGGCATAAGACGACAACGTGGATGTGAGCGAGCTTGTTGTGACGTATGACGACAACGAAGACGCAAGAGCATATGAACTCAATGATGCGGTTGTGGCATAAGACGACAACGTGGATGTTAGAGAGCTTGTGGTTACGTATGACGACAACGAAGACGCAAGAGCATATGAACTCAATGATGCGGTTGTGGCATAAGACGACAACGTGGATGTGAGCGACGACGAGGTAACGAAATTAGAGAGTGCTGATTGAACGGTGTTGTACCATGAAATGACGTCCACGTTTGAACTTGTGGCGCCGTTGTAAAACAACAAACCATATGTGTAGATACTCGAAATGTTCGTAAACCCGTTTCCAAAACTCACCCCCGTCAATGAGTTTTGGATTGCATTTATCGAGCTTTGGGCTGCAGACAAGTCCGATGATTTGGCGTAGTTATTTTGAATGAATGTTTTGGTATAGTACGAATTCATGGCACTTTGTGTTTGATAGGTTGAATTTGCTGTGCTGCTAAGCAAATATGGTGTCAACGACGACGATAAATATCCACTCAGAGAGCTGATGGTTGCGTACTGTTGGCTTGCATCGTATTGTGTGAGATAACTGCCAAGCATGCTTTGTAGAGTCGAAAATGGCACCAAATTCTGACTTAGCAGGGATGATTGTGTGACGTAGGAAGACAGTTGATTTTGAAGACTGGTATTGGTCACGTACTGCAAAAGTTGGTTTTGAACGTACCCACTTGTAACGAAGTTCCCAAATTGAGATGAGGTCGACAAATTTGCAATCGTCGTGTTTATGTTGGCAATGCTTGCTTCGTCTGCTGCCGCTTGGACTTGCGCATTGCTGAGTTGAAAACTGCATGTGCCTTGTGCTGTGACGACATTCAGGCTGCTCAAAATGAATGATACCTGCCCCGCCGCCGTCGTTGCACTATTGGTGGTAATTACAATGGCAAAAACCGAATCGTCAGGCAAAAAGTTCCCCTGCGAGAGTCCGTTTGTGGTCTCGACCACCAAAGCATAATTGCTGTGGTTCGCCACCACGGGAGTAAACGAAGACCCATTCATTGCTGCGTACATGCAAGTCTTCCCCACACCCCCCGAATACGAAGGACCGATGTCAATGTTTATGCGCGCGTTATAAAACGACCCCATGTTGCCTGTTGCCTTCTTGTTGGTGTAGATAGTGATGGCTGGAACGGATGCAGTTGACAGGATATATGCATTTAAATACACCCCCACGATTTGCCCAATTGTAATGTTGGAAGGGAAATACCAGTTGATTTTCTTGCCAGCTGAAGAGTTCGTATAGTACCACCCGTCATAAGCATAGTACAATTGCGTACTGCCCATCGCCACTGGGGGGTCGCCGTCGGCATACACACTTGCCGAAAGGGGGACTTCAAAATTTTGCACGATACTGCTCTGGATTGTGTTCAAAGACGTGTCGATACTGACGATGCTCAAATTTTGGATGCTTGTCAAGCTGTTGTTCAACGAAGTCACGCTCGCCGATATGGAATTAAGCGACGCATCGATAGACTGGATGTTGCTATTGATTTGAGAAATCGACGCTTCGTCTGTGCCGATGACGGTGTACAGGTTCGAAATTTGGGAACCCTGTGATGCGATGGTCGCCTCATCTGCTGTTTGTTTCGTCTGGATGGAAGAAACGCTCTGCAAAAGGGAGGTGATATTCGATGTATTCGTTTGTTGATTGGTCTGGAGAGTCGAAATGGCGCTGGCTTGGCTTGCAATCGTCGATTCGTCTGCTGTTTGGTTGCTTTGAATCGTGGCGACGCTGCTTTGAATGGAAGCAATCGTTTGCTCGTCGGTTGATTGCTTCGTTTGGACCGCTGTGAGGTCGCTGCTTTTCGCGTAGTTATTGGAGACGAAGGTTTTGGTGGCATAAGAGGACATTGCGCTTTGTGGTTGATACAGATTCTGTGCGGTCGATGAGAGCAAATATGGTGTGAGCGAACTGCTGGTGAGGCAATTTGCCACACTCTGTTGAAGCGATTGCGTCGTTTGCGTGAGACTGTCCAAAGTGGGAATGACGTCGACATTTTGACCGCTTGTTGAGTCGTAGCATAAAAGGTCTCCGTTTATGTATACGTTTCCGATATTCGTGTACGTCGCATTTGAGTCGTATTGGATTCCCGTCAGTTTTTGTTCAATTGTGGTCAAGGCGGGAAAGACAGGGTCTTGCTGGAAAGTCAGCACACCATACACCGTTTGGTCGGAAGTGTTGTCCAAAAATTGAGTGCTGTCGCCAGCGGCTGCGACGGCAACGGTCGCTTTGTTGGAAACAGTTGCTGTCGTCGCTTGCGCACCAATTTTGCTGAGAGGGTTGAGCAATCTGTTTACTTCTCCCGTGATTGTATTGAGCGTTGAGTTGATTCCGTTTACCACAGTCTGTGTTGCAAAAGTGCTATTTGCTTGCGTTTTCGTGTAGTATGAATTCAATTTCGTCGTGAGTGCATCAATTGTTTCGTAGCTGCTTAACGAACTCGTGAGGGAATCGCTCGTCACAAAATTGTTGTCGTTGCTTTGAATCGCTGCCACATCGCTTTGCAGAGTCGAAACATCGCTTTGCAAATTCGAAACATCGGTCTGTAAAGTCGACACGTTTCCTGCAGTCGTCGAAACGTTGGTTTGAATGACTGGGATTACGATGTTATTCAAATTGTCAAGTGACGACTGCTGGGATGTCGATGAGCCTTGGAGAGCCGAAACGCTCGTTTGCAAATCTGAAAGCGTCGTACCGACATTTTGGTTGCCGAGCAATAGCGACCCGTTAACTGTTAGTTGTCTACTCACAGTAGCTTTGCCATTCACGTTCAACATTTGATTTGAATTCGACCCTGCCCCGATTGTGAGGGGGTCAGCGAACGTTTTTTGACCATTTATGGTCTGTTGACTGGACAAATCGATAAAAGAGGAATTGTTGATGTCAGTCGACAAAATACTGGCTTGGGGAAATGTGATTGGTGTGGAAGCAGATAAACCTCCATTGAATGTGATAAGCCCTGGGACCGAGTCACCAGACCGCTCAATGAAGTAACTCTGCGCTTCAGCCAGTGTGAGGGCTTGCGATTGGGCTTGGAAATTGTTGGTATTGAACACACTGCTTACATTCCCATTCGGGTCAGTCGATGGTTTGACGTAGAAAGCCATTTTTAAGCGTTCAGTTTGTTTTTTCTCTGGCTTTACAAAAAAGGATTTTCTGTTAAAAACTCTTGTTACCTCTATTGCGAGAAAAAATACGCCGATGTCGAAGCAAAAGAAGGAATATGATGGAGCTGGTATTCTGGATGTGTATCGCCACAAGGACATGCAGCCACTCCTTCCCAAGTCCCACAATCCCCATTTCGAAGACCACCAAATCAAATTGCCCTGCCGCATCGGTATCATCGGGGCTACGGGTGCCAAAAAGACCTCATGGTTGGTTTCGTTCCTCGCCAAGGCAACAGATACGTTTGCTCACATTCACGTCTTGTACCGAGAATCCGAACCAATTTACAAGTTCATTGCCAAGAAGATTGGTGACAAAAACATTTCCTTCTACACAAAAGTGTCCCAACTGCCCGACCTGAAAAACTTCCCCGACAAGGAGAAGCAGCAAATGGTCGTTTTCGACGACTTCGTCAATGAGCGCAACCAGAGCATCCTGGAAGAGTTTTTCCTCCGCGGGAGAAAAATTGGGGCGGGGTTGTCGTTGTTTTATTTGGCTCAGAGTTTCCATGCCATTCCCAAGTTCATCCGCCTGCAATTCTCATACCTCATCCTGCTGAAAATTGGCTCGGACAACGATTTGGGTTTGATTCTCCGCAACTATGCTCTTGGTGTCGATTTGAAGGAGCTGAAAGCCATGTACAAAGACGCTCTCAAGGGTGAATACAACTTCTTCAAGATTGACTTGACCACGCAAGACGACAACAAGAAATTTTCCCGTAATTGGAAGGATTTTTACGAGGTCGATAGCAGCGACGACGACGCCTCTGAGAAATAATTGGGGGCAGTGTGTGCGCCGTCAGGCGCTTTCGGAGGTCGGTGGCGTTATACGTAGAAAACACGGCAAGAAACGGGAAACGGAAACGATGATAGTAAATTACCATTCCCCGTATTTTGCCGCGTTTCAGCCTTCCCAGCCAAGCCTCAGTCGCCTG
>Ga0316222_1002269_pt1 | contig 20935 bp, 22 predicted proteins | sample TBH18011metaG_FD_206008 | JGI IMG/M metagenome (GOLD analysis project Ga0316222, IMG submission 206008) | Freshwater microbial communities from Trout Bog Lake, Wisconsin, USA - TBH18011 | ecosystem: Environmental > Aquatic > Freshwater > Lake > Hypolimnion/Profundal zone | place: USA: Wisconsin...
GCTACGTCTGGCGCACACCCCTCATCGGACGGGATGATCTGGGATGCGTCGGCCAGCACGAATACCGGCACCGTCGTTACCTTGAATTTCTTGAACATGGCCGGGTTGATCTCCCACGCCGCACCTGCACCTTGATTAATCGCGCGCGCTTCTTTCATCGTCGCAACCCAGCCCTCACTCTTTACGCCACGCAGCACAATCACCCCGCCAGCATCGACTGCCTGGTGAGATAGCTCTTGCAGCACTTCCCTGGGCATGGACAGCGAAGCGAAAATCATCAGGTCGCTCCCCACTTTTTTCTGTGGCCTGCCGCCGTTGAATTCCTGCATCGAGTGCATCACATCTTCTATCGCCTTGGGGCTGGTAATGACCTGATCGGCAGGCACATCACTGTAAACCGTCCCTGCCTTCGGAATATTCCCGTCAATTCCGGGTAACTTTTCTTCAATGGTTTTTTGGCTCTTGACGATCTGTGCCGCGATCTCGGCATCGGTCGGCAATTGAACCCCTTCCGCATGAACTAACGACGCGCAGAATGTCAGGGCAACAAAAACGATCCCCAGATGAATAGAAAAAATGAGCGGCTCGATTTTCATTTAAAAACTCCCTGATTGGCAGCAATCGCGCTTGCGGTAGATGATGTAACCAAAGTCTTCGCCAACGTATGGAATCTCCTTACCCGCACCCCACAATATTGTGGTGCGTCCAAATGGCTGACAGCATTTGTCCAGGCCAAGGGACTCGGTAGCAGAAGGCAGTCCGGTTGCTGACGTACCTTGCCAACCTTGCGTCATCCCACTAGCCATTGCAGTGTTGGGCGCATTATTAGCGCCATCCCCTTTCCCCTGCGGTGCCGGATAGCTCATCGAGTATTTGTAGTTGTTTTTGTCCATCAGGATTTGCGGGTAGTAGCCGCATAGGCCTTGGCTACCCGATGCCGCCCATTGCGTGCCCATGCGGTGCAGGCGTGCTGCGGTACGTTGCACAAGCAGGCTGGACGCCTGCACGCCACCGATATGTGCCTGTACGTCCCCATTCAACGGATACAAAGAACCGTTGCATCCGGCGCACCAGAACAAGGTGTTACTACCAAACCCGATGGATGATGCTACGCAGTCGGCAGCACAAGCCGCCTGCGCAATAATGTTGCCAAACAGAAATGCGTCAGGTTCCAGCAGGTTTTCAAGTTCGGAATCACCCCATGTCGGATCGATCTCGGACATGTAGGCAATATCGAATCCTTGATTATCAAGGCATGCGTTATCAAGAATAATAGAAGCCAGCACCATCGTCGGATTGATGTACCAATGAACGTGATAGACGGAACGACGTGTCTGCTTGATGCCGCCCGTGCTGTTTGTGGATTGCGTGCCGGTGAACTGATCGCCGAAACCAAGATTCATCTGGATTCCGCCCAGTGTCACAAAGCAATATGGCGTGCGGGTCACATCCGCCATGCGCGAAGGTTCCCAAAAGGAAACCGGTGTCCCGAGCTTTGGAATCGGTGATCCGCACGCGCATATTGGCGTTGTGCCCAACGTGTTGGTATCTTCCTGGTCATCAGACAGCAACGGTATCGTTCCGAACAGTTTGATTGGCAAGGTGCATGTCCAGCAGTAATCTGTTACCGGATTGGGGAACGCTCCCTGACACAGCGGACCGGCTGTGGCTGCCTCAGCCAAAAGCAGCGAACTTAAAAATATAAAACTACAAAGCGATTTCATCAATTTTCAGTACCTCACCTTGTTGGCGCACGATGGCCGGTACCTGTTCGATGCCGAACTTGTGAACGATGCGCGCGGCCTGGTCGTAGTAAACCTGCATACTCCATGTTTTGGTTAATTCCACCCAGCTTCCCGCCACTAGAATGACTTTGGTGCGAGGCTCTTTGGTGATGAAGTGATGCGCGTAATCGACTTGCCTCTTGTCGCGCGCATCAATGAACAGCAGCGGTTTGGATAGCGGAATGAAATGCAACGGGCTCACTTTCCGCCCCGCTGGCACAACGATATTGCCCTGATGATCGGTGATCGTTTTCTCGACCACAAAGGATGGATCGTAGAAATACGTCCGCTCAGTCCCATGCGCAGCAGTCTTGATACCTTCTATCGGCGCTGGGTTGAGGAGACTGTCTCGCACCCGGTTCTCAGCTTGTCTCTGAAGCTCCTTTAGCTTCCCGCTCTTCTCGAATTCGACTGTCCGTTCGTGAATGACCTCCAGAAAATCGCGCTCGCCGATCTCCCATGTATTGCCATACACGCCCAGCGACTCTGCCCCGACGCCAGCCGCGAACGATAAAAGCGATACCGCGAGAATGCGATGCATGACGATCACTTACCCAGCCATGCATCGATTTGTTCGACCAGTGCTGCGCCGGGCTTCATGGATCCATCATGCGCAATCAGCGTTGGCGTTCCTGTGATGCCCAACATCTGGCCAAGCGCAACATTGTCTTTGATTGGGTTTGTGCAATCGGCTTTGGATGCTTTAGGTTCTTCGGCTTTCACCATCCATTGGTGCCATGTAGCGGATGGATTCTTGCTGCACCAAATGGCTACGGCCTTCGCCTCAGATTGCGGATGCAGAGAAGCCAGGGGAAACAGGAATGTGTAGATCGTCACATTGTCCAGTTTTTCCAGGCTGGTTTCCAACGACTTGCAGTATGGGCAATCCGGATCTGAAAACACGGCAAGCGTCCGTTTGCCATTACCTTTGACGGTTTTGATCGCATTGGACAGAGGTAGAGAAGACCACTCAATATTATTGAGCTTCGCCAACCGGTCAGCAGTCATGTCCTGTTGGATTTGCATATCGAAGAGGTGTCCAAACATAAGGAAGCGGGCAGTTTCGTCGGTGTAGGCAATGTTCTTGCCCATTACCACCTCAAAGATACCGGCAATTGGCGAAGGATTTACCGCGCTCACCTGCGTAGACGGATACTTCTCCTTCAATATCTTCAATACAGCGTCTTCTTTGTCACCGGCAAACGCTGTCATTGGAAGGGTCAATGCGGTCAACAAAATAAGTCTGCTAATTTTCAATTCAATCTCCTTGTTATATGTTTTATTATACTGTTGCCTATATATATAATCAACTAACTGAAAGTCGTTCATAAATACCATTGCGGATGGATTGAGCGTGCCTTTCAATATATTAGCCATGCAGATAGGCTTCCGTAGCCAAAAAAGGGAGGTGTCATATTTCCATGATGCTCATAACGCCCCTTGATTCCTGATAATTTGTCTAATGTATTCTGTTGCATTGGCATATAAGTTGCATTTCCTGCAAATCCGTCAAAACTTTCTTATCACCCTGTGTTTTGCCAATACCACATGAAGCGAGGCTCTTTCATGGCGAAAGAATTGGTGCTTCTAATTTATTGGGAGTTGACATCATGGGTATCGGAATTTGCGTATTTGCTGGAGTTTCCCTGTATTTTGGAATGGTGCGTCCAGTGCTTTTGCGTGCCGGTTTGATCTAATGCTCAGTGCATCAAATGGGCATCGGATCTGCCCTAAGAATATCGCTGACCAACAACCCACGGCTCTCTGAGCGTGGGTTGTTTTCTTTTATCACCCTCTGTTTTGCCAATTCTCAGTGAACCAATGTCGGTTTTCTGATTTAGGAGAAACATCATGCAAAAAATAATCTGGCGCAAAGAAGGCAATGTTTATGTGGTGCAATTTTTCTACAACGGGATTTCTATAAAAGCTGAGATATCCCCTGATTACACAAAGAAATCTGTTGCCGGACAAATCGGAAAGGCAAACCAGGACTCGTTCGGCGCGGCCTTGTGCTTACCGGATGGCCGTTGGTTTCATCCGGCGGTTTCACGCGTTGACCGCGCACGCGTTCATTTGAATTCCGGAATAAACAAAGATCGGGCATTAGCCAATGCGTGGATGGAGGAGCGTGAAGCTGCAGAACGCTTTTTGGAGGTTGAAAAAGGGATGCCGCACCTGCGTCTTTTGGTTGTCGAGGCAAGGCGCGGTAGCGTCAAGGAAAGAAAGGAAATGGGCGGCCTGGAAATGCCAATTCCTTTATTTGGCGGGCCATGCAATGCTTATACCGTGCTAGCTAATGAAATGGCCGTCGATACAGCCACAAAAGTCATCAAAGCCATTCGTGACCTGGTTGACCATGAAGCAGCATAACAACCGCCCTTCCTCTTTGAGGATGGGCGGTTTTTTTATTGGGCAGTGTTTTGCCAATTACCTATGAAGCATAAATTTAGTGGATCGGACACATTCTTCCACATCAACCCAGCGGGCGATCATTCGTCCCGCCAATGGGAGAAAGCCTGCATCAAATCGGAGGCAAAAAATGATGAAAGTGAAAGTCTATGATAATCGCGGCGCAACATGTGACCGCTACACCGTCATCCTGAACGCTCAAAGCGACTATGTTGGCATGAGCAGCAAACCATTCGACCCACAAGGTTTCGGCCAGCACGGTGAAGGCTGCTTGCCCGGAAAACATCTTGGTAAGCGCATCAAGTTCGAGGAGTTGCCGGAAGACTGCAAAAAGCTGGTGCGGCGCGATCTGCTGGACGCTGTTGCTGGTGTGGCGATTGTAAATAAGGACGGTGATATTGTAAGAACGTCGAAGAATCTTGCTTGCATCATGACCCACGCACGCGATTTTCGTTTTGACACCAAACTCCATCAGGATGGTTACACACTTCATGTGAACTATTCGAACAAGGATCAATGCTCAACCAGGTTTGCTGATCAAACCGTGTTACGCGATTGGATAAGCGACCGCGTGAGGTTTGGGCGTGGCAAGTACGTCAAAGCATAACGAACAACCGCCCGCCCTCTCTGAGGCTGGGCGGTTTTTTTATACGTGCATGTTTTACCAATACAACATGAAGCAAAACTTTAGTGGATCGGAAACATTTCTCCACATTAACCCTGTGGGTGCGTCACTTTCCCACACGGGGATAGTGCGCTTCACGTTTTTACAAGGAACTGAAATAATGAAGGAAATTAAAGGAATAAGTAACTTCGATAATCATGTGCTGGTGCAATCAATTCTGAACGCATTGCAAGCTGCAATCGAAAAATACGGCCTTAAGCTTCTGCAACGCTATCCGGATGATCTTCTTGTGTATGACAAGGGCATGCTGGAGAGATTTGCGGTGCCGGGAGCAAAGATTGCGTGGATGGTTGGCCATAGCCATACGCACCTTGTACCACTTGGGTTGCATCCGAAGGAAAACAAGAACGTGACCTATATGACTAACCTCGGTAATGACGATAAGTTTTTCGTGCTGAACATCCGGAACGGCAGTTTTTCGATGAATGAAATCAAGCGTGAGAATTTTGCGGCATTAAGTCACACCGAAGTTCCATTCGATCGCAAGGGTGACGCCTCTAACTTCTGGCTGTATCGACAAACCCGGAAGATCGGGCATGTCGCGCTTGAAGCGGTGGGAAATTATCAGGAACGGATAATTAAAGCTGTCATCACTCCGGTGGACGGCATTGCCAGCCTTGAGCGCGCGGCACTGGAAATGTGGTGTACCCATGCTATCGTCGAGAAGGCGGGCACTCTATTTGTCCATAGTGAGGTAAGCTGGGCAGAGACGGCAGCATATGCAATGGTACGTTCTCAGCCAGTTGAGCGGCTGGCGGAAATGGGTGACGTTACGGTAAGGGAGGGTATATGCGCCTAGACCAAAACGAAATCCGTGATTACATCGCTCGTGCTCCCCGCCGTTTCCATTTTGATGGTATGCGCATGGTCAATAACACCGGCGCGCGCTTTGCGTGGCTCGCCACAATAGCGTCAGGAACGCTTGACCAGCGAATTAACCGTCGCGCCGGGATTGAGGATGTTTACAAGCCGTTCAAGTATCCAGTCTACTCCAGCCAAAAACGTCATCATCGGCGTCAAATGGTTAAGCTGTTCGGCAGGGGAAAAAATGGATATATAAATCAGCATGGTGTCTAGCCAAGCTGAAAGCATGAATTATTTTGCATAACGAACAACCGCTCTTCCTCTATGAGGTTGGGCGGTTTTTTTATGGGTACGTGTTTAGCCAATTACCTATGAAGCACAACTTTAGTGGATCAGATGCATTCTTCCACATTAACCAAGCGGGCGAATATTCGTCCCGCCACGGGAGAATGCCTGCATCAAATAAGGGGTAAGCAAAATGATGATGAACCAATCAACGAACGGACAACTTCTCTCGATTCTTTTAGGAACTGATGGCGAAATGTTTGCCAAGCGCTCTTTGGCAGAGCTTTTTGGCTTGAAGGCAGTACGTCAAAATGTAAATCAAGTTGCCGAAAAATCTCTGGACTACGTTGCACCCAGAAAGCTGTTTGCGGCTCGTGAATTATTGCGCCGCGCATTGGAAGAAGACATGACCGAAGCACATAGTTTCAATTCCCCGACAGCCACAAAGGATTATCTGCGGCTACATCTTGGCGGACGTGAAGAGGAACATTTTATTGCGCTTTGGCTGGACGCACAGCACCGGCTGATTGCAGAAGATTCTCTATTTCGCGGCACGCTTAGCCAAACCTCTGTATATCCTCGTGAGGTGGTTAAGAGCGGATTGAAATTCAATGCATGCAGCGTGATTTTTGCGCACAATCATCCATCAGGAGTAACCGAATCGTCAACATCTGACAGAATGCTTACTGAACGACTGAAGGAAGCACTAGCCATGGTTGATATAAGGGTTATCGACCATATGATTGTTGGTGATAATCAAATAATGTCATTTGCGGAAGCAGGCCTTGTTTGATTTCGCATTAGTAACGCAAACCGTCCTTCCTCTCTGAGGGGGACGGTTTTTTTATGTCCAAGATAATCGCATGGTTTTGCGGGTGAATATAAAGTCCCTCAATATAGCCCAGCCCTCAATACCTACCGAAGCGGTTTTTTTGAATATTTCTGTCTTGTGCCACATCAGAATTATCTGGCCGATCTTCAACCAACTTCTGTAAGGCGGTAGAATGTGCCTCATGGTTTTATAATTGGCCACCCATAATGTCCAGCCACGCCGCTATCACCAATCAGTTATTACCCCTGACCCCGGAGGAAATAGACGAACTCGACCGCTTTTTGATATCGGACTCCACGTCAGACGAAACGATGATGTTGGATTCCCTGGATGGTTATCTGACAGCCATTGTAGTTGGACCAAACAAGCTTGAATTCGGAAAGTGGTTTCCCGGTATTTGGGGGCCAAGCTCAGATGATCTGCCGAATTTCAATTCAATGGAGGAGGCAGAGCACATCATGGATCTGATTGTTCGTCTGATAAACGGCATTACCTGGGATTTGGAGGAAAACCCGGATATTTTTTCACCCATCTTCAATATTTCTGAATATAGGGGGCGAAAATTCGCCGACGCTGAGACGTGGGCATACGGTTTCATGTGTGGTATCGATCTCTGCCGGAAAGACTGGCAGCCTTTGTTTGATGATCCGAACGGTGTGGAAGTGCTACGTCCATTCCATCTACTTGGCTCGGACAATGTCACGCCAGAAGAAATTGAACTCACCAACACACCAGAACAGCGCGAGAAACTTGCCGAGCAGATTCCTAGCAGCGTAGCCTGGATGTATCGTTTCTGGCTTCCTTATCGTCAAGCAGTGGTCGAACGAATGGTCGCTATTGCTCTACAGCGAGAACTGCCCGAGATCGGGCACAATGAGCCGTGTCCGTGCGGCAGCGGGAAACACTTCAAGAAGTGCTGTGGGGCAGCGGCAATATTACATTGATGCACCCTGTTTAGATTTTCACTACAATCCAATGATCAAATCAGACCTAATCGCCCGTCTAGCCGAGCAACATCCTCAACTGCATGCCAAGGATGTTGCTCTGGCTGTCACATTGATATTGGACGCCATGTCCACCACGCTATCACGCGGGGATCGTATTGAGATTAGGGGTTTCGGTAGTTTTAAGTTGAACTACCGGCCATCTCGACAAGGAAGAAATCCAAAATCTGGTGAACCAGTGAGCGTGCCAGCAAAATATTCTCCTCATTTCAAACCTGGCAAGGAGTTGAGCTGGCGGGTGGATCGCGCAGCAGGCAACTGAGTTTTAGCAATCGCTTAGTGCTACAAGCAAGTTCAAAAACAGGCTTGATTTAAACAGGCACACCCTAGCAAAAATATAGCGGATTGCCAAGATACTGAGATCACTAACCTGACTGTCCTTGTCTCGGATTAAGGACGCTGGCGATATCCTGAAAAGCCGGTCGGTTGAGTCTGTGCAATGTCCGGTTCCAAGTTTTTCGATTCGTCACTTTCACCAATTGCCGTCATTCGCGATTCCAACTAGCGGACGGCAAACAATAAAATGAGTGGTTGATGCGCCTTAGCCAAGAATTGAGAGGGGCATACGTACTTAATTATTACGAGTACCCAAATGGATTGTCCGAAGTTAGCCTAGGAGGCACAAGCAAACTCCGGTAAAATTAAACGTGTAGGTCGGTTTAACTATTTAGTCATCCAAAGCCAAACGAATAATTTTAGCATGAACCGACTAGGCCTCATTACGTACCTAGCCGAACTGCAGCCCCAACTGCTTGCCAAGGATGAAAGTGATTCTGGCGTACCATGTACGCCACGCTGTCGTGCGCTGGGCGTGTCGAAATTCGCGATTTCTGCATGGATTACCGGCCTCCGCGTAAGGGGCGAAACCCCAAGTCGACAGTAAAGTGAAAGTGCCCGCCAAGTATGTGCAGCATTTCAAAGCGGGCATTGAGTTGCATGAACTATTAGTCATTTGTACCCATTAAACTGCCATTGAAGGAAACGTCATGACAAAACCCGATAAAGCCAAGAAGCCGAAACAAACTACAAATATGCCTGAGAATGCAATGGAGATTCATTTTTATCGGTCGAACGAAAAACCATATGGAGTATTCAGCAATCTGCACCGTACTTCAGTCGTCTTTGACGGTCGCGAGTATCCTACTGCTGAGCACGCATACCAAGCGGGCAAGGCGAGCAAGGAAGCCGTGCGTGAATGGATTCTTAGTGCACCAACACCATCGCTAGTCGCAATGGCGGCTCATGGCCTGTATACATGGGACATTGTCCCTTCATGGTCAAAAATAAAATTTGAAAGAATGCGGGGCGTGCTGCGGGCGAAATTTGCTCAGCATGAGGAATTACGCAAGCTGCTGCTGGAAACCGGAGAAGCACGGCTAGTAGAAGCTGGCACGACAAACAATGCGGTCAACCGGTTGTGGGGTGAAGTAAATGGCAAAGGTCAAAATATGCTCGGCGTCCTGTTGATGGAAGTGCGCGACGAGTTTCGCAAGGAAAAGGTGACCATGCCGAAGGTTGTCGCTAAGCCGCAGTGCAAAATGCCCACCAAGCCGCAGCGCAAGGCATCCGCGTCTGCACGGAGTATTGTCGCAACCGTATGATTTAGCTAATTCACGAGCAATGACGACGCACTACAAGAAAGAGCTTGTTCAACTGGCGCAAACTTACTGCTCAGCTTTGTCTGCTGAAGAGAACAATGTGGAGCGCCTCAAGGCCGCTATTCGTAGCGCGAGCGAGTTGAGCGTCATTGGAGTCGGCTCTGGAGGTTCATTCACGGTCGCGTCATTACTTTGCAATTTACACGAAAAATATACGGGCAGGGTATCGCGCGCTTCGACTCCACTGGAGATCATCTGCAATCCGACGCTCGCGTCGTCGAGTCCAGTTTTTTTGATTTCTGCTGAGGGCAAGAACCCAGACATCACTGAGGCATTGGAACGCGCAAGGCGGCATAGCTCACGCACTGTTCACGTCCTTACCAACCGTAGCGCTAGTCCGTTGTTGGAGTGCGCCAAAAAACTGACAGATGTTAGCACCCATTTATTCGAGCTTGCCAATAAGGACGGTTACCTTGCGACCAACAGCCTCCTTCTAAACGCCGTATTGATTGCGCGGGTGTATGCGGAACTGAATCAATCAAAGAACAGTCTCCCTGCCGACCTGGAGGATCTACGGATTGGGGGCTTGACTATTAATCAATGGGTCGGACAAGCGCAGCCTTTCATCGCGGAAACGGTGGCGCGCGGGGCGCTTACTATCATCTACTCCCCGCTGCTGCAGCCCATAGCCTCAGATATTGAGTCCAAGCTCTCTGAAGCTGCGTTGTTGCACGTTCAACTCGCTGATCTGCGCTCCTACGCTCATGGGCGACATCTTTGGTTAGCAAACCGGCCTCAGGACTGCGCAATTCTGGCATTAGTTGAGCCGTCCTTGGGCAGCCTTTGGGAAAACATGCGTGCGCTTTTTCCACCAGAAGTGCCGTCGCTGACCATGACGCTGGCTAGCGCAGAGCCGCGCGAGCTGATAGCTGGTTTGGTTGCTCAAATGCACTTAGTCTCTACCGTCGCCGAGCTTCAAGGCAAGGATGCCGGACGACCGGAGGTACCTCAATTCGGGCGGGATCTGTATTACTTGAACTTGCCAACTGCTATTCCGATGCCCGTAGAGTCGTTTGACGATCCGGAAAAGTCGAAATATGAGGTGCTTGGTGCAAGGTGGCCATCCGAACGCAACCATGGTTCTATGAGACGTGCTCACGAGGAATATAAGACCAGCATTGAACGCCAGCGGTTCCAAGCAATTGTCTTTGACTACGACGGCACGCTGTGCAGTTCGCAACGCGCAAATAGCCCACCGCATGCTATGGTACTCACCCACTTGGAGCGACTTGTGCGAGCCGGGGTCATTGTGGGTATTGCATCAGGTCGCGGGGGATCAATTCAGGAGGATCTCCAAGCAAGCCTTCCTCCTGATATTGTCAGCAAAATTCAGCTAGGTCTATACAATGGTGGATGGCTTGCCGACGCTGCCACCAAGCCAGTGACCAGCAAGGAAACAAGTGAGTTCTTGAGTCACGTTACACGTATCGTTCGGCGCCTACAAAAACTTGGGGTGCCAATTCCACAGGATGGCATTAAAACTACTCATCCGTATCAGGTTAGTGTCCGCTTCCGTGAGGGCTTATCGACAGATACCATGTGGTTTGTAATTGCCGATGCTTTGAGACAAGCTGGGCTAAATCCGTCGAGTATGGTGCGTAGCAAGCACTCGGTGGATATATTGGCTACGGGAATGAGCAAGTCTCGACTTATTGCATATATCATCCAAACTTATAAGATAGATCCGTACAATATTCTGACCATGGGCGATCAGGGAGCTTGGCCCGGTAACGACGCGGCCTTGCTTGAGCACCGATTTTCTCTGAGCGTAGACGTGCCATCGCGCCGACTTGACCGTGGGTGGAAACTAGCACCTGCACAAAAGCGCGACGTTGACGCAACACTTTGGTACCTTGACCACATCATCGACACAGGTGATGGGCGCTTCAAGGTTGAACTTGCGCCAAATCCAACTCACGAGAGCTTATAGTTATGCATGACCAGAACGCGGCAAAATTACTCGCTCATGTAATGTCTTGGCAGGACTATGGGGATGTGTCGGCTACACTCGACCCGTTACAATTGCTCGCAGACTACAAGTATGACCGCTATCAACAATTTGGTCCCGGTAGGCGATTCATTGAAAGCTTGGCACTGTGGATCAAACAGTTCAATCCGCATGATCGGCAGAGCGCACTTGATTTTGTGTTACACCAGTTGGTGTACTTTTCTGACGAAGAGATGTCTCACTTAGTCCGCACGGCCTACCCCGATCTGATTATTCAAGAACGCATACGCATGGTGGCAGAAGAACACGATATAGCGCCTCATCGTGTTGGCGAAATTTCACACCACTCACGTTTTACAGAGCTGCGCCTGAAGTCTCTATATTTGGGTTTAAGCGATGGCGCTCGCACCAACGAACTCCGTCGCAACAGTCTTGGGGACATCAGCAACGAACAGATTTGGCAAGCTTACGAGCTTGGCGAGGAAAAGGCCGAAGACATGATCAGTGAGCTTCGAAAATCACTGAGTGAGTCTGAACTTAAGCTTGAGATCGAGCAGCCACGCTTTAACCTTATCTGGCTACTGGATGATTTCTCTGGTAGCGGCAATACGTACATTCGCTACGATAGCGAAAAGAAGGCTTTCAAGGGCAAAATAAAAAAAATTTACGAGCGATTTAGCAAAGGCGACTTGGTCGATCCGCAGCACTATGAAGTTTACCTTCTTTTGTATGTAGCAACGCGCCAAGCTATCGACCACATCGAATACTGGTCCGAACGCTTCACCTCGGACAATGGATACAAGCCCCTGCAAGTCCGGGTGCTGTGCCCGATAGAGCCTGAAGTTTCCCTGACTAAAATCAGAAGCTCGTCCATTGACGCATTGCTGGGCCATCCAGATTACACTGATGCAAAGGCCGCCGATAAACACTTCCTTGTCGGCGGAACGGATGATCCGAGACTTGGTTTTGCCGGTTGCGCACTACCTGTCGTTCTCTCGCACAACACACCCAATAACTCGGTCTATATGCTGTGGGGGCCTGAACACTACACGTTCTCCGGCCTATTCCCGCGCGTCAGCCGCCACAGGGAATTCTGATGGCTTACAGTACAAACCCATTTCTTGAGCGCATGTCAGAACGCGCGACATCGGATCAAGATTTCGTTAGGCTATTCTCGCCGAAGGTCCTTGAGAATTTGTCTGACGATGCCTTTGGTGGTGGACTCCACATTTTTCGTAGCGCCCCTGGAGCAGGCAAGACAACATTATTGCGTGCTTTCACACCAACTGCCCTCCGCGCTTTCTGGAATCCACGCCGCCGCTCCCAAGAACCAGGCGTGAGCGAGACGTTTCAGAAATTTGTAGCACGCGGTATCCTCGAAAACGACGAGAACCCGCCATTCCTGGGGGTCTTGTTGTCTTGCGCATCGGGGTATGCAGACCTCCCGCCCGGCGAAGACCTGAGTCAAGGGCTTTTTCGGGCGCTGCTGGATTGCCGTATCGTGCTTAGGGCGCTACGTAGTGTGGCAATGTTGCTTGGCAAATCACCTAATGAGCTGGATTACATTGAGCTTGAGTACGAAGGAGTTGCCCACGACCTGAAGAACATTCCGCGACTCAAAAGTGCACAGGAATTAGTCGAATGGGCAGAACTCTACGAACAACGCGTCTATGCCAAGCTGGATGAATTCACTATATCGGACACAGATAATATTCCCTCGCATGTGAGATTTGAAGGCGTGCTGTGGTTGCAATCAGTTAAGTTTACCTACGAGGGTAAAGCGGTTGCCCCCAAACGGCTCCTCATGATCGACGATGTGCAATTATTGCGCCGTATGCAGCGCAATCTGCTGATTGACGAGCTGACTGTGATGCGCCCGAGCATACCGGTTTGGCTCGCCGAGCGAACCAAAGCCCTTGATACAGAACTGCTATCTCAGGGAGCGCGTGAGGGGCGCGATCTGCACACAATAGATCTGGACAATATGTGGACCGGCAAACAGTTCATGATGTTTGCCCAGAATGTCCTTGATAGGAGGATGGCATATCAAGATGCCGTTCCATCCCGCTCATTCGGAATCTGCTTGAGCGGCGAATTGGCACCCGGAAGCTACCTGAATGAAATTGAGCGAGGCATCGCGCTGTTCAAAAAGGAGTTAGCCGGGCACCAAAACAACATTCGATACAGCGAATGGTTGGCACACGTCCAGCAGCACACGGCAGAGCACAGCCTCGATAATCTGGAGGAACTCTATGTCGCGCGTATTTTGCTCATCCGCGACCAGAGTAAGAAGCAATTGTCCCTTGGCCTGCCACTTTCTACGGACGAGTTGGAGGATCGAGACAACTCGCAGGTACGAGCAGCGGCAGAACTTTTTATGCACAAGGACTTGAAAATTCCTTACTACTTTGGTTTCGAACGTCTATGTGTGATGGCCACAAACAATATTGAGGAACTGTTGTTTTTGGCCGCAGCATTGTATGAAGGCCTTCGTGCGAATCAGGTGCTTCGCAAGCCGGAACTCGTCCTGAATCCGGTGACGCAAGAGAAGTTGCTGAGGGAGCGAGCCAAACGCAAGCGTGAGTTCATTCCGAAAAACCATTCGGACGGAAAAAGAGCCCAGCGGTTGCTGGATTCCATTGGTATTTATTGCCAGGACAAGACCTATTTGCCGAATGCCCCGTACGCACCCGGTGTAACAGGCGTCAGGCTGTCACGTGTTGAACTAGGCAGACTGATAGATAAGTCACGCCCCTTAGGTGAGCCTGGAGCACACCTGGCACGCGTTCTCGCTGAATGTGCCGCCGAGAACCTTCTTGTTCCACGACTGAGTGCAGCCAGCTCATCGCGTGACAGCGGAACTGTTTTTTATTTGAACCGAACACTCTGCACCCTTTATGATCTACCGCTACAGATGGGAGGATGGCAAGATGTGACCGCAGTTGACATGATTAAGTGGATGGAGCGTCAATTAACACCGAGTCAACATAGCCTTGAAATAACATGAACATGCTTTGGGATCATTACGTTTACCGTCGAGGCAGTGGCGTCCACGATCTGTGGGATCGACTGCACGACAATCGACCAATGCGAGTTCTGTACATCGCAGGACGTGGGTTTGACGTTCGCGCACAAACCGTAATGCGGGAGTACATTAAGAATCTGCAAAGCGCAGGGCGAAGAGTAGACAGCGCCAAGCTGCTACTGATTGGATTTAGTGGTTATGAACTCGAAGAGGATATTCGCGCACTGACAGAGGAGAACGCCGCTGCTCTCGAAACCATATTCAAACCCTTGGGGCCTTCACAGACGATCACCATGGCTGGATCTGCATCAGATGGTGACGATGATATTGGAGCGGGAGTTTTGTTGCGTGCTGGCGTTCAAAAAGTGCTTACCACTGTAACTGATCACACTGACATCGTTTTGGACGTTAGCTCGATGCCACGTATGACGTATCTTGCATTGCTTACAAGTTTGCTGCTAAAACTGGTGCCTGATAAGCAAATCAAAAAAGGTGAGCTTCACCCTCTTGCGGCCAATGGTGTAAATTTTCAGGTGCTTGTAGCGGAAGATGCCAAGCTCGACGGAATGATTAAGGCGGAAGACCCAAGCAATCAGTTGGTGCAGATCCCCGGTTTCGCTGGTGCCTTTCATGCAGAGTCGATCAAGGACTGGCCTCTGGTGTTGTTCCCTATTTTGGGCGAGAACCGTGTTAATCAACTCATAAAGATTCTTGCCTCCCCCGAGATACCCGATGAAGCGGAAATCTGCCCAGTTGTTCCTCATCCGTCGAAAAACCTGCGACGCGCGGACGATCTATTGGTGGAGTACAGGGATATACTGTTCAAGAGTGGCCGTGCACCGACCAGCAATATCATGTACGTTCACGAGTCGAACCCATTTGAAGCGTATAGGCAGCTACTTGGTGCAATGCGACGATATCAGGAAAGCATGAATGTGCTCGGTAATTGTCGGCTTGTGGTGACACCACTTGGTAGTAAACTGGTCACTGTCGGTGCCGGGTTAGCCTGTTTCGAGATGCGCCCCGCAGACGCAAACTCCACATATCGCGTGGCGGTGCCATTGGCTGAGCCTAAACGCTACGTGGCCTCGGTTCAAAGCATCAAGGACTCCAAGCCGGATATATCGGTGTTATTGTTGACTGGCGAGGCATACTGGACTTTACCCACTTTACCTCAACGTTAACGACCGCCTGTATAGTAGGGGGTTGTAATCGGCTTGTATGGTTGGCGTCATAATTGGAGGTGTACTTCAACCTATCAGAATCAGGTCTGTACAGGGGAGACAGTACAACATCCCCCGCAAGGTGCAGTTAAGATGGTAGGCGCAGTGTCCCAACCTACCAGCGCCCCTCCACGGTTTGCTATAGAGGAGTGATCATTTGTTGCAAGGACATTTCCTCCTGGATCTCCGCACCCAGGAGTTAGAGGATTCCAAGTAGCATGCCACCATCCAGCATTACTATGTGCGATTACCCCGTCTTTGGTAGGATGTCTAACATTAGTCGATCCATGTAAATTATTATGACCGAATGAATATATAAGCCTCTTGTAGTTCACATTTTCTATGGGTCTTGGAACTGTTGCCGAATTAATGGTGGCTCCATGGTGGGGAGCCACCATCGCCACCGGAGGCAATTGGGTAAGATTATTCATAAAATATCTGTAATCGCAATCGCCTGTAAGCAGCCAGCTGCGCTTGGGATCAAGATTCATATTTTCAACGGCCATAACAATCCCCGTATCGTTGCGATCATATCTTTTACCATTACCCAAGATAAACTTCAGATTATGACCGTTACTAAGCTTTGTTGCTCCGGCAGCGCCAGTCTGTGTGCAATAAGTTAAGAGCTGCCCACCATTCCTGAAAATCTCGTATGCAAATGCAATATGCAAAGGACCAACCTTTTGGCATGGAGCTATCCAAGTGCGTTCAAGTGCTGGATAACTGCCATCAACTGCTATTGCGTAAGCGCCAGCCCAGTGATCAGCATCCCAGTGGGACAACAAAATAATTGGTTTTTTGCTAAAACAGAATCTTAGGTCATTTGGCTTCGTGAGTGCGTTTCGATATACCCCTGCCCCAAGATCATAGTAAAGCGTTGGCAAATAGTCTTTATCCAGAAGTGCATTGGCATTGCCTTGTCCAACATCGTATATGGCCAAGTAATTTGATTGTGAACCAGAAAGAAGTGCTTCCAAGTCATTCGTAGAAATAACAGGTAAATCTTCTAGAGAGAAAATAGTCGATAGCGCCGTTCCTAGCGCTATATCCGGCATGCTGCCGTTTACGTAAACTGAGATGGGCCTCCCGAAAAGGGTGGCATACAAGTTCGCTCTTTGCCCCCCATTCTGAGAATGCGATATATCGAATGAAAGCCAATTTGACTCAGCACTTTCCCACCGCATAAGTAGGTTTTCTGACCATGTATTGAAATTATCAAGTGACTCACCACTTTGAATTTCCAGTTCGAGCCGAAAAAGTGGGGCATGTTCAAAAGGATTTACTTCACGAGTCGTGTGAACTATATCTTTACGATAATTTTTCCAAGCCGTAGCAAGCCGGTCGAAATTACTAAGAGCAAAAAGAGGATTTTCATTACCTTGTTTCTCTAACCAATCAGCGTCAATGAGATCGAATGCCAATAAGACTGTGCCACCATCATCTAAAGGTACGACTACATGATCAAGTCTTCCAAATGTTGTTTTGGGGATTTCGTGTCTGTCGTTGTGATCGGTAAAGTGTATATTCATAAAATGATAAGACCTTCCTTCTAGTTCAATAAATTAGTCAAAAAAGACCAAGAGTTCCTACAATGCTCGTCACCATGACCGATTTTAGATCGGCAAACGATTATTTTTTCACTGATGCTGTTTTTGAAAAGGAGCTTACCCTGCTCACCGTCATTATGACTTAAAGTTAAAAAGCCGCCACGATGAAGCTGTGGCTCTGGTTTGCCTTAACACTCCCTCCGCGATAACCCCGCTCCGGTCGCTCGAAACGGGCGATGCCCGAAATAAACAGGCTGTGCCTGAATTATCCGGGCTTGCGCCCGAGATTACGCTGGCGCGAGACCTTGACCAGCTACGCTGGGGTTAAGCGGCCTTGCCGCCGCCAAACCCAAACCGCACCGGTTTCACCGGCACCCTCCCTGGTAACGCTCAAAATTATGTGGGGGTGATCCATGAGATGAATGATTGTGAGACCCATCGGAACCGGAAAGTTTCTCCACCAACGAAAACGATAGGCGTTAAAAATCCCCAACCAGCATAACTGGAAGGGGATTAAGGATTGTTGCTATTACGCTGGTGACATGATTGACTGTGGTTCAGCCAACCTTGCCTTGCCATAACGCGCGTCGTGCTATTCGCATGCACTCATTCCATTCTGGTATGCCAAATGGGTGATACCAAACATGTCGAAAGCCAGGTGAGATATCTTCCGGTCTTCGCTTTAAATGGAGTCTCCAGTTCCTTCCGAATGCATGTTTACACCATGTTAGCGCCTCTTTTTGCCTATGGGTAATGGGCGTTGCTGGACTCAATTGCTTTGCCATTTGCTTCCTTTCTGCCAAATTGGGCTGTTTTATTGTTCACCGCCCACGCCTGAATTGCGCGAAGATGGTTATCGTGATGATTTCGTATTAACCGATCTGGAGTTGCCCATCAGGATGGTAAATCAATCCTTTTGAGCAGGGATAGGTAGTTTTACCATCCGGCCATTTCGTACTTACACGAACTCCATTACACCCTTCCATTCGGCAACGACTGGTGTGCCCAGAGGCCGTTCCCTTCTCTTTGCCATTGCTGGAACGCACTGTTTTTCCTTTGAACTCGTTCATAATGATCCCATATTGGTTAGCGGTATATAAACCATTACTGGTTCCTTTTTTTTGTTGTTCGCTACCCACGATTGGACTGGCGCGTGGATGGCGAATGTTGTGGTTTAAACCGGTGACATGGCACTTTTTTCTTCTGCATCAGTTACACATTCCATTAATTCCTCGACATTACTACCAAAGAAAAGAGGGGTGCCGCCTTCGCTTGAAACAGCCTCGATAAACACGTCAATATCTTGCGCGCGTGTTTCGATCGTGTAGTCACTATGTTTCGGATGATCTTTGAACCAAAAGGCTGACTTGGTAACTACCAGTTCCGCACAAGTGAGTCGCAGTTCATCTTCAATGTTTCCTGGGCCCCATGCATCTGGAGATTCGTAAACACACAGTTCAGACAAGTCATGCTCAACACACAAGGCTTGCAGCTTCGCCAGTTGTTCACAAAAAGTCTTTGTTGCAAACAACTTTGCAAAACGAGGAGCATCACCATAGTCACTACAAGCGTATGCCTCAATAAATACTGGTTTCATAATTTTTACCTTTCTTAAAGTTGCCAAGAAATACACCACCATATAATGGATAAGCGCATCCCTCGTGGGCGGTTAATTTATCCCCAAGAATGGGAATTTAGTGGTTTCAGCCGATTTACTGATCTAACTTGGGAAAGCACGCAGCAAGCATCCCGCCTGCAAGTGTGTAATTCCTACTCCCGTCAGTCAGCGCCTCGGTACTGTGCATTCGCATGAAGCTTTGCACTTTGTTCTGCTCGGTTTCGGAAAGATTTGTTCCAGCAATGTGCCGTCCTTGGAACTTTATCCAATCCGTCGCCGAATTACTCGGCATCCTCTCCATTGGTACCGGGGCCAGTTTGTAACTCTGACCACTGACCGTTATCACTGTGATTTGCGGTTGCATCTTTTCTCCTTTGAAAAAGCCCGGAGATGCACCAGCCCGTAAGGGATGGTGCAATCCCTTTGTGGGCAGTTGATTAAAATTCTCACCAGAATAGTGAATTAAGTGAATTGCTGTCTCACCCATTGAGACAGCTCAGTTGTTTCACCGAATATTGGCTGAACACGCCCCAATAAAAAAGCCCCTACATCCAGAGGATGCAGAGGCTTGGTTGAACAATTTATTCAGGCGTGGTTACTGCCTCAATTTATCTGTGCGCTCGACGCGCTTTATTTCACTTTCGACGGCATCTCGCACCCGCTCATAATCAGATTGCGTATTGCCAGTGCCTTGGTAAATATCTCGGACTATTTCCTTGATGTTTTTGACCAATTCCTTATCTCCAAGATCAGGGTGATATTCGAGCAATCCTTCGACAGCATCATCAAATGTGCCATCAAAATCGGTTCCATTTGTCACCACAGTTCCTGCTGTCATATTGCGTACAGATTCCAATTCGGCATCTGTTCTTACGATATGCAGGGCGATAATGTTAGGTAGTTCCTGCGCAATTCGCACAGCGGCCACCATGGCATCGACATATCCTTTCAAGATATCTTCCTTGAATTCGGACATCGTGCCTCCGTTATAGCGAGGGCCACTGATAACATCAAAGATACGCTCGCGCATGTCGTTCAGAGACATCCATTCATCACTGTCAATCTCGAAAACCATCTGCGTGGGCACTTCAAACACCATCAGCTTGCTACCGCCGATCCCAAGGACGACGTTTGGAGATTTTTTGTGGCCAGGGTCGGGGCGGTAAAACCCCACTACTCCGACGCACGGCTCAGATTTCTTTATGTTTGATGAGCAGTCATCTGATGGGCAAACATCGCCAGCCTTCAGCCCCTCCATAAAATGCCAGCTTCTCCCACAATCCTGGCAATTCACCGTATTCTTTTTGCGCTGTAGCTCCATTTTACTGCTCCTTAAAAGTTGCCAATGGGTTCTTCCCATATGGGCAGAACCCATTGGGCGGTTGGTTTTACCCAAAATAGGGCAAGTTGTGTTACCAGCATTTTTTCGCGGTTTTAAGCGCCACATTCATTGGGACGCCAACGTTTTCGATTAACTGGCGGTGGTGCATAATTGCCAGTTCAGCGGCCCGTTTAGCAAGTTGTGATGTTGTTTGCTCTGGATATGCTTCAAGCAAATCATCCATGCCTTCCGGTGTTTCCCAGCTTTGACTGCTCATGCCAAGGCCATCAAGCATGTGATTGGTTGCCACGGCAATCGAAAGTGCGCGATTTCTTATTTCAGGGCGAATCATGGTGATGTAATGCTCACTGATCTCCCTGTTAAGCTCAAAGCGCACAAACGGGTCGTCACCTTCCATGTATGCTTCTGAATTCGCTTCATGCAAGTGATCAAGGGATTTTGCATTCCCAAACTCATCTTGCAATAATTTTAGAACTGCATCGGCATCAGCCAGCTTTTTTGCCTTTTTCAGAAACGTAGAAACTTTCATTTTTTTCTCCTTAGAATTGCCTGGAGAGATGCCGCCCCTTGAGGGACGGTGAATCCCTCGGGGCGGATAATTTGTTTTACCAAGATGGGAAAGGTGGTGAATTACGACTCATCCGGTTCGCGGTATAAGTCGAAATCTTTGGATGTCAGCCCGCTTTCCTGAGCCATCTCGACTGCGGTTTGTCGGCATTTAACACGAATATCTGTCAGAGACAGGCATTCATCATTGCTGAATGTGTGGGC